>Ga0209121_10001881_pt1 | contig 21840 bp, 22 predicted proteins | sample Cruoilmetagenom3_FD_187292 | JGI IMG/M metagenome (GOLD analysis project Ga0209121, IMG submission 187292) | Oil polluted marine microbial communities from Coal Oil Point, Santa Barbara, California, USA - Sample 3 (SPAdes) (version 2) | ecosystem: Environmental > Aquatic > Marine > Oil seeps ...
TCGGCGCGATCACCGTTGTGGCTGAAAGGGCAACGGATGACCCCGCCACCTGTGTCCATAGGTATGAGGCAATGCCGTCATCCGGGTCATGCGAAGTGGAGCCATCCAGGGTCACGGTGGCACCTTCATTGACCGTCTGATCGGCACCGGCATCTGCCGCCGGTGCTTGGTTCCCATCCTCTAAAGTACAGCTGACTTCACTAGAATAGTCACTTTCGTATCCGTAGGTATCATATGCCGTTGCAGCAAAATAATACGTGTATCCTTCATCTAAATCCGAAATAGTGCAACTTGTAAAATTACCGACATCTATAACAGTTACGTAAGTACCACTTGCCAAACCATAATATATTTTGTAACCGGCTAAATCGGCCTCGGAATTCTCGTCCCATGCCAAAGATACTTCTGCGGCATGGACATCTGAAATATTAAAATGTAACATGTTGAAAATTGCTATTAAAAGCGTCAGAACTACAATGGAACGAGAAGAATATCTCCTTGTTTTATGTTTTTTTTGTGATAATGGAAGTGTTTTTGACATGATAACACCTCTTTACGTGAATCTTTTTAACCGAGCGAGATTCAGCATCAGAGATGCTATCGTCGCCTGGTAACCCTGCTACCCTATCCTTATCCTTCAATTTCAGGGACTTAGGCCAGAAGTTTTGCGTCTCATCCTTTCGAATGGTTTGCCCTTTTCAGGTTATTGTTTAACGTTGAGTATTTATTTCCTCCATTCAGAAAATTTCATCACCGATTGATTGTATCGCCTTAAAAATGAAATGATTCTTCAATCTGTTATGGAATTTTTATCACATCACCGATGTAAAAAAAATGATGAGTTTCACACTTGTGGTATGAAACATTTCACACAACACGAAGCGAGTGCGTCTTTCAATGCACTTCAGAATCCGCTGAAATCCAGGTAGATTAGAGAACTGGCAATGTCTGCTTTAGACGAACTTATCTGTTTCCGCCCCTTTCGTCTGGCGGTGCCTAAATAGCTACGCCATGGTTGACTTGCCAGTTTTCTACTCTACCCGGATTTTCCTACAGGGGTCAATCTCCTCATGGACCTTCAACCCAGATTTACACTTGACACATAATTCTTTTCATTATAGTAAATTTATTTTGAAAGTTAAATCCTTATATTAGAGGACATCAAAGAACAACCATGAGGCCAAGAGGAAAACAATTCATAGCAGAATTTATTAATTGTTCGACAGACATTTTAAATGACGAACAAAATATCGAATATATCCTGAGCAATGGAATCAAGAAATGCGGATTGAATCTTGTCAGTATAAATAGTCATTGTTTTAATCCGATTGGCGTTACATCTATAGCAATTGTCGCTGAATCCCACATCGCCATTCATACGTATCCTGAAGCTCGTCATGTTTCTCTGGACATCTTTACCTGCTCGAACGATTCCCAACCACCAGTGAATCTGTTGCACTTTCTGAAAGAGAAGCTTGACCCGGATACAGTCAGGATAGCTGCAGTTACAAGAGGAAATCCTCTTGAAATAACACACACTGATTGGATAACGGATTTTTCTGAATCCATAGGATTTGAGGTCAGATATCATATTGAAGAAGAAATTTTAAGAACACAGTCAAAGCATCAGCAAATCGATGTTATTAAAAATGAAAGTTTTGGCAGAATGTTGTTTCTGGATGGGGAACTGCAGATCGCGGAAGCTGACGCTTACATCTACAATCAAAGTATGGTTTCTCCTCTTGTTGAAGCAAATAACAGCTTGAATAGTGTGGCGATATTAGGTGGCGGAGATGGAGGAGTCCTTCATGAACTCCTGAAATACAACCCCGGTAGTGTAACACTAATAGATATAGATGAGGAAGTCATAAAAGTTTCCAAAGAATATTTAAAAGGCATATGTTTCGATGCTTTTGATGATCCAAGTGTCACTATCATAAATGCTGACGCAAATACCTTTCTTGATGGAAACCATAATTTCGATGCCATTATTTACGATTTAACAATGCATCCTGAATCATTCATCAATATAGATAGGGGGGTATACTTGGATGGCCTCTTCTCAAAGATTAAAAACAATCTTAAAAAGGGTGGGCTAATAAGCATGCAATGCTGCTCTGACTTTGATGTAGTAACGCACGATATAGTAAATGGAATTTTGACTAAATATTTTTCTGACATCAAATTTGCAAAATCTTACATACCATCCTATTGTGTAAGGTGGGTGTTTGCATCTGCTCAAAGAGAGTAAGAGCTTTTTGTCCTTAGCTTATCCTCAAGATATTCCTTAAATGTCCCGTAGTCACCCGGCAACTCTAATGGCTCCCCTGCCCTCTTATCAATATCTTTCATACTCTGAGGCAGTTCAGGGATTATTTGAAGAAGTTCCTTAATCTCATCTGGAAACTTGGCTGGATGACCTGTCTCCAGGGATACACACAGCGGAAAATCGCCGGATTCCTCAAGGTAAACTTCAAGCCCCCGCCAGCCAACCGCACCGTGAGGCTCCAGGACGACGTCATATTTATCGTAAGCACTTTTTATGGTCTGTATTGTAACAGCATCGGACACACTCACCGAAAAGATGTTTTTCCTCATCGCATCAATATCAGGATAAACGTGAACAGCACCGAGCCTGTCAACAGTTCCACCATATAAATCAAAAAACCTGGCTAAGTTGCTCGGATGGCCGACATTCATCGCATTGGACAGACACGCTCTTGACGGCGATACCTTTTTATAGTAACCCGTTTTTAGATATTCCGGGAATTCATCATTCTCGTTGGTCGGCATGACAAGTCTCTTTACGGGTATTCCCATTCTTCTTGCATATTCGCACCCAAGTGCATTGCCAAAATTGCCCGAAGGAACGGAATAAAGGATCTCTTCCCCCTTTTCGGCAAGTTGCGCATAAGCGTAAACATAATAAATAATCTGTGGAAGTATTCTGCCGAAGTTTATCGAGTTCGCCGAGGTCAGATTAAGATAGTCAAGCACTGGATCTGAAAATGCCTGTTTGACCAGGTTCTGGCAATCGTCAAACTTCCCTTCAACTGAGATTGCCTGTACATTGTCACCGATCGTATCCAGTTGCTTCTTTTGCCTCCCGCTTACCTCATCCCTCGGATAGAGTATATTGACATCAATTCCTTCAACACCTTTAAACGCCTCGCCAACCGCACTCCCCGTGTCCCCTGATGTTGCTACAAGGACATTTAACATCTTATCCCTGTCCCGGAAATGGCTCATAAGTCTTGCCATCATCCTGGCTGCAAAGTCCTTGAATGACGCCGTTGGTCCCTGATCAAGCCTCATTATATATTTTCGGTCAACAACTTTTTCCAGGGGAACGATAAAATTATAGGAGTCCTCAACTATCTTTCCCAGTTCATCGTAGGAAATCTCATCATGCAGGAAGGCCCCGGCCACCAGCATCGCCGATGCAGTATAATCCGCTCCCTTAAGAGCCATAACATCATCCATGGAAATCGCAGGAATTTTATCAGGCATAAAAAGCCCTTCATCAGGAGCCTGCCCCTTGAGAAGTGCATCCTTAAAGGAAACGTACCCCTTAAACGGGACAATTCCGTGGGTGCCGGTAAGGTTTCTGTTTGTGCTGTAATAACGTATTTTAGCTGCCATTGTTCAAATACTGCCTTATATGAAAGTTTCGAGTTTGAAGTCTTGAATTCTTTCACCACAGAGATCACAGAGCTCACAGAACCCTTTTTGTTTTTTTATAGAACATCTCTGCGTTCTCTGCGGCCTCAGCGATGAACAACGTATTCTTTCACAAATTCCAGAAACAGTTTATGATAATGCATTAAACTGAATTGTTTTTTATAAATCAAATAAAAATACCGCTGAATACCGCAGTCTTTAATCGGTATTTCAATAAGAGTATCCTGTTTTAATTCCCGTTTGATCGCATGGATAGAAATAATCGATACACCAAGACCGGCTATGATTGCTTCTTTGACCGCTTCAGAGCTTCCCATCTCACATACAACATTGAATTTAGAAAGGCTCATGTCGGTATTTTTGCGTAAGTATTCTTCCAGAATTTCGCGGGTAGCTGAACCCCTCTCTCTGATAACAAAGGGCTCTTTTGAAACTTCATCCAGTGTCACATATTTCTTTTTCACCCAGGAGTGGTCTGCCAGTACGGCTAAAACAAGCCTGTCCCTCCAGAGGGATTCGACATTCAATCTTTTGCTGAATGTCCGTTTTCCAATAAAGCCGATTTCTGCTTGATTATCCAGGATCATCTCCAGGGTCTCTTCACTATCATGTGTTTGGATATAAGCTCTGATATCAGGGTAAAGCTCCTTGAACCCATTCAAAAGGCTGGGAAGTATATATGTTGCAGGTATGGTGCTGGCACTTATGAAGATGCTTCCCGATTCACTTTCCTTCATCCTTGAAATCTTTTCCTTTGCCTCGTTTCTTAACCTGAGGATCCTTTTAGCATAATCATAAAGTACCTTGCCCTCGGGTGTCATAGAAATTCCCGTGTTTTTCCTGTTGACAATCCTGGCATTGATCGACTCTTCCAGGTTTTTGATGTGCTTGGTAAGGGATGGCTGGGTCAGAAACATCTTCTTAGCAGCACGGCTGAAGCTTCCTTCTTCGACCAGATGGATCAGGGATTCCATCTGCTGAATAGTAATATTCTTGAATTGATCGTAGCTCATAGAAAATTCAACTACCATAAATTTCAATTATAATCAACGAAGAATTATAACTATTATGAATTTGACTTATTCTTTAAATTTAGGTAGTCGCATAAAACCATCAGATACGGGAAAGGAGAAAATGATAATGGCGAGCAGATTCTGGACACCGAAAACATGGATCATTCTGGGAGGTCTGACCCTCGGGATACTTGCATCCCTGCTTACGAAATGGGGGAATCCTGCAAACATGGGTATTTGCGTGGCCTGCTTTTACCGCGACATCACAGGTGGGCTCGGGCTGCATCGTGCAGGGGTGGTGCAATATATTCGACCGGAGATAATGGGTTTTGTATTCGGCGCTCTTATTTCGGCTTTTGCCTTCAGGGAATTCAGGCCGAGAGGAGGGGCGTCCCCGATAATACGCTTTTTTCTTGGTGTCTTTTTCATGATTGGGGCTCTGGTCTTCCTGGGTTGTCCCATCAGGGCATTGATAAGACTTGCAGGTGGTGACCTCAATGGTATTACCGCACTTCTGGGAGTCATTGTGGGTGCGGCTGTGGGCATTCTATTTCTGAAGGGCGGCTATAATCTCGGCCGTGCCGGAAGTGTATCGAAAATATCTGCCTTTATGATACCGCTTATTATGCTTGGCCTCCTTCTCTTGATAATTTTCAAACCGCATTTTCTCTTCTTCAGCCAGAAGGGACCAGGTGCACAGTATGCCCCCATCCTGGTTTCTCTTCTTGTAGGAATATTTACCGGCTTTGTTGCCCAGAAGACAAGGATGTGCTTTGTGGGAGGCTGGAGGGATATTATGCTGGTCAGAGACTTTTATCTTTTCAGCGGAATCGCAGCCTTCTTTGTCGGTGTTCTGGTTTGCAATTGTGCCCTGGGCAACTTTGCTTCAGGATTCTACCACTGGGGCTTCGACCATCAACCCGTTTCCCATAATAATCACCTCTGGAACTTCCTTGGAATGGTCCTCGCGGGTCTGGCGGCAACGCTTCTGGGTGGGTGCCCACTGCGCCAGACAATACTGGCAAGCGAGGGGGATACAGACGCGGGGGTTGCCATCCTTGGCCTCATTGTCGGCGCCGCTTTTGCCCATAATTTTTTGCTTGCATCGAGCCCCAAAGGCCCGGGCGAATTCGGGCCCGTGGCAGTAATTATAGGTTTGATATTCTGTTCGGTTGTCGGTTTTTTAGTGATGGAAAGAGGAAAGTAATATGTTCTTCAAGAAAAAAAAGAAGGCCCACTTTCATGGGGAAGGACTTTTCCTCTTTGAAAAGGTAGAGGATGCCATAAAAGCGGAAAAAGTCCTTAAATCTGCAGACTACATGGTCAAGCTTGTAGCCCCACCTCCCACCCTCAGAAAAGGGTGCGATCTGGCCGTCGAGATAAATCTGGTTGAACAGATCGGCATAGAAAGGCTATTTAAGCAGAAAGATGTGGATTATATCGAAGTCGTCCCCTTAAAAGGTGGTGGAGAACTCCTGGAGGTTGTAAAGGTAACCGATTTCGGGGAGGCAATAATGGTTAAGGCGGGCAATATGAAGCTCACATTTGATAAAAACACGGGTATAATCTTAAATGCCTCCGGAGGGGGTTGTCCAGATATCCCCTATCTTCATGCCGAACTTCTCGACAAAAAACTGACAGATGCACCCAGACCAAAGGAGATCGGCTTTACCTTATGTGCCCTGATGATGGACAGGGCTTTTATTGAATGTCTGGATCTCTGGAAGGAAACAAAGGGGAAACAAGATGATGCTTATTTGTGGAACAGTTCCGATAAAGGACTTCCCGCTGACGCCGGGAGAGGTTAAAACTAAAAGGGAATCATTGATCATAAATGATCTGGAGATCCCCTGTACACAGGGTACTGCCGCCCTGATCAGCGCTGCATTGGCTACCACCGAACACCTGAACGTTCCCCCACCTCAGGCGCTTATTGTCGGCGACAATGGAGAAGGAAAGGGAAGCAGATTACTTTATGAGTATTTGATAAAAAATATTTCCGAGCTTTCACCAGCCGTGCTGGTTTTGCACTATTGTCTTCCCGTTATTGGATTGATGAAACGGCTGTGTGAATCTATAGAGAAATGTTCCAAAAAGCCAATTATGATTGCGGACGCATCTTCGATGTATGTGGCAAAGGCGGCAGGATTGGCAACAAAGTTTGACATCTTCACGCCGGATTCCTGCGAGATGGCTTTTTTAGCCGATCCGGATGCCACACACCCCGCTTATATCAGCAGGCACCTATTTGACACCGATATAACACAGGCTGCCGAATTAGTTACCGATGCCTATCGAAATAAAAGCGCCGCCAGGTTATTGCTCATTAAAGGGGCAATTGATTACGTAGTTAAGGATGGAAAGATTTTAGATACCATTGTTGAACCGGATATACCCGAGCTTGAAGCCATAGGAGGGACGGGGGATACTATTACGGGTATGGTTTCCGCTTTCACCTATGCCGAACTGGAATTGCATGAGGCAGCGATCATCGCAGCAAGGGCAAATCGTATGGCGGGGAAATACGCGCAGGCTACACCGGCCACGAGGATTCCAGAAATTATTTCCCAACTTCCGACGGTGTTTGAGGAATATTTATGCGAGTGGAGTGGGGTGTGTATGGTTTAAGTTTCGAGTTTAAAGTTTTGACAAACAGGGAGGTAATATATAATGGTTGAGGTTGATGTCCGAGGCTTCGGTTGTCCTATCCCCGTGGTGAGAACAAAAAAGGCTATTGAGAAAAACCCGAATGAACAGATAACGGTTCTTGTAGAAACCGCTGTTTCGAAAGAAAATGTATCCCGGCTTGCACAGAGTAGAAAATATTCGGTTCAGGTAGAGGAAGTAGCCGGGGATGAGTATCGCATCTTGCTGAACCCTTCCGGAGAGTAAGCATGCATGGGGGATTTAGAACAAGGATAATTAAATGGACGAAAAAACGAAAATACGTCTCACAGAGACAACACATGGTGCCGGGTGAGCCTGCAAGATAGGTCCGGGAGACCTTCACATAGCTCTGTGCGGATTGCCACTCCAGTCCGATCCGAACCTGATTGCGGGGATAGAAAGTGCCGAGGATGCAGGTGTTTATAAGTTGAGCGATGACCTCGCCATCATTCAGACACTCGATTTCTTCACACCCATCGTCGACGATCCCTATACCTTCGGTCAGGTCGCCGCGGTCAACTCTCTATCCGATGTCTATGCCATGGGAGGAAAGCCGATTACAGCCATGAACATAATCTGTTTTCCCATAAACAAGATGGATGTCGGGGTACTCCAGCAGATTCTTCTCGGCGGTCTGGACAAGATGCGAGAAGCAGAAGTAGTTCTGGTCGGTGGACACAGTGTGGAAGATGATGAGCTGAAGTACGGGCTTTCTGTTACCGGAATCATCCATCCTGATAAGGTGCTGTTCAACAGGGGAGCCAGAGTTGGTGATAAATTTATCCTGACCAAACCTCTGGGCACGGGGATTATCAATACAGCACTGAAGGGAGAGATGGCCGGCGATGATCTGGTAGCGAAATCAATAGAATGCATGCTCACTTTAAATAAAAAGGCAGCGGAGTTGATGGCAGAGTTTCCGGATATTCACGCGTGCACAGATGTAACCGGCTTTGGTTTCCTCGGTCATGCCTGCGAGATGGTAGAAGGAAGTGATGTAGGAATGATCATTCATTCTTCCTCCGTCCCCTACTTCCAAGAAATCCAGGAGCTGGTAGAGATGGGAATGGTGCCCGGAGGACTGCATCGAAACAGGGATTTTCGCATGCACATGATAGAAGTGGGCACAGATTGCTCTGAGTGGATGGTGGATATCCTATTTGATCCGCAAACCGCCGGTGGCCTGCTCTTTTCCTTACCCTCACAACAGGCAGAAGAGTTGTTGAAAAAAATGCATGACGAGGGTATAAAAGAGGCGGCTATCGTTGGCGAGGTAGTCTTAGAACCGAAAGGGAAAATCCGGGTACTATAAATGATAGACATTGCAATTCCCGGCAAGGGGAAATTGAAGATCAAGCGACTGGTTTTGGATCTGAATGGCACCATTGCCCTGGATGGAGAGATAATAGATGGTGTGGCGGAAAGGCTCGACCGGTTGAGCAGATTACTGGATATTTTCATTATTACTTCTGATACTATGGGAAGTGCAGAAAGAGTAACAAAAGATTTAAAAATCAAATTGTATAAGATAAAAAAAGGTAACGAGAACGCTCAAAAACTTGAACTTATTAGAAAGATAGGAGAAAGGGAGACTGTCGCAATCGGAAACGGCTCCAATGATGTTCTCATGCTGAAGGAATCCCTGATCGGTATCTGCATACCGGGGAGGGAAGGAGCATCAATGGATGCGATGATGGCCTCTGATTTGAACATTTCTGATATAAATGATGCTTTTGATCTCCTGTTGAAACCGGATAGACTGGTAGCTACATTAAGAAAGTAAATTACCACTTTGTGCCGCTATCATGTGTGACTGAACGCGGTGGTATATAAAATGCCACCCTATAGAATTGTATGGTTGGCCCACCGATCGGAGTCGGGGACAAGCTTTATGCCCAACTGGTTACTCTTTGAAGCTAATTTAAACTTGACATGTTATGTAAACTAATATAAATAAGCGATTCCTTTCAAGATGAGAAATATCAGAAGAAAGAATCAGGTTATAAGTTACGAAAATAAGGAGGGATTTTTGGCTACACATAAATCAGCAGAAAAGAGAAACAGACAGAATGAAAAACGAAGGATGAGGAACGTATCAGTAAAGACCAATGTAAAAACAAGGGTCAAAGCGGTTCTTAAAACTGTCGAAAATAAGGATCCGGAAGGGGCCAGGAGTGCCCTTGCCAGTACTATACCGGGTATAGATAAGGCTGCTGCCAAAGGCGTCTTTCACAAAAAAACCGCGTCACGTAAAATATCAAGATTGACGAAAAAGGTAAATTCCCTTTCCATTTCAGAATCCTGACATAATATATCGATATGTTTTCTCAGCCGTATCCTCCGCAAGCTTCTGGAGGGCTTCTTTCCTGTTAGTTTCAGTTGTGTTCGGGTTACTTTCATCTACTATGTAATCTTCATCCTCTAAAAGATTCTTGTTAGCCCAGATAATCTTTTTGCTTTCTCTCTCTTCAAACACAACCTCCATCATTATGACTACGCGGTTCTCCTTAGCCAACCTGGTTCCGCTGTAAGCAAGGTGAGGAGTGACAAGGCTGTTTATACTTGCTCTAAGTACAGCATCCGCAAGATCTTTCCTGTTAACCAGTTTGAATCTACTTCCCTTTCTAAACTCATCAATAAATGAATTCCTGAAATAGTTTTCAATATTTGCCTCACTGGTCTTATTGGAAAAATTATCAACAAAGACTGTCTGGATGTTTTTGTCTATGTGTTCTCCCGCAGGAGCGAAGTGATATCCACAGTTAGAAATGAAAGCAAGCAGCACAATAACCGTGAGAAAATCTTTAAGGCATCTCGTCATTATTCCCCCTATCATTTATTTTACAACAATATTAACCAGCTTTTTAGGAACGTATATCTCTTTCACTACCTCTTTGCCGGCAATAAGTTTATCTATCTTCTCATCAGAAAGCGCTAATTCCTTTATTTTTCCATCAGACTCATCCGCGCTCACCACAATCCTGCTTCTGAGCTTCCCATTTATTTGCACGACTATCGTAATGTCCTCTTCTGCGGCAACCGATTCATCATAGGAAGGCCATGGAACACCGGAAAGGTTTCCACTTTGTCCAAGCATCTCCCAGAGTTCTTCCGTAATGTGTGGAACAATCGGGGCAAGGAGGATAATAATATTCTCAACGGCTTCCCTTATAACGGACAGGGTTTTTCCGTCTGAGCTGTCCGGATGCTTTACCTGATAGAGTGTATTGACAAGTTCCATTACAGCACTTATGGCCGTATTGAAGTGAAACCTCTCTTCTATATCGTTGGTTACCCTTTTTATCGTCTGATGGGTCTTTCTCCTCAGGTTTTTCAGATCACCCTCTGGTTCTTCCTTTCCATCAAAGGGTTCAATATCCTTGACATCATCAAGGTAATCCATGACGATGCGCCATACTCTGCCCAGAAAGCGGAACGATCCATCCACCCCCCGGTCACTCCACTCCAGGTCCTTCTCAGGGGGGGAGGCAAAGAGACAGAAAAGCCTAGCGGTATCGGCGCCGTATTCCTCAATAAGATAATCGGGATCGACAACATTCTTCAGGGATTTGGACATCTTTTCCGTTTTACCTATTGTCACCACACCGTCGCAATGACTGCACTTACCATCCTTCACTTCATCAGGGTAGAGATAGCCGTGTTTCTTACATCTCATGGTTCCTTTGCAGACCATCCCCTGGGTAAGGAGATTCTTAAAAGGTTCATCAACCTTTAATATCCCAAAATCCCTTAGCATTTTTGTATAGAATCTTGCATAAAGCAAATGCATTATGGCATGTTCAATCCCGCCGATATACTGATCCACCGGCATCCAGTAATCTACCTTTTTCCTGTCAAGCCCCGGACTCTCTGAATAGTCCGCACAGCAGAATCTGTCAAAGTACCAGGAAGATTCCACAAAGGTATCCATCGTATCGGTCTCTCTTTTTGCAGGACCTCCGCAATTTGGACAATTTACTTCCACAAAGGATTTGAGCCTTGCCAGTGGAGACCCGCTCCCACCTCCCAACTCCACGTCCCGTGGAAGAATGACGGGAAGATCAGATTCAGGCATCGGTACTGTGCCGCATTTTTCGCAGTAAACAATGGGAATCGGTGCCCCCCAGTATCTCTGCCTCGATATCCCCCAATCTTTTAAACGATACTCTACGGTTCTTGTCCCCCGACCGATGGATTCCAAATAATCCGCTATTGCATCCTGGGCCCCCATATTTCCCATCCCGTTGAATTGCCCTGAATTAACGAGGTCTCCTTTATCCACGTAAGCTTCTGCCATTGTTTCCACATCCAGTGGTTTGTCCGGATTTTGAATGACGAGTATCATCGGAAGACTATATTCCTGAGCGAATTCAAAGTCCCGCTGGTCATGAGTCGGAACCGCCATGACACAACCGGTGCCATATTCAGCCAGGACAAAGTTTGCAGCATAAATCGGCATTTTTTCGTTGGTTACAGGATTGAGGCAATAGGCACCCAGAAACATCCCTTCTTTCTCATAATAATCGGATGTCCTCACCATCATATCCTGTTTTTTTATCTTCTCAACAAATTCCCTGACCCCGTTCTCTTCAGGCTTCCCTGTCACCAATTCCATTACAAGAGGATGTTCTGGGGCAATCAGCATAAAGGTGGCACCGAAAAGCGTATCCTGCCTGGTAGTGAAAACCTTTATCTCTCCATCCCCGTCCGCCATCGGAAAGGTTACCTCAATTCCCTCGCTCCTACCTATCCAGTTCTTCTGCATGGTAAGAACTTTTTCGGGCCAACCGGGAAGTTTGTCACAATAATCCAGGAGCTCTTCCACGTAAGACGTTATACGAAAGAACCATTGTTCAAAGTATCTTTCTTCAACCTCGGCATTGCATCTCCAGCAGAGCCCCGCCTCTACCTGCTCATTTGCCAGAACAGTCTTACAATCAGGACACCAGTTGATTGCTGATGCTTTTTTATAGACCAGACCTTTCTCAAACATCCAGAGGAAGAATAGTTGCTCCCACCTGTAGTACTCCGGATCGCAGGTTGACAGTTCCCTGTCCCAATCGTAGCTGAAACCCATCCTCTTGAGCTGCTTTTTCATGTTGGCGATATTTTCGTTCGTCCACTCTGAAGGATGAATTCCCTGTTCAATAGCGGCATTTTCTGCCGGCATACCGAAGGAATCCCACCCCATCGGATGGAGCACATTGTATCCCCTCATCAGTTTATACCGTGCCACTACATCACCGATAGTATAGTTCCTCACATGCCCCATGTGAATCCTGCCGGAGGGGTATGGAAACATCTCCAGCAGGTAGTACTTTTCCTTGCCGGGATCTTCTGTTACCTTAAAGATTTCTTCTTCCTCCCATCGTTTTTGCCACTTCTCTTCGATTTCATGGGGGCGGTATTTTCTGTTCATCAGTGTCTCCAAAGCTTTTGATAAATGGTCAATCGCCTTTTATCATAAATTTTGCAACAATCAAAGTGAGTTTGTAAGCCTTCAGGAAATTTTTGATACAAAAAAATGACATATACAGAATACCCATAAGGCATAGCTCCAGGGGTTGATTACCGCCGTCCAACTGTTTGAGCTCAAAGAGCGAGTTTTGTCATCCTGAACTTGCTTCAGTATAAATCCAGAGTGACAGAAAACACTTTTTACGAGACCATCAGAATTCTGATATTCACAAAACTTCCTCAATTATTATTTTACTTTCTCCAGAATTCCGGAATTAAAAGGACAATAACAGTATAAATTTCAAGCCTGCCCACAAGCATACAGAAGGAGAGAATCCACTTTCCCAGGTAAGGAAGTTCACTGTAAGTTGAAGATGGACCTACCATCCCGAATCCCGGTCCCACATTACCGATGGTTGCCGCAACCGATGAAAAGGCTGTCATCATATCAACTCCAAGGACAGACATGATCAGGGTAGCAAAGACTGTCAATGAAAGGTACAGGATAAAAAAGCCCCAGACACTCTCCATTATATCTACAGATACGATGTTTTCCCCAAGTTTGACCGTGGTCACCGCATGGGGATGTACGAGCCTGTATAGTTCTTTGTAACCATGTTTTATTATCAGGAGTATCCTCATACACTTTATACTTCCACCGGTAGAACCCGCCGATCCCCCTACAAACATTAACAGAAGTAATATAATCTTGGAAAGCGCAGGCCAGTCGGCAAAGTTGCCCGTTACATAACCTGTTGTAGTAAATATGGAAACTACCTGGAAAGAAGCATAGCGGAGAGATTTTACCGTCTCGTCAAAAAGATTCAGACGCAGGTTAAGAGTTACTATAATTGTTGCAATAAGCGCAACAGCAAGGAAGAAACGGAGTTCACTATTTTTGAAGAATGTCTTAAAGTTTCCTGTCAGGACGCTGTAGTGTAAGGAAAAGTTAATACCGGCCATCAGCATAAATACAGTGATTACTCCATCTATGTAGGCACTGTGGAAATGGGCTATACTGGTATCGCTTGTGGAAAAGCCACCCGTGGCCATCGTCGTAAAAGTATGACAGAGAGAATCAAAAACACCCATCCCCCCGAAGAGGAGAAGAATAAATTCAACTACTGAGATAATAACATAGACGATCCAGAGAATCCTGGCTGTCTCTGCTATGCGTGGTTTAAGCTTATCTTTTACCGGACCGGGCAACTCTGCTTTGTATAACTGCATACCACCCACTCCGAGGAGTGGAAGGATGGCAATTGATAATACAATGATCCCCATTCCCCCCAGCCATTGGGTAAGAGAACGCCACAATAGAATACCGTGGGGGATACTTGCTATACTTGTGATGACCGTTGCCCCGGTGGTTGTAAATCCGGACATGGATTCAAAGAATGCATCGGTAAAGGTGGAAAAGACTCCATATAGGAGATAGGGAAGAGAACCGAATGTAGCAGCAAGGATCCATCCGGCTGTTACAATTACAAACCCTTCCTTGTGGGTTAAGGATATTCTATCCTCGCCCGGCTTAAAGAAAAAGTAAAAAACGGCACCGGTTGCAGATGTTATCAGGAGGGATAGGAGAAGGGCATTGAGATCTCCTTCTCCGAGGTAAATAGACCAAATTATGGGAAGGAGCAGGGTAAGACCAAAGTAAAAGAGGAATGCCCCCAAGATGTAAAAGATATGCTTTACCTTCATTCAAAATAATCCAGTTTGACGGTCAGGATTTTTTCCACCTGCGGAATTGCGCTGCGGAGGGTAAAGATTACAACATGATCTCCCGGAAGGACAATGGAATTACCTCCTGGAATGATAATTTCATCTCCCCGCATGATCGCCCCTACTATCGTACCCTTGGGGAATTTAATCTCTTTGAAGGGCTTATTTACTATCTCTGATGTTTCTAAAGCAACAACTTCAAAGATTTCCGCCTTTTCATTATAGAGAGGTGTAACTGAAATGATTTTCCCTTTTCTTATATAATGTAATATCTTGCTAATCGCTGAATGTCTCGGATTTATAACACCATCTATGCCGACCGTAGGAATAAGATGAACATAGTCCACCCTGTTTATCAGGGATATTACTTTTTTGGCTCCAAGCTGCTTTGCCAGAAGAGCACCCAAAATATTAGCCTCTTCATCACTTGTTACCGCAATAAAATAATCGGTGTCCTGGATGTTTTCTTCCTTGAGGAGTTCCTGGCTTGTTCCGTCTCCGTGGAGGCAAACTGTTTTATTCAATTTGGAGGCCAGAATTTCGCATTTGTCCTGTCTCTTTTCGATAATCTTAGTGGAAATACCTTTCTTTTCAAGCAGTTCAGACAGCATGAACCCTGTGATCCCACCCCCCATTATAATAACTCTTTTGGGGAGATCAATATCTTTTCCGAAGAATTCAAGCACATCTCTGACATCGGTCGATTCAGCCACGGCAAAGAGATAATCATTTTCCTCGATGACCGAATTACCAGACGGTACAATCAGTTTATCCCCCCGGGTAATGGACACAATTAAAACATTTTTCCCTCCGCTCAGTTCCCCGAGCTTACTAAGCTTTTCCCCTACCGCGATACAGTCAGCATCAATATTAAATCCGATAAGCTGGATACGTCCCCCGGCAAAATCAATAATCTCTGAAGCACCGGGAAATTCCATTAGATTCACGGCACTTTTCACCGCTTCACGCTCCGGATTTATGCACAGGTTTATATTTAGATGATTTTTGCCGAAGAGTTCAGATTTTCCGTTTAGTTCCGGACTCCTTATCCTGGCAATCTTGAGAGGCACCCTTGACTGTGTGGCCGCAAGCAGACAGGCTACCATATTTGTTTCGTCGCTATCTGTTACAGCAACAACCATATCAGAGCGATCCAGATCGGCCTTCTTCAAAACATGCGGGCTGCTCCCGCTGCCCAGTATTGTCTGTACATCCAGATTTTCAGAGACCATCTTTAGCTGCTCTTCGTTTCTATCTATAATGACAACATCGTTACCCTCTTTAGAAAGGATATCCGCTATGTTATAACCTACCTCACCGGCCCCTATAATTACTATTCTCATCTTGTATGGCCTCCAGAGCGGGAATCAGGTTCTGATCCCTTCTATTATTTCAACTCTGCCCCTCTCTTTGACGCTTACCTTAAACTTGTGCAGACCGAGAACGACTTCATCAAAGCATGATTCATCACCCAGCACACAGGGTGAAACTGAATTTAATTCCTCGATATCCTTCGAAAGGAAGTCAAAGCATCCCGCGATCATTGCCTCCGTCATCAGTGGCACTTCAAGACTACACCGACCGACTACCGGGATGTCAAAGGCAAAGTCTTTACATCCAATTTTTGTGATTGTTTCTGAAATGTTGTATCCTGCCATGTATAATGTATCGTAGGTCAGCTCGGTAGACTTTCCTAAACCAAAAAGTAATATTTTTGAGGAGGGAATTCGTTGATAAGGGGCAATAAGAACTTTTTCCATGAAGACACCGGTAATTTTACCCTTAGCCATCTTTGTCGAAATCACACCATTAAGGCGCCAATCAACAAGGCCACAGTAACCTCTCGGTGGCCTTTCATCGGAGAAAAACCCGAGAACCAGACCTTCATGATCCAGGACATCCAGTGATTTTGTAGATATTCTAATCTGCATTTTCCTTGCGCAATTTTGGATATAAGGCATCCAGAATACCATTTATAAAAGAACCTGAATTCTCTGAACCATAATTTTTTCCGAGATCTATTGCCTCGTTAAGGATTACCTTAGTGGGAATGTCCCGGCAGTACAAAAGCTCATAAGTGGCCATTCGGAGGATATTTTTATCCACTTTTGCCATCCTTTCGAGAGACCAGTTTTCGGAACAACTGTTGATCAATCTGTCTATTTCTTCTCTGTGGCTCCAGGCACCTTCTATCAATGCGGAGGAGAATTCCCTCGCCTTTTCCGGTGCTTTAAAGCTGCTCCAGAAAAGATGGGTGGCCTCTTTGACATCAATTTTTGAAACATCAATCTGATAAAGAACCTGGAGGGCAATCTCCCTTGCCTTTCTCCTGCTACCCATTAATTTCCCTACATACACTTTAACTTCTATAATTTCCTGAAAAGATCGACCATTTCAATAGCGGAAATTGCGGCATCCCATCCCTTATTACCCGATTTTGAACCAGCTCTTTCTATTGCCTGTTCAATCGTATCCGCAGTGATAACACCAAAGGCAACTGGAATCTCAGTCTCTAATGCCGCAGTTGCGATTCCCTTCGAAACCTCAGCGCTGATATATTCAAAATGAGGAGTGGCTCCCCTTATTACCGCTCCAAGACATATGACGGCATCGAATTTTCCGCTCTTTGCAAGCTTCTTGGCTGCAAGTGGTATCTCAAAAGCGCCGGGAACCTTTATAATGCTTATATCATTCTCATCCGCTCCCGCCCTTTTAAGGGCATCCACGGCACCACCTATAAGCTTTTCGCATATAAAATCATTAAAACGGCTGGCCACCACACTAAACTTCATACCCTTCGCAATAATTTTTCCTTCGATAATCTCCGGCATAACCATATCTCCATTTCTCTATTAGAATAAATTTCCACGACTTCTTTTTTTATACATCCAACAGATGCCCCATCTTTTCCTTCTTTGTCACAAGATAACGGATATTGTCCTTGTTAGGTTTGATCTCTATAGGAACTCTTTCTGTAATTGTTATACCGTAACCCTGAAGCCCGACAAGCTTTTTGGGATTATTTGTCATTAATCTTATCTTTCTCACACCCAGATCAACGAGTATCTGGGCACCTATCCCGTAATCCCTCAGATCCACCTTAAACCCGAGTTCGAGATTCGCTTCAACTGTATCCATACCCTGCTCCTGCAAGTGATAGGTCTTTACCTTGTTTACCAGACCGATGCCCCTTCCCTCCTGATGCATATACACAATGATTCCTTTGTTCTCTTTTTCTACCATCTCCATGGCAGTATGAAGCTGGTCACCACAGTCACACCTCACTGAACCGAAGACATCACCCGTCAGGCACTCCGAATGAACCCTCACCAGTACCTCATCCTCCGGTTCTATATCACCCTTGACCAGGGCTATATGTTTCATATCATCCACATCATTTTCATAAACTATTACCTTAAACTCCCCTCCATAACGGGTAGGCAGAACAGCAGTTGCAACTCTCCTGACAAGGATCTCGTGCTGTAATCTAAAATCAATCAAATCAGCAACGGTTACTATTTTCAAATTATGTTTTTTAGCAAAGATCTCCAGGTCCGGCATCCTTGCCATGGTACCATCTTCCTTCATGACCTCGCAGATGACACCAGCAGGTGTCAGTCCGGATAATCGTGCCAGGTCAACAGAACCCTCTGTCTGACCAGTCCTCACCAGGACGCCTCCTTTCCTCGCACGAAGAGGAAATACATGTCCTGGACTCACGATATCATCAGACTTGGAATCATCAGCAACGGCTGTAAGTATCGTGGTCGCCCTGTCGGCTGCGGAGATCCCTGTAGTAACACCTTGCCTGGCTTCAATGGACACTGTAAAAGCTGTCTGGAAACGGGACCTGTTGTCCTGTACCATCAAGGGAAGATTTAACCTGTCGGCGATTTCCTTATCAAGAGAAAGACATATCAATCCCCTGCCATATTTTGCCATAAAGTTGATTGCTTCAGGCGTGATATGCTCCGCCGCCACACAAAGATCACCTTCGTTCTCTCTATCCTCATCATCCACCAGGATAACCATCTTACCGCTTTTAATATCTTCAATAGCTTCTTCTATTGTGCTAACACTCATCTTATTTCTTCCTCTCCTGTTTTGACCCAGAATTTGCAGTCCTTAAACAAATCCATGCTCAGCTAAAAATGACATGTCAATTCCTTTATCCTGGTACAGTAGTTTTTCTACATATTTCCCCAGTATATCTGTTTCTATGTTTACAAAATCAGCCACTTTTTTGAATCCTAACGTCGTAACCTGAGCTGTGTGAGGGATAATGTTAACATAAAATCTATTTTTTTCACATCTGTTTACTGTAAGGCTGATACCATCAACAGCCACCGACCCTTTCTCCACCAGATACTTGCTGAACGCTGCATCTATTTCCATACCGAATATCAAAGAGTTTGATTTTGTCACCTTTTCACAAATTTTCCCAATGCAGTCAACATGCCCCAGAACGATATGTCCACTCAAAAAAGCATCCAATTTTAAAGCCTTTTCCAGATTTACCCTGTCTCCCCTTCTTAACATTCTGAAAGTTGTCTTTGACAGCGTTTCCGCTGAGACATCTACGTTAAAACCACCGTCGGTTTTAGCGGTAACCGTGAGACACACCCCACTAACCGAAATGCTGTCTCCGATCTTTACATCATCAAGGCCCATGGAGGTATCTATTCCCAGCATGGCATCTTCCCCCTTCCTGGTCATCCCCCTGACAACCCCCATCTCTTCTATTATACCTGTAAACATTGTCCTTAAATTATTTATTCTCTTTTTCCTTTAGGCTCAAGAGATCCTTCAGCTCATCCAGAAATTCATTAACATCCCGAAACTGCCTGTATACCGACGCGAATCTCACATAAGCTACACCATCAAGATTATGGAGCTCTGCCATAACTTTCTCTCCTATGACATATGAAGGAATTTCTTTTGCGGGAAACTCTTCACAGGCTTGCTCTATTCTCTCAACCATATTTTCAATAACATCAATGCTTATGGGACGTTTCTCGCACGCTTTTTTTATTCCAGAAAGTATCTTTGTTTTATCAAAAGCTTCTCTCCTGCCATCCTTTTTTACCACCATCGGAAAACCTTCCTCTACAAACTCATAAGTGGTAAACCTCTTTTCACAGGCAAGACACTCTCTTCTTCTCCGAATAGCATTACCATCCTTACTTAACCGAGAATCAATAACTCTGCTCTCCGTATTAGCACAGAAAGGACACTTCATAGTTTTTTTACCTTGATGCCCGCTTCATTCAACATCTCCTCAGCCAGCTTATCACTGTAACCTTCCCGGTAAACAATGCTGATTATTCCTGCATTTATTATCATCTTCGAACATATTACACAGGGGTGATTTGTGCAGTAAATTATAGCATCTTTAGTACTGATTCCATACAGCGCGGCCTGAATGATTGCGTTCTGCTCCGCATGCAATCCCCGGCATAGTTCGTGTCTTTCACCGGAGGGAACATCTAATTTTTCCCGTAAACACCCTGTCTCTGAGCAATGGCGGATTCCTGTCGGTGCGCCATTGTAACCGGTTGCCAGTATCCTTTTGTCTTTTACTAAAATAGCACCTACCTTACGTCTCAAGCACGTGGAACGCCTTGACACGAGTTCTGTTATGTTCATAAAATATTCATCCCAGCCAGGTCGCTCAAGTCCGGTTCCGAGTTTTGAGTTCCGAGTTTCGGGCTTTATGCTCATTAGATTTATTCTCTTGTAATACTTTATTTTTTGTTAGGTTTCGTTCCTTAACCCAACCTACTTCTTTGAACTCTAAACTCTATTATCATAAAGAGGAAATTTCTCGCAGAGAGAGCTCACTTCTTCTCTCACTTCCACCACCCGCTTCTCGTTATCGATATCCTTGAGAATGTCGAAAATTAAACGGGCTATAATTTTCATCTCTTCTTCCTTCATCCCTCTTGTCGTAACCGCAGGTGTTCCGATCCTGACCCCGCTGGCAATCTGGGGTCCCTTCGTATCAAAGGGAATGGTGTTCTTGTTAACCGTTATGCCGGCCCGGTCAAGGACTTCCTCTGCATCCGCTCCAGTAATTCCCTTGTCGGTGAGATCAATCAGGAAAAGATGATTATCTGTTCCTCCCGAGACGAGACGAAATCCTTGAGAGATTAACTTATCAGCCATGGCCCTGGCATTCTTCACTATTTGTGACTGATAAACCTTGAAATCATCGGTCAGCGCCTCTTTTAACGCCACCGCCTTGGCAGCAATAACATGCATGAGGGGACCCCCTTGACTCCCGGGAAATACACGACTGTTAAGGACTTTGGCAAAATCCTCCTTGCACATAATAATCCCTCCCCTTGGGCCGCGCAGGGTCTTATGTGTGGTTGTGGTGACAAACTCGCAAACCGGAATCGGTGTAGGATGAATACCGGTTGCGACAAGACCCGCAATGTGTGCGATATCCGCCATGATGACTGCACCTACTTTGTCCGCTATTTCCCTGAAGGTTTCAAAGTCTAAAGTTCTTGGATAGGCACTCGCACCCACCACGATTATTTTTGGCCTGTGCTCCTTTGCCTGAGCCTCCACTTCATTGAAATCTATGGTCTCTGTTTCTCTATCAACACCGTAGAAAACAACATTGTAAAGTCTTCCAGAGAAGTTTACCGGACTCCCATGTGAGAGATGCCCACCGTGTGAAAGATTCATCCCCAAAATGGTATCTCCCGGTTGAAGCACTGAAAAGTATACAGCCATATTTGCCTGGGTTCCAGAGTGTGGCTGAACATTTACATGGTCGGCACCAAAGAGTTGTTTGGCTCTCTCTATGGCAAGAGTCTCCACAATATCAACAAACTCGCAACCACCGTAATACCTCTTTCCCGGATAACCTTCTGCATATTTGTTTGTCATAACGCAACCCTGGGCCTCAAGCACTGCTTCACTGACAAAGTTCTCCGATGCAATTAGCTCCAGCTTCCCTGCCTGTCGTCTCGTCTCCTCCAATATTGCCCTGGAAACCTCCGGGTCAGTCTGCTTTAAAATAGACATTAATTATATCCTCCCATAATAATCTATTATTTATATGCTTTTTTATAAACGATAATATCTCAAATTTGAGGCTTTTTCAAGTTATCGAACAATCAGTGTCTGTGCAACTGCTTTTCTATATCCGTGATTTTATTGAGCCGCCTCGTATGCCGTCCTCCTTCAAATTCCGTCTCCAGCCATATCCTGACAATGATGTTAGCTGTTTCGACATCTGTTCTCCTCCCGGCGAGGACAAGGACATTCGTATCATTATGTTTTC
>Ga0209121_10001882_pt1 | contig 21840 bp, 23 predicted proteins | sample Cruoilmetagenom3_FD_187292 | JGI IMG/M metagenome (GOLD analysis project Ga0209121, IMG submission 187292) | Oil polluted marine microbial communities from Coal Oil Point, Santa Barbara, California, USA - Sample 3 (SPAdes) (version 2) | ecosystem: Environmental > Aquatic > Marine > Oil seeps ...
TAATCGCTAACGGCTTAAAGTTAATATACACGTATCGATTTTCTTGTTTTTGGTCGGGCACCGGGCGGTAGCTCAGCTTGGTAGAGCTTCCGAGTCAGCATAGGCTTATGGCTTTAGCTGGCGGAGACGCTGTAGACATCTACCTGTGGTGGGTGTTACCCAGCCTATCAAGCGTACATGCAGAAACCGGACTGTCGCAGGAGAGCTGCAGGAAGTAGCCTCAGCTCGGCGATTTCAAAATGAAGGTTTCACTTCATGAAAGTCCTGCCCGCCCGACCAATAATTGAGTTCATTTAGTCCTTATTTTGAGAAAACTAGTTATTTGAGTTCTTTGTTTTTGACTGTTCTTCTGCTTTTACTCTTTCACCTGAAACTCAAGAGAAGAAACTTGAGTAAAAACTTAAGTTTTTGGCTGAACTGGGGAAAAACTTTTTAATTCCCGGCGTCTACAAAAAGGGGGGTTTAAGTGAAAAAGTACTCTTACGTCGGGAAGGAAGTTGATCGTATCGACGCTTTTGAAAAAGTAACGGGCACCGCTACCTATACTGCCGACATTAAGTTACCGGGGATGCTCTATGTCAAGTTGGTGAAGAGTCCTCACGCTCACGCCCGCATCGTCAAGATAGACACGACCGAGGCGGAGGGGCTCTACGGAGTCAGGGCCATTCTGATCGGGAAGGAAATCCCTCAGAGATTCGGAATCTATTTGCAGGACAAGACAATGCTTGCTCAAGAAAAAGTTAGGCACGTTGGAGAACCGGTGGTAGCTGTCGCAGCCGACACCGAAGAGATAGCCGAGCGATCAGTCGAGCTCATAAAGGTGGAGTATGAGGAGTTGCCCGCTGTCCTCGACCAACGTGATGCACTGAAAAAAGATGCACCGTTAGTGCACGAGAACCTGCACGAGTACAAACATGCTCCCTTCATCTTCCCAGAACCCCACACAAACATCGCAAATCACTTCAAGATCAGGAAAGGCGATATCGAGGCTGGTTTCAAAGAGGCCGATGTGATTGTCGAGAACGAGTTTAGGCAGCCTCAAGTTCAACACGTGCCCATGGAAACTCATTGCTCAATCGGTCAGTGGCTCCCGAATGGGCAGATAAACGTTTGGACAAGCGCCCAATCTCCCTTCGCTGTCCGACAACTCCTTAGCATCGGCTTTGGAGTACCCATACATAAGATAAATGTTCAAGTGCCCTTCCTTGGTGGAGGATTCGGCGGAAAAGCAGGGCTTCACTGGGAGCCATTGGTCGTCTTCCTCTCCAAGAAAACAGGGGGAAGGCCCGTAAAGCTCACAATGACGCGTGAGGAAGAATTCACTACCGCAGCGGTTCGCCAAGGGCTGTACGCACGCGTAAAAACTGGGGTCAAGCGAGACGGAAAGATAACTGCCGAAGAGATCGAGTTTGTTTGGGATACAGGCCCCTACGCTGATTACAGCGTAAACGTCGGGAGGGCTTCTGGCTATTCCTGCACGGGCCCCTACGAGATCCCGAACTTAAAGGGCGATAGCCTAACCGTTTACACCAATCATCCATACGGAACCGCTTTTCGCGGGTTTGGTCACGTGCCGTTTCACTGGGCGATTGAGCGGCAAATGGACTTGGTAGCCCAAGAGATAGAGATGGATCCCGTCGAGTTTCGTCTAAAAAACGCTGCCACCCCCGGGCGCATCACAGCGACAGGTGAGAAACTCAGGGAGGATTGCGGACGCGTGGACGAGTGCATCAAGGCGGTCGCCAAGGAACTAGCGTGGGGAGAGAAAGTAGAACGACGGGGCAACAAGCTTCGGGGAAAAGGTATCGCAGCCCTTTGGAAGGCCCCGGCAATGCCGGCCAACACTTCTTCCTCAGCCGTTTTGAAATTGAATGAGGATGGAACCGTTACCCTCCTTGTGGCAACTTCGGAGATGGGCCAAGGAACCCATACAGCTCTTGCCCAGATGGTAGCGGAAGAGCTGAGGATTCCGATGGAGAAAGTGAAGGCGGTCACCTCACAAAAAACGGATTATGTGCCTTACACGTGGCAGACGGTCGCAAGCCGCAGCTCTTTCATGGATGGAAATGCCGTGCTTAGGGCTGTTAGCGATGCCAAAGATAAGATAAAGGACACGGCAGCCGCGTTGCTCGGAGTATCGAAGGATCATCTGGTGATTGGCGAGGGTAAAGTTTCATTCAGAGATGACCCAGACAAATGCGTCTCGCTGACGGATGTCGCGACGTGCGGAACATTGCCAAGCGGCGGGGGCATCAAGGGACCTATCCTTGGATACGGCGCCTACACAGCCGAGGGGCTGACGAACTTGGATCCGGAGACTGGCCAAGGTTACCCAGCGCTAAAGTGGACGTTTGGCGCTCAGGGAATGGAAATCGAGGTGGACACTGAGACCGGCGACATCAGGGTACTAAAGGCGGTCACGGCCCTAGATGTAGGGAAGGCCCTAAACCCCAAATTAATAAAGAGTCAGATTTACGGCGCGATCATCCAGGGACTCGGACCGGCGCTTTCCGAGCAATACGTCTACAATGAGAAGGGAGCTGTGATCAACAATAATCTCACCGACTACAAGATCCTCCGAGCCCCAGACATCCCAGACGAATTCGTACCGATACTGATTGAGAATCCACAGCGCAACGCTCCTTACGGGGCGAGGGGCATCGGAGAACCCGTGCTCATATCGATCACCCCCGCCCTCGGCAACGCTATATATGACGCGACTGGTGTGAACTTCTATGATCTTCCCTTGAGTAGGGAGAAGATTTGGTTGGGTCTAAAGCAAAAGGAGGAGCGATAAGTGCCGCTGCCTGAATTCGATTATCTCAGGCCGAAATCAGTAGGGGAGCTTACCGACCTGCTGGTCGAACACGAAAATGATGCAAAAATATTCGCGGGAGGGACGGATCTTCTGGTCCTCATGAGGGATAGAATTGTCAGACCAAAATATCTGATTGATATTAAGGGTATTAAAGAGTTGCACGAGCTTTCACATAATGAGGGAGGACTCAGGATCGGAGCAGCCGTTACCTTAAATCAGCTAATCGAATCAGATGTCGTTAAGAAGCGCTTTAGGGCGCTCTGGGATGCCGCAAAATCGATGGCCGACCCAACGCTGAGGAACCGCGCCACGCTGGTTGGTAACATCTGCAACGCATCACCCGCATCCGACACGGCCCCGGCACTCTTGGTTCTCGACGCCGAGGTGGAAGTCGTGAGCAAGGAGGGTGAGCGGGCCATCCCAATTCAGGAGTTCTTCGTCTGGGTCAAGCGCACATCCCTCAAGCCCGGAGAGCTTGTCAAGGCCGTGCGAATACGAAATCCTTCCGAGGGAACAAAGAGCGGTTATCTCAAGTGGGGGCGAACGCGTGGGGAAGACTTGGCTGTTGTCGGGGTTGCAGCCTTGGTCCGGAACTCCGGGAAAAAGCTCGTGCGCATCGCTCTATCCTCGGTGGCTCCCACGCCACTCTTGGTTAAAGAGGTGGAGAAAATCCTCGAGAAGTGTGGCTCGGTGGAGGAACAAATCGAAAGAGCTGTTTCGATAGTCACGGAGAAAATTTCGCCAATTACAGATGTCCGCGGCGGGAAAGAATATCGCCTGCACATGGCGGGCGTGCTCACTAGGCGCATCCTCAGGCAACTGCTGGGGGTTATCTGATGTCCAAGCATAAAATTTCGCTGAGGGTTAACAGGCAACGTTACGAGGTTGAGGTTAAGGCGAATCAAACGCTGCTCAGGTTGTTGCGCGAAGACCTAAACCTTACTGGGACCAAGTGCGCGTGCGAGAGGGGCGACTGCGGAAATTGCACGATCCTCCTCGATGGGAATCCCATAAAATCGTGCCTAGTGCTCGCAGTCGAGGCAGATGGACGAGAGGTGACAACCATTGAAGGGGTAGCCAAGGAGGGGCACCTCACCCCGATTCAGCAAGCTTTCATTAAGCACGGGGCACTGCAGTGCGGCTTCTGCACTCCTGCATTCATCCTTGCTGCGGAAGCCTTGTTGAAGCGGAACCCAAACCCGACGGAGGAGGAGATAAAGGAGGGGATAGGCGGAATCCTCTGCCGTTGCACGGGCTACCGGCAAATCATCGATGCAATCTTGGATATTTCTAAAAGTAGTGAAAAATAGACACTTGGGCATTTCAAGATCAATCTAATAACTGGACCTAAAAAAAGGAATGCCCCCGCGTTTGCGCTTCGCGGGGCGATACCTAATCACTTGCTGAGGAATGCCACCACTCGCGAGAACGCTGCTTCACCGCCCTCAAACAGCCACGGGAAGCATCCGATGGTGAGCCTTCTGTTTTGTATCTCTGGTTTGTCTATCTCTCCACCCAAGTTTTCCATGTGAATACAGTCGTGGGGGAACAGTTTGTTGTGGGTCAACTGGTAGTCCTCAGGTGGGAAGAGCTTATTCACTGCCTCTTTACCACCAAACTTCTTCTCGCATAAGGCACGAACTTTGTCGCAGGTTCCGAAAGTGCCTTTTCCTAGAAACCTACCTATTGGCAAGTCCATCGGATGATCGGTGGAAACCGCGTCGACTCCCCAGATGTGTATTTTCTTCTTTATCAGCCAGTCAACCATATCTGGATGAGCTCCGGGGTGGCGGTGTATGTAGCGCTCCTCATCTGGTTCTGGTCCACACCAAGTGTACTTACACCAGCCCGTGTGGAGAACCAAGATGTCCCCCTCGTGTACATCCACTTTTTCCTCGATCATCTTTGGTGTGTAGACACCTAGGTCGTCGAGTTCCTTGCTCAGGTCCACTATCACTCCCGGGCCAAATAACCAATCCAAGGGTATTTGATCGATGGTCTTGCCTCCTGTCATGAAGTGCCGGGGCGCGTCAAGGTGGGTTCCGATGTGGTTCGAAGTCTGAATATACTGTGCGTTCACGCCGTGCTCTGGTTTGCGCTTGAAGTACTTCACCTCAAAGGGTGGGTAGAACGGCCAGAAAGGTGCGTTGATGCCAAGCAGCTGTGAAAGATCGTATACTTTTACTTTCTTTTCCTCAACCAGTCGAAGCATTTCGTCTACTTTAGCCGTTATTTTCCAACCTCCTTTCTTTTTTCCAACATACTGCCGTTGGACTTATAAGGATTGTGGGGGGTAGAGAGCGGATGGTTAGAATGTTTCGTTCTTGAGCAAAAAAGGCGTGTATGAAGGAGATAGTAGATGAAGCCGATAATCACCGCTGATAAGAAGGCGAACAGCAGTCTAAGCCCCACGATTTCGGGCTCGAAGATTACAAGGCCACAAAAAATCCTGCCCACCGAGACACTCGTGGCTTCGATGAGCATTATTATGATTTGGAAGCCCGCGCCTCCATCGTCGAAGCCTTTTATCACAGGGTAAGACACAAAGGGACATGGGGGGAGAACACTGCCCACAGCTATACTGCTGAACACCCCTTTAACCCCCGCTTTTTTTCCAAAGAATTTTGAAAGAAACTTCGACGACATCAGGTTTTTCACAGCTCCCCCTATAAACATGGCCACCGTTAAGGGGAAAATTAGTTTTTTTATCTCCTTGAGGCACTCTACGGCGCTTGCTTTAGCCGCACCTGGGTCGGTGATCGAAAGGTAAAGATATAGGCAAATGGCGGCAATTATCACAGCCCGGTGTCCCCAATCCCTCCCGATAATTTTTTCGATGTATCTCACGGTTTCACCTCTAATCCTCAAAGCAGAAAATAGACGAGGAGTCCAGCGACTATCGCTGTCGTGAAGGTGAGCAACAGTCTGAGCCTCGCAACTTTTGAGTTGAAGAACGTAAGGTCACTGCTGATTCTGCATGCAAATGCAAGCCCGCATCCAAAAAGCATCGCCATTACCCCTGCGAGGCTTGCGCCTGCGGCGTACAGGCTAGCTATTATCGGATAGGCGATGAAGGGACAGGCAGGAAGGACGCTCCCTATTGCCACACCAACAAACACTACCATGATACCTGCTTGTCCCCCGAGATATCCTGCAAGAGTTTCTGACGGTGTTAGATTTTTTTACCGCGCCTGCTATGAACAAGGCGGCTATTATGATGGTCATCAAGTTGGTAGCGGTCTTGAGGGAATCTACAACGCTCTTTTTCGCGATTCTTGGTCTGGTGATTGAGAGGTAGAAGTAAAGACATAACGCCACGATCACTAGGGCGTATACGGCGGGGTTTTTCCCAAGGACCAATTGGATGACTTCAAACATGAATCCACTAACCGATGACCCGAAGCGCATTTATTTAAATAAAAGTTTTGATGTGTCTCTGAAAAGTGTTCAAGAAGGCTGACGAGAGAAGAATCACGGTATCCCGTAATTATTCAGGGCTCGTGAGTCGATAACGGAAAGGTTGATTTTTTTAGTCAATCGCCGCGTGAGCCAAGATGCCACACATGTGGAAATATCCATGTCGAGGCTAACCAAAACTATTGAATAAATTTATAAGCTTTAGGCATTTAACCTAAATCTTGGAGGAGTAAAATGGTTACCAAGAGCCGCGTGTATAAAGGCGAGTATCGGGATTCCATCTTTTTAATGCGTATATCCCAGCAGCTCGGAGGTTTGGCTGGTGTTCACCAGGCGTCGGCGATAATGGCCACCGATGCCAACAAGGAGTTGCTCAAAGATGCAGGCATGCTCACCGATGAGATCGCGCGTGCGGACCCCAATGATCTAGCTATAGTGGTTGACTGCGTGACCTCGGAGCGTGCGGAGGAAGTGATCTCAAAGGCGATAGACATGATGGCTGAAGCGGTGAGGGAACGGGCAGAAAAAGCCGAAGCAGTTTATAAAACGTTAACCTCAGCAGCTAAAGCGATGCCTGATTCTAACATCGTTCTAATTTCGGTGCCTGGCAAGTTCGCAGCTAGGGAGGCGGAGCGAGCGCTGGAGCTGGGTAAACACGTCATGATATTCAGCGATGGTGTCCCCCTAGAGGATGAGGTGCTGCTGAAGCGCCTCGGAAGGGAAAAGGGCCTACTGGTCATGGGACCAGACTGTGGCACATCGATCATAAACGGAATCGGCCTTGGGTTCGCAAACGTTGTTAAGCGGGGCCCCATTGGTGTTGTTGCGGCGTCGGGAACTGGATCTCAAGCAGTTTCATTGTTGATAAGCGCCGGCCCCGGGATTTCTCAAGTCATCGGCACGGGAGGTCGCGATCTTCATGATGAGGTGGGCGGGATTACCATGCTCATGGGGCTCCAAGCTCTAGCCGATGATCCGGAAACCAAAACCATCGTTCTGGTTTCAAAGCCACCCTCCCCAACCGTGGCAAAACGGATCTTGGAAGCCGCAAGCCAAGTCGGAAAACCCATGGTGATCTGTTTCCTAGGTGGCGATCCAAAAGTTATCGAGGAAGCTGGTCTAATCCCCGCTGCCACGCTTGAGGATGCAGCAGCTAAGGCAATTGCACTTCACCGAGGGGAAAAACCCAAAAGGATGGTGTTCTCCAACGACTTAGATGAGGTCAAGAGAACGGCTGAGAAAGAATACACGAAACTCACGGCTGGCCAACGCTATATCCGCGGAATTTATTCAGGCGGAACCTTCTGCAGCGAAGCCATGATAATCGTAAGAGATTTGGTGGGGGATGTCCACTCAAATATACCGCTGAAACCGGAGCTAAAATTGGAGGATTCGAACAAGAGCAAGGCGCACAGCTTCGTTGACATGGGGGAAGATGAGTTCACGGCCGAAATTGGCAAACCCCATCCGATGATATACCACGAGCTCAGACAGAAGCGAATATTGGCCGAGGCTTCCGACCCGGAAACCGCTGTAATCCTACTTGATGTCGTGCTCGGTTACGGCGCACACGAAGATCCCGGGGGTGCTCTAGCGCCGACTATACTGGAGGCAAAGAAGATCGCGGAGAGGGATGGAAGGTACCTTCCGGTGGTGGCGTCGGTTTGTGGCACACCTGAGGATCCCCAGAACCTAATTTCCCAAGAGGAAAAGCTAAAGAGCGCTGGTGTGATAGTTATGCCAAGTAATGCTCAAGCGGCGCGGATGGCCGCATTAATCGCAGTTAGGGGCAAGGCTTGGGAAAAAATAATGGAGGGAAACCTGTGAGGGGACTCATGAGACTTCTACGCAAGCCTAAGATCATTAACGTCGGTGCAAAATTTTTTTACGATAATCTCAAGGCCCAAGGGGCTGATGCAGTTCACGTCGATTGGAAACCACCTGCTGGAGGAGACAGGGAGATGATGAAGTTACTCGATAAACTGAAAGGATTTTGAATCGACTGAAGGAGGTGACATGTGTGGGAAAAATAGAAGAAGCAAACGACAAAGCCATCAAGAGGATTATCGAAGCTAAGCCTATGGGGACGGGGGTCAAAAAAGCAAAAGCTGTGATTCCGGGAATGACCGAGCGCACGATTTTACACGCAGGTCCTCCCATTAAGTGGCAGCGAATGTCCGGCCCCACGCGCGGAGCGATAATAGGTGCATCGATTTTTGAAGGCTGGGCCGATAACGAAGAAGGAGCGGTCAAATTGGCTGAGAGCGGGGAAATCAAGTTTGCCCCTTGCCACGACCACGATGCGGTGGGTCCTATGGCAGGGATAATCTCGCCCTCGATGTCCGTGTACATCGTGGAGAACCAAGTGCACGGCAATAAAGCGTACTGCAACTTCAACGAGGGTCTGGGGAAGGTTCTGAGATACGGGGCATACTCCAAAGAGGTAATCGACAGGCTGAAGTGGATAGAGAAAGACATGGCGCCACTTCTCGCGGAGGCCTTCAAACGATCGGGCCCGATAGATCTCAAGGAGATCATATCCAAGGCGCTGCACATGGGTGACGAGTGTCATTGCCGCAATGTCGCAACGAGTCATATATTCTTGAAAGTCATGGCCCCCTATATGGTGGAAACGGGCTTCGACAAGGAAACCATCAGCAAAGTGCTGAGGTTCATGGGCACCAATGAGTTGACCTTCCTTCAACTCCTGATGGCAGCCTGCAAGGCTATGGCGGACGCAGGGCACTGCATTGACTACAGCACGTTAGTCACGGCGTTGACGAGGAATGGCACAGACTTCGGCATCCGAGTTAGCGGCTTACCGGGTCAATGGTTTACCGCACCTGCCCCCACGCCTAAAACCCTGTTCTTCCCAGGTTTCAAGGAGGGAGATGAGGGTCGAGATATAGGAGATAGCGCCATCGCCGAGACCATGGGTTTGGGCGGGTTCGCTTCAGCCAATTCGCCAGCGGTGGTCCAAGTGGTAGGTGGCACGCCCCAAACTGCGGCAGATTACTCCCGTGAAATGAGGGAGATAACGGTTGCCGAACATCCAAGCTTCACGATGCCATTCATGAACTTCCGAGGAGTACCGATCGGCATAGATTTGCGCAAGGTCGTTGAGACGGGAATTCTGCCTTTCATCAACACTGGAGTAGCCCACAAGGACGCTGGAGTAGGAGGAGTCGGATTTGGCCTAGTGCGGGCGCCGATGGAATGCTTCAAGAAGGCTTTGAGGGCGTTTGCTGAAAAATATGGTGGTTCTTAAAAACTAAGGTGTTTTAAGGAGAACCGTAGATAAGCCTGTGAAACGTGCGTTAGTAGGTGATGTGATGTCGGAGGAACTTGACTTTACGATGAGGCTTCCAGAGGTCCCTCAATTAATGAAGAGATGGCCGGATAGGAAGACGCCTAAGAACTTTGAATGCTGGGGGCCAACGCCTGAGGTGTCTAGGCGGATAAGGCTCTCTAAGCCCAAGCACCTCTATGACAAGAGAACGTCGCTGAAAGAGGCTGTAAGCAAATTTATAGTCAGTCTCAGCAAGCGTAGCAAGAGGGGCATTAACATAGGCGTAGGAGGATTTGTAAACACTAGGCTGCCTGTAGCGATAGCGCACGAGATAATAAGGCAAGGTGGAGTTAAGGAGATAACGCTTTCTTACCAGTCATGCGGCTACGTACAAGATTTGCTCATAGGCGCCATGTTGGTGGATGAAAACGCCGTAAGGATAAAACGCATAGAGCAAGCGTGGGCTGGACACGAGCTACTCGGTCTACACCATGCTTCAGGTATGCCATCGAGAAAGCACTGGTAGAGATTGACGACTACTCAAACTATGGAATGTCAGCTCGCTTCAAGGCAGCCGCCATGGGCATTCCTTTCATACCAGTGAGAGATCACGTCGGCAGCTCTATGCAATACGTGAACAGAGGCGTACCCATAAAATGTCCGTTCACAAGTGAAACAGTCTATTTACTGCCAGCTTGTCATCCCGATGTAGGCATATTACACGCTCAGATGGCGGACGCATATGGGAACTGCCGAATATTTGGTCAGCTATGCACATGCCCCGAGATAGCGCTGGCGGCCAACTACGACATCATGACTTGCGAGAGGATAATACCTAACGAGAGTGTGAGAAAGTACCCTAACCTGACGGAGATACCGTGGTTCGCTGTAGATGCTGTAGTGGAGCAACCTTGGGGTGCCTACCCCGTTTCTTGCTGGGGCTTCTATTGGTATGATGTTGAACACCTTAGAATGTGGGTAAACGCCGGGAATGAGTTTAGGAAGACAGGTAAGATAGATCCACTTGAAGAATACTTCAACAAATACATTTTTGAATGTGAGTCCTTTGACAACTTCATGAGCAAGATACCTTATAAGAGGCTTAGGAAACTGGTGGAACTAGACGGGCATCAGCCTATAATAACATAAGAAGGTGGAGCGCATGGTGGATTACACCCCCTACGAGATGATAGCTTACACAGGTTCAAGACTTCTTGAAGACAAGAAAACCGTTTTTGTCGGAACCGGTCTACCAATGATAGCCACCTTACACGCCCAGAGGACGCTTGCACCAAACATAATACTGCTTTTCGAAGCTGGTTCTCTAGCCCCCATCTTGGAGTTAGGGCTACCCATCTCTGTGGGTGACACGCGGGCTGGCATAAAATCCTGCATAATAAAAGGCCTCTGCATGGCCTTCGAACTTTCCCAGAGAGGCTTCATAGATTACGGCTTTATAGGAGGCGCTGAAATAGATCACTACGGCAACGTTAATGCGACCATGATAGGCGAAGATTACTCGCACCCTATTGTTAGGTTTCCAGGTAGCGGCGGGGCTGGTCACATGGCCGTGAACTGCGACAGAGTCATAATAACCATGCCTCTTGAGAGACGGAGGTTCCGAAAGAAAATACATTTTGTGACTAACATAGGCTATGGGGACGGTTCGTTGTCCTATAGGCGACACGCGGGTGTTTTGGGAAGCGGACCTTGGATGGTTGTGACGGACAGGGCAGTGTTCGGCTTCGACGAGGCCACGAAGAAGATGACGCTGCTTGAAGTCGCACCGGGCTATACAGTCAACGATGTGCTGGAAAGGATGGAGTTTAAGCCCATGATACCCAATGAAGGTGTAAAGACGATGCCTGAGCCAACGGCTGAGGACATCAAGATACTAAGAGAGATAGACCTGGAAGGACTCTTCCTCAAGAGAAAGATAGTCAAGTAACTAACAAGAAGCTTTCGAAGATGTTAAAGGAAAACGTGGAAGCATTTTAAGGTATTATTTTTAAAGAGAAGCTTAAAATTCGCTTATCTTGGCGGGCGGAATCAGATGGAGATCGTTTAAACTTTTAATCCCCAGATGCAGCGCACCGCAGGATAAGCCAATTGAATGGTTTGCCGCCAACATCATTTTTTGAATCAACCAATCAATCGATAAGCATAAATACATGATGGGTTAAATTAAAAAAAGAGGAGAATATACGAATGAAAAAAAGTAGTCAGCGAGCACTTGCGCAAGGAGCTGCCGTACTGTTAATAATAGTTGCGATTATAGCATTCGTTATCGGTGGCGCAGCAGTTTACTTTTTGATGCCAGCACCAGAAGTGACGGTGGAGGTGCCTAAAACAGTCAGATTCGGATGCATGTGGATGAGTCCAGCAGCAGCTACATGTTGGTGCAGTGCTACTCAGATTGCGATAGATAAACTCGAAGCGAGATATCCCGACGTTCTAGAAACATCTATTATCAAAGAGGAGGTAGGTCCGGAAGACACCAATACGTTTGCGAAGGCAATGATTGCTGATGGGGCGGATATAATCATCGCGAACGCCGAATACATGGCGATGCCTTTAGCCGATATATATGCAGACTATCCGGACGTTTATTTCCTAGGTAACATTGCCGGAGACATTAGTAGAGGCAGGAATTGGATACGCTACTTCACAAGGGAATACCAAGCCGTCTACCTCGCTGGCATTGTGGCAGGTGCATTGACCGAGACCAATAACATAGGCATGGTAGGATCCTTCAAGTGTGCCCAAGTCTGCAGGCGTATAAACGCTTTCGCTCTTGGGATACAAGAGGTAAATCCCGATGCAACTCTATACGTACTGTGGGTTGGGGACTGGTACGTGCCGGCAAAAGAGAAAGAGGTAGCTGAAACGTTGATCGACACGTACAACGTTGATGTCATGACCCAACAAACGGATTCTCCAAGTGCAAGCACTGTGGCAGCTGATAATGACATATGGTTCATCGGCAAGGATACGGATTACATTGCGGCAGGATGGGGCACCGGTGCCACTATAGCGACATCATTCGCAATGCGCTGGGATGTCATATGGGAGCGAATTCTGAAGGACTACTTGGTTGGAAACGATCATCCAAGAAACCTCTATTTCATCGGCATGGAAGAGCCTCTTTACGTGGCAGAGGGAAGAGTGGTCTCAGTTGACCTGATCAGTGCAGACAAAGCAGGCGTAGACTCTATAAGCTCAGAGGCGGAGGCAGCGATCAAAGCGAAAAGTACAGCACTCTGGAACGATGTTACGGACCTTGTAGACACCAAGAGAGAAGCGATAATCAGCGGAATGTGGGATCCCTTCATGGAAGAGATCATAGACAAAGAAACCGGCGAAGTCTTGTACGCGGAAGGAGTAATGCCAACTGACGAAGCGCTTCTGACGGAAGAGTACTTCATCCCAGGCATCGAAGCGCCAGCGGCTTAAGTAACACACTTTCCTTCTTTTTTTATTTTTGTTTAATTTTGGTTCAATCTCTTGAAGTCCTAACACTTGCATTAGCCCTAAGTGGTTGAGGGCTTTCGAAATTGAAAATCTTTTATTCACTTAAAGAGTTCGAAATCGTATGGAACTATGATTCCTTTCAATTGACTTGGGCTTAACCAATTGAACTATTCTTCAGGGGAATAAGGTTTCCCCAGTGCTGCTGGTGCCCCCGCTCTCTTCCTAAATCTCTCGGTGGAGATTATGACTAAAATTGCAGCTGTCACGAGATATGGGATCATTCGAAGTATATGAACGGGAACTCCGGGGAGCACGGTCTGAAGATACCATCCCGCTATCCATAATGTGCCGAACAAGAAAGAGCCGGCCAATAGGAGGAGCGGTCTCCACATGGAGAAGAATACGAGGGCCAAGGCAATAAATCCCCGACCTTCAGTAATTGGGACGCGCCAAGATATCGACCAAGTCGGGGAATAGACTAATATGAGATATGCTCCAGCTAAGCCGGATAATATACCTCCTATCAATACGCCGATGTAGCGTGTTCTTGAAACGTTTATGCCCGACGCTTCAGCAACGGAAGGGTCTTCTCCTACCGACCTTACTCTAAGCCCGAAGCTAGTTTTGAAGAGGATGACCCAGAAAAGGGGAACGAGTGCCAAACCCACGAAGAAAAGAGGCGTCAACTTACCAAGAATTGGACTGAGAGCGTGTTCTACTGGTCCCACGTAGGCAAGGCCGTAATAAGTGGTTAGACCTACGCCTAAAATCCAGATTCCCGTTCCACTGACAACTTGGTTTACCTTAAGCGATATCGCGAGGAACCCGTGAATTAGACCTAGAAGTCCGCCAGCCGCCATCCCAGCAACTACTCCCAACCAAGGGTTGCCGGTTTCATCAGAAGTTGCAACAGCAGCTAGAGCTCCTACGAGCACCATCCCCTCTAACCCGATATTTAACACTCCCGAACGTTGATCGAATAGCTCACCCAACGCTGGAAAGAGGAACACTATGCTAGCCTGTAAAACCATAATAAAGAATCCCATTTCTCAGCTCCTCCTTCTCCGTGTCCATTTAATTCTGTACCGTAGGAAGAATTGACCGGCGATAAAAATGACAAAAAGTATCCCTATGAAAACGGCGGCTACACCGAAGCTCATCCCTAATGTCATTTGCAAGGCATTAGCTCCGTATATCAGGCCTTCTAAAAAGAATGAAACCACAATCGCTACCAAGGGATCTAAACCGGCAACTAAACCGAACACGATTCCGTAGAAGCCCCAACCTTTAGAGATGTCGTATCTAAGCCTCCCTAAGACACCGGATGCTTGGTGGAACCCAGCAAGTCCTGCTAGGGCTCCTCCAATTAACATCGTGATTAATGATACTTTCAGGAAGCTTATTCCTGCGTATCTGGCGCCTGTGGGACTGTAGCCGCACGCCCTTATTTCATAACCAAGTTTAGCTTTCTTCAGGAAAAAGAATAGTATAATAGCTATTCCGATTGCAATAAAAATAGTGCAGGGGATGCCTGTACTGCCTATTTGAGGTATACGTCCTGCTGCGGGAATTAAACTGCTTTGTGGTAGCCTTTCAGGACATGTCCATGGGCCATTAACAACAAGAGAATAGGCTGCGAGTGTCGCGACGTAGTTGAGGAGCAAGGTCGTTACGATCTCATTTACGCCTATTTTGCCCTTGAGGTACCCCACAACAGCTGCCCATGCCCCGCCTGAAGCCATCGCCCCTAATATCATAAGTGGGATTAGAACACCCAAGGGCAAGTTGGGGAGGGCAAAAGAGACCCCAGTGGCGCCAATTGCCCCCATATAGAATTGACCCTCAGCGCCAATATTCCAGATACCTGCCTTCAGGGGGACAATAAAAGCTAGAGTGAGCAGGAGTAGGACCGTAGTATTCTCAACTACTTTAGATAACCCGTAGTCCGTGAAAAAAGCAAGCCTGAACATTTCCTTATAACCGGTCAAAGGGTTTATTCCCGCCTGCAAAAAGACAACACTGAAAACCGCAAAGGCCAAAACCAGGGAAAAAATCGCTACCCCTAAGCTGTACAGAGGCGTGACCGTTATTCTTTTCTCTAGTCTTAATCCCATACAGTCACCTCTTCAGGCGTACTCCAGCCATCATGGTTCCCACGTTCTCCTTGTTCGCCTTTTCGCTTGAAAGAATGCTCATAAACTCGCCTTCATAAATGGGTGCCACCGTATCGCTCAACGATAAAACCTCATCGAGATCCTCGGAGATGAGGAGAATGCCGGTTTTTTTCTTTTTCCATTCAACAAGTTTGTTTCGAACGAACTCGGTCGCTCCTACATCGAGTCCATGAGTAGGTAAACTAGCGATCAGAAGCCGTGGTCTACGTGAGAGCACACGTGCTATGATAAGCTTTTGGAGGTTCCCTCCGGACAGATGTTTGGCTTTGGTATCTACACTTGGAGCCATCACATCGAACTCAGAGACGGCCTCTTCTGAGTGTTTACGAATCTTCATATAGTCCAATATTCCTCGTTGGGAGAAATCGTCGTCGAAGTAAAGGTTCATCGCTATATTCTCCACGAGGGAGAAATCTCCAATCGTGCCCATCTCCACGCGTTCGGCAGGTATGTACCCTATTCCCATTCTCCATCTCTCCAAGATAGAAGAACGAGTGATGTCCTTCCCCTCAAAAGTCACTTCTCCTCCCGTTGCTTTTCGAAGGCCCATTAGAACCTCAGCCAACTCGCTCTGCCCGTTACCGGTAACCCCAGCAACACCGAAGATTTCACCCTCACGTATCGCGAAGGACACGCCTTTCAGAGCCAAGGTCCCCTTGTCGCTGAGGGCAGAGAGATTTTTTACCTGAAGTATGGGCTTTCCCATCTTTACCTTTACCTTTTCCGTTCTGAAGAGAACCTCTCTTCCGACCATCTTTCTTGCTAAACTCGGCATCGTCGTGCGCTTCGTCTCGAGACAAGATACAACCTTTCCACGTCTGAGAACTGTCACTCGATCGCTGATTTTTAGCACCATGGGCAATTTATGGGTGATGAATGGGATTATGGCGAGTTCACCCCTAGCCAAAGCTTGCAGAGACACTAAGAGTTTTTTCGTTTCAAGAGGCGTTAGGGCGGAAGTCGGTTCGTCAAGGATTAAGATTTTTGCGCCACGATAAAGAGCCTTTAGGATCTCCACCATCTGTTTTTCTCCAGCAGGAAGTTGCCAAACCTTCACCCTGAGAGCTATCTTGAAGCCATATTTTTTACAGAGTTCCCCTATCTCCTTCTCAGCCCTTCTTATATTCAGAACTTTTCCCGCCCTCGGATGCCCGAGGATTATGTTTTCGATTACAGTGTGAGCGGGTATTAGTTTTCGATGCTGATGAACCATCCCTATTCCTAATTCGATGGCGTCTAAGCATGATTTAAACTCAACTTTCTTTCCACGAACGTAAATTTCCCCTTCGTCAGGTCGATATAATCCGTATAAGATGTTCATTAAGGTGGTTTTCCCAGCGCCATTTTCCCCGAGAACGGCGTGAATCTCACCAGCTTTTATGGCAAAATCTATGTGGTCATTCGCAAGGACACCTGGAAATCTCTTCGTGATCCCTCTCATTTCCAGAACTGTTTCCCCACGTTTTATCCCCCTAAGATGCTTTTCTGTACTCATTTTCCTCTCCTACCGAGCTTCTCGAAGGCATTTCTTGTTTTCGGGGAAAAACTTGACAATTCATGACCTCTTGTTGATTATCATAACGCAATAAGTTATTCTTTAGGCAATAAAAAGCTTATGCATCAATTCATTTTCTGGGAGTAGAGTGGTAGCGTAGAATCGTGTTTCCTTTTCAATCGATTTATCCACATCAATAACGAGAAACGAGAGACACCTAACTAAGCCTTGTCAGCAATAGAATCGCTTGGATATACATAGAAAGACTGAAGTTGAATCCCACCAGAATTCCAACAACCGTATCGATTCCTGAAGTTTCTCCAATATTCAAAACGCTCTCGACTCCAGCTTTCACGTCAGAAGCTTTGCCCACCAGTATCGACTCAAGTAACTTCTCAACAGCCTCGTTTGTCTCGCCGCTGGCCGCGTGCTCTAACAACTGCTGGCTTATTAGTGTCGTTCCTCCCATCTGACCGATAATTGCTTCATTCATTCCCCTGACATGGTCGAGTGCCTCACCCAGCGAGTTGATGACCCACCAGCGAGCGACCATAAACCCAGCTAGCGCGTCGTCGGCTGAGGGTGTGAGCCCAGGACCCAGCCCGATGAGTTTCTGAGCGCTCTGCTGCACGCCTCGCACATTGCCCGCTCTAACCGATTTCGCTAAGTTTACTATATGTGGCAGAGCAGCCTCAACTACTTGATTTGAATCAGATACATGGGGCATGACCCCGTAGGCTATCTCATTAACGTGAAGGACTAATTGTCCCATTCCCTCTTTCCCACCCTTGCCCACGGTCAGTTGTTTCGCTAACTCCAGGTTGCGTCCAACAAGCTCTAAATCAATACATCCGCCAACGCGGGTCCTCGGTTGCCAGAGCTCTACGCTCTTGAGCGAGATCTCGAGCACATTACCGACGAGTATTTGATCGCCAATTCTCCGAACTTGCATCCCCTTACGTAGGCCGAGCGATGATATGTTCTTGCTGGGAGGGATATCGGTGATTACGTTAATCGGGCTTCGCGCAACGCCGCCTCGTGCGATGCCCACTAACTTGCCATTAATCAATACATTGAAAATGCGTTTGAAAATGCTGTGAACCTTGCCAGTAGCACCTTGCTCCAACGCGTCATGCGCCGCGGGACCTATGAAGATAGCATTCACAAATCGTGGCATAACTGGAGCTCAGTTTTCACGTGAATAAACGAAACATTAGTATCTACAGATTGAACACTCAAATTCGCTTGCCAGCAATTTTGCCAGGTCTTATGCGGTCCCACTGCCTCTTAGTTAGGCGTTGCATCGGGCTTGTTCCGAAGTGGCACACCTTATCCGGGTGTACTTCGAAGCCGAACGCGCGGAAGAGCTCCGCGCCGCCTCTTGCGCTCTCAGCTGCCGCGTGAACCTCCTTAACGCCGAGCACGTCGAAGTAGTGTTCCATCTTGGACGCCCAGAGTTGTGCTCCGACTTGCAGTCCTTCCTTGGTCGCGACTGTGTGGAGACTGTTCCCGACTTCTGGGCTGCTGAGTGCTCCGTTTGCCGCTCCAACTATCTCATCCCCGACCTCGCCCACTAGACAGTAGTGGCTTTCAGGCATGCAGCCCCACATCGGCCTTTCTATCTTCCACAGGTAAAGCTCCATACAGAGCTCGTGAGTGATCATGTCGAATAAGTCCCTGTGCACGAGGCATTTCGGATGCAAGGCTTCGGCTACCTTCTCCACCTCATCCACCGTTATGCTGCGGACGATCATTTCATCCCCGTTCGGCAGAACTATCTTCCTTCTAGGGAAGGGCTTCATTATTTTCTTCCAATTAACGTCTTTTCCCATGACTTCCATTTCGAATTTTTTTCCGATATACCCTTTCATTTCAATCACTCCTCATTTCACTACGTCTTGCTCTTTTTAGCGAGTTCGAATTTGAACCCAAATACCTCTTTTCCTCCAATCTCACGAAGCATTCCCCAGATGGGTCTGAGTTTCGCGCCCAATTTTAAGTCTTTTGGATGGTCGATAGCAAGTTGACCCATCCCTAGGACCCCGTTTGGGAATTTAACCATCCCAAGCATAAGAGGCGGGTCGCCTTTGTAGCCTGCAGGAGGGTTGTAGATCTGCGTGTAGGTTACCAGCTCACATTCTTTGCCGAGTTCCACTTCCTCGAACTCCATTCCCTTACAACTTAAACAGCGCGTTCGTTTGGGGTAATTGATTCTATCACATTTCTTGCATTTGAATCCGATCATTTTCTTTTCTTTCTCTGGCATTACTTCGTCCTCCTAAGGATGGTCACGACAGCGTTGTCCCCGAAGCCTCCGAAGTTTAGGGCAAACGCGTTTTTGGCACCTTTTACCTGTCTTTCCCCCGCCTCGCCACGAAGCTGCCAAACGAGTTCTACCACTTGCGCGGCTCCCGTGGCGCCGAGAGCATGCCCTCTAGCTTTTAAGCCACCGGAAGGATTGATTGCTATCTCACCGTCCAACGCAGTCTTCCCTTCCTCAGCGGCTTTTCCTCCCTTCCCTTTGGGAAAGAACCCAGCATCCTCACTCTCCACTATCTCGAGTATCTCAAACGCGTCGTGTAGCTCCGCGACATCTATGTCTTTTGGCTTCAGTCTCGCCATCTTGAACGCCTGCCGCGCAGCAATCTGAACGGCCTTGAGTACCATCGGGTCCTCGCGCTCCTGAACAGCATGCGTATCCGTTGCCTGCCCCAAGCCAGCTATTTTAATGGCTTTGCTGCTGAACTCCCGGGCCTTTTCGGCGGAGCAGAGCACGAGGGAAGCAGCTCCGTCACTTACCGGGCAAACGTGGTAGAGGCGAAGTGGATCTGCAACCATGACTGAGTCTTTTACTCCAGCTATCGTCGCCTTCTTGTGGCTGAGCTGGGCGTACGGGTTCTTAGATCCATTTTCGTGGTTTTTCACCGCTACCGCCGCGAGTTGATCCTCTGTCAACCCGTAACGCGCCATGTAGAGGCGGGTTAGCATTGCACCCAAACCGGGTAAGGTAACGCCGTGAATGTACTCGGCTTCGTGATGGGTCATCGTACTTATTATGTCAGTAGCGACTTCGCTTGGGACGGTGGACATCTTCTCCGCCCCAGTCACAAGAACTAAGTCGTACATACCCGATGCTATTCCAAGGAAGGCTTCCCGAATCGCCGTGGCGCCGGCTGCTGGGCCGTTTTCGATGCGGTGAGCAGCTGCCGGGATAAGCCCGAGTTCATCCACCAAGGCAGTCGCTACTGCAGCCTGATGGGTGAATTCACCGCAGGCCATGCTCGCAAAGTAGACGGCGTCAAAATCTCGATCGCTTGCACCAGCGTCCTCTATGGCTTTTAATGAAGCTTCGGATGCTATATCCATCAGGCTTCCCGGAAGGGGTCGAGCAAACTTAGTCATTCCGCAACCTATGATTACAACGTCTCTCATAATTTTACCTCTTGGAACTAATACATTTTCCTTAATCCCTTTTATATTTTTCCATTTTGCTGCCCCGTTTGAGTGCACGTACCTTAGATTTTTCCCAGACATCGTAGGCGACGAGCAAGCGTGGTTTGGTGTCTAGCTTCATCCTCCCCCCACTATGGGAGAAAGAATCAGCGTATCCCCATCTTTCAGCTTTTTGTCTTTACTGACGGGAAGTCCGTTTACAAACACGTAAACTGAAGAAGGAGTCCATCTGAATTTTTCGAAGATGTCGCCTACCGTCATCCCCTCTTCCCACTTTACTTCTTCTATTTTCATATGAGGCGTGAGTTTTACCGTTATCATGACCATTCCGAAAAATTTTTAGTTCTCTATCGTATTTAGATTCTTCCTTCCTTCTTTAAGGCTTTGATTTCGGCTTCGATCTGTTCGATTGTAAGTTTTTCCGTAGCTTTTCTCAGTTCGACAACGGAGTCTCCATAGCTTTTTCTAGTTTCACTGACGAATTCTATATGGTCTTTGGCTGTTTAGATGGTTGTGCAGGATGAACTGGAGCGTGTATAACGATTCTTTGGTCAGAAGGGGTGAGATTCTGCTTGATTTCTCGATCCTTGATGCTTGGGACGGTGAGGTTGAACGTATGAACGCTGGTAGGAGAGGGAGGCCATTCGTCTATCCAGACTCTTTGATCAGGCTTCTGGCATCGATGAGGAGGCTTCTATTTCATTTGCCATATAGGCAGCTTGAAGGGTTTACGAGGGGCTTGTCCAGGTATGTTGATGGTTTGAGGGCTCCGGACTACACAACTCTGGATAGGAGGGTTAACAGGCTCAACCTAAGCATAGACGATGCCTTGATCAGCTCAGATGAGCCCGTCTACATAGCCTTAGACTCTACCGGGATTGGGGTTCATAAGTCTGGTGACTGGATTAGGAGGGGTTCAATGTTAGGAAGGGATACCTGAAGGTTCACATAGCCGTAAACGTTGAGACCCGTCAGATAGTGGCTTTTGAGGTGACTAGGGAGTCCGTCCACGACGGAACGAGGCTTGAGAAACTCGTGGAAGAATCTTCAAAGAAGGTTGAGAAAAAAGGTGTGATAGGAGACGGGGCTTACGACTCTAGGAGAAACTTCAACCTCTTGGCCGAGAAGGGCATAGAGCCGGTAATAAAGGTTAGGAGGAACGCTGTCAGGAGGATGCCCAGCTAGGAGAAAAGCCTTGACCATGCAGAGGGAGAACCTTGACGGGTGGAGGCAGAAGTACGGCTTGAGATGGATAGCTAAGTCAGAATTCTCATGGATGAAGAGGGTTTTCGGAGAGTAAGTCGCAGCCAAGAAGCTCGAAAACATGGTCAGGGAGATAACGATGAAGGTCTTCCTATACAACTTACTCATCGGAACGATAAAAACAACCTAAGAAAAAGACGAGTAAGCCTGACAAATACCGAACAGAAGGCACCATAAAATATTAATGCAACAAACCACATTTTGCTAAAACCTTGACCGCATCGGTAGCGATTTCAGCAGAAGTCATCTCTCCAGCCCAAGGAAACTTTTGGCCATATCTATCTCCATAGTAAACAAAATCAAAAGTAGAGCACACGCTAGCGTCTCTACCCTACTCTCACAGCCTTTCTCTACAGGAATGTAACTTTTTTTCTTTTCCACACATAAATCAGTTCGGCAATATCAATTTTATATGATAAAAGATTGTGAGGAACTTATACTTACTTGAAAGTGCTGGCAA
>Ga0209121_10001883_pt1 | contig 21826 bp, 20 predicted proteins | sample Cruoilmetagenom3_FD_187292 | JGI IMG/M metagenome (GOLD analysis project Ga0209121, IMG submission 187292) | Oil polluted marine microbial communities from Coal Oil Point, Santa Barbara, California, USA - Sample 3 (SPAdes) (version 2) | ecosystem: Environmental > Aquatic > Marine > Oil seeps ...
AGAAGAAGTAGTCTGTCTTTTCCCCAACAGAGAGATTGTACAGCACAGAGGTACCCCCGGCAGCCTGGGGCACGTTTCGCCTATCAGGCTGCCGGAGGGGAACTGCGAAGTCAGCAGTCAGCGGTTAGCAATTGGCGGCTAATGGCTATCTGCTAACGGCTGGTGGCTATTTGTCACGTGCGTTCGGTATAGCATGGGAGGATTACAATGTACCTTATCTTGCTTGGTCCGCCAGGTGCCGGCAAAGGCACCCAGGCGGAGCGATTGGAGGAAGAACTGCATCTGCCTCACGTGGCCAGCGGTGACCTATTCCGCGATAACCTGAAGAATCAGACGGAACTCGGTCTACTGGCTAGGCAATACATGGACAAGGGTGATCTGGTGCCCGATGATGTGACCATCGCCATGGTGCGGGAGCGGCTGCAACGACCCGATTGTGACCAGGGTGCTATCCTCGACGGCTTCCCCCGTACCCAGGCCCAGGTCCAGGGACTGGACAGGATGCTCGATGACCTGGGGCGGAAGTTGGACGGTGTGCTCTACATCGCTGTCCCCGACGAGGAGTTGGTGCGCCGGCTGTCGGGCCGCTGGATCTGCCGCCAGTGCCAGACGCCTTATCACACCATCTTCAGCCCGCCGGCCACGGAAGGGGTGTGCGACGCCTGCGGTGGGGAGTTGTACCAGCGGGACGACGATAAGCCGGAGACGGTGCGAGCACGCCTCAAGGTCTATCACCAGCAAACGGCGCCCCTCATTGATTACTACCGCCAGGTGGGTTTGCTGGTGGAGGTAGATGGGGCTGGGGACATAGATACAGTCAGCGCGGCCCTGCTGGAGGCAGCCAAGAGAATGACAAATGGCAAGTGACGTCGGCCGCAGCGGTCGGACGAGGAAACAATAGGCCGCCGGTTACAGAGGACTGGGGAGAGGTGACATAAGGAATGGAACCAAGAATCGAGGCCACGACCTTTGGCTCGATCACCATTGGCGGTCAGAAGATCAGAAACGACGTCATCCTGCGACTGGACGGCTCGGTCAAGAAGCGTAAGAAGAAACTGTCCAAGAGAATCTACGGCACGTCTCACATCATTTCATTGGATGAGGCCAAGTATGTGTACGAGAAGGGGGCGGCACTGCTCGTCATTGGGACGGGACAGTATGACAGGGTGCGCCTTTCGGAAGAGGCCAAAGTCTACTTGCAGAAGCACAACTGCCAGACGAAACTGGCAGCCACGCCCGATGCCATCCGCTTATGGAACGAGGCCCAGGGCAAGGTCATCGGACTGTTCCACGTGACCTGCTGATAGAGTGAAGAGCGTCTTATGTCATCGCTCAGACATTCGACTGTCGTCACAACCTTGAGCCTGGTGACCCTGGTGACGCTGGCGCTTAGCAGTTGTACCTCGCTCAGGCCGACGGCCACCATCCCCCTTCCATTCCCCCCAATGGGAGGGGAAGAGGGGGAGGCTTCTCACCAGGAGTTAGCCTATCGCTACGCGCCGGTCATCCACCAGGGCGTCGCCTCCGACCAGGATTTCATCACCGCCGTGGACTTCGACGGCGACTGGGTCGGCAACAACAACTGGGAAAACCAACCCACGGGCGACCTCTCGGCCTACGTCTACTACTCGGTGGTGGAGACGGAGACGCATTGGTTTCTCTTCTATGCCCTCTTTCACCCCCGCGACTACACCCGCGACCCGTGCGATGAGTCGGAAGGCTGCCACGAGAATGATATGGAATCCATCCATGTGGTCGTCGCCAAGGACGCCACCACATTTGGGCACTTGCAGGCCGTGGAGACGCTGGCCCACAGCCACATCTACCTCTATACCGCAGACCGGTCGGTGGAAGGGAACTTTCTTAAGGTCAAAGGTTCGGTTCGGCTTGAGGAGAGCCATCCCATCGTCTACGTGGAGACGTATGGTCACGGTATCTACGGTCAGCGCAAAATCCTCGTGCCGCACGCCGTCGTCTACCGCGTGGGAGAGCAAGCCGAGGTGCCAGAGAGTCTTGGAGACGACGACGTGTCGTACCAACTCGTCTCCATCTACGATACGCTCTGGGCACATCGGGACGAGATCGGCCCTGGGCAGGCTTTCGACCAACCATTCGACTACCGGGGGCGCATCCTGCCGGCCGCCATTGACGGCGACGATTACGGCACGGACAAGGCCAACACACCCTGGGGCTACAGCCAGGAGACGGGCGACGTTCTCTCTCGCGGCGATTGGTTCCTCGACCCGGCCAGGGCATTGGCCTACCACGCCAGTTTCAGCGGCGATTTCTCGCTGAAATATGTCCCCAACCCCTACCTGGCCGACCTGGGACTGATGGGGGAGTAAGCCGGCTGTACATGGATCGCGCTAGAGGCATGTTAGGCGAAATTGTCATCTGTTAGAGGGAGGAAGATGGCGACAGGATTGAATGGATCTACTTCAAGAAAACTCTGTTGGGTTACTTGGAGCTACCAAGAGCCGCACGAAAAAGTCAGAGCATTGAGCCAGGAGATGAGGAGAAGAGGGATGAATAGGGTGTTGGACTTGGGGTGTGGGGCAGGGAGACACACAGTCTATCTGGCTCAAGAAGGATTTGAAGTGTATGCCCTCGACATCTCTCCAAAAGGAGTTGAGCACACAGCTCAATGGTTGACTGGTGAAGGTTTGCAGGCCAACTTGCAGCAGGCTGACATGATCGCCCTTCCATACCCAGATGACTTCTTCGATAGCATAGTTAGCGTGAGTGTCTTACATCACAATACCACCGCCAATATCAGAACCGCTATGGGAGAGATAAGAAGGACACTCCGTACTGGGGGATTGTTCTTTGCTACGGAGTGCGCGAAGGGCGACTACCAAGACGGTCGAGGAGAGCAGATTGAAAGCGGCACCTATCTCGCCCCAGAGGATGCCGATCAGCCAGGCGTTCCGCATCACTTTTTCAGTGACGATGAAGCAAGAGTGCTATTACGCGGTTTTCGGGTGATCGAACTTGGAAGAGACGCGCAGGAATTCATTAATGGTTCTGATCGCCAAGCCCTGAGTGTCCACTGGGACATTTGGGCCGAAAAGCTGTGAGGCAAGAGCTACTTCTACTTTCCGGCGGCTGGCAACATCGCCTAATACGGGGCTTGCGCCCGACGGCCCAATCTGCTGCTCGTCTCGGGGCGAAGGTTACTGGGTAGCGAAAGCCAGAGACAAACGAAAGGCGACTCATAGCAATGGCACGGCAAATTTCGCAAGTCCCGGACACGTCTGAGGAACCAGTGAGAGAAAACCCCTTGATCATCCTGTGGCTCGACAATTTGGGCGTTTTCTACCCGCTCATCGGCGAGTTAGGGCTGACCAACATTGCCGCTGCTTTCGCGGGCGGCACTGCCGTTCGCCACCTGATCAGCCCGGTGCCCTCGGTCACCGAATCGGCCGAGGTGGTGGTGAAGGCCGGCTGCGGCCTTGACCGGCTGCCGGTGCTGGGCGAAGTGACGTTCGACCGGGCCGCCCGGCGCTACTTCAACCTGAAACAGACGGATTTCGACCGGGAAACTGGGACGGTCACCCCGGTCGAGGGAGCGCCCAGGCTGGCAGACTTCGTGAGCCCGGCGCTGGCCGAGCGGCTCATCCCCAACTTGGGCTTCACCACCTGCCAGATCGGCTGGAAACTGGAGCAGGTGGGAGCCGGCCGGGTGATCTCGTTGGAGAGCGAGGAGGCGATACGTCTGGAGGCCACGGCCTCGTATGACATCATCCCCCTGAGAATCCAGGCTCTCTTGCAGGCCATGCAGGACTACGAGGCCGACCTGTACCTCCTGAACATCTCCGGCGACAGCATCGTGCACGACGAGGGCCTGGCCGGGCAGGCGGCGTTTATGAAGAGGCTGGATGAGGAGTTTCCGGCTTTGATCGAAGGTCTCGCCGCACAGGCAAGAGAGCCCACGCTCATCATGTTCTCCGACCACGGCCCCAAGCCCGTCCAGGGGCACCTCAAGCCCGAGGAGTTTCTTGCCGGCATCGAAGGACTGGTCTTTGTTGGCGAGGGCACCCCCTCCCGTTTCCCTCCCCCAACTTTGGGGGAGGGCCAGGGAGGGGGCGGAGAGGGGAGGGCGGCAAATGCAGCCGTCGTCTCCAACGGCCGGGGCTCGCTGTACCTGTACGTCAGAAACCCCGACGACAAAACGGCCTGGCGCCGGACGGCTTACCGGCAGTTGAGGGACTATCAGGGGCAGGACATCCTGGCGGCCATCGCCGATCAACCAGAGACGCTTTTCGTGATCTGCAATCGGGAGGAAGGTGGCATCGCTATCCTATCCGCTGAGGGCGAGGCCACACTTTCCGCAGCGGATGGCGGGGCTCTTCCCCCTCAAGGTTGGGGGGGACTGAGGGGGGGCGCGTACCGGCTCACCTGGGGGAAGGACCCGCTGGGCCTGGACGAGGTCGAGGGCCGGGTGGTCTCAGCCCAGGAGATGCTGGAAAGAACACACGACAAGCCTTTCCCTTACCCCCTGCAATGGCTGGAACTGTTGCAGGCTCCCTGTTGTGGGGACGTCATGATCGTGGTTGACAAGTATGCCTTCTTCTGGGACAAGCCGTGGATCATCACCACCCACGGAGGCCCTTCACCCGGTGAGGTGGGCACCAGCCTGCTGGCCGTCGGCCCGCAGCACCCGGAGGCAGGTATCTGCTATGGCAAGCAGATCGCTTGCGGATCTATCGGTCAGTTGTATAATAGCCTATGCTGGATTCTCTATCGCCGGCCGCCACGCCGTCGGCCCGAGGTGGACCTGCTGTTTGGATCGTGTGAGACGTTTCACGCTTCAGGGAGGTAGAACACGATGAAGATCCGATTCCTGGGCACCGGAGCAGCCGAGGGCATCCCCAGTTTTGGCTGCGCCTGCCAGCGCTGCCAGGTGGCCAGAAAAGAAGGGGGTCCCAACGTCCGGCAACGGGCCTCCATATTGATCGAGGCCGTCGGACATCGTATCCTGCTCGACACGCCGCCAGAGATCAACTCAATGCTGAACCAGGCCGAGGTTTTTGACCTGTCGGCCATTCTCCTGAGCCACGAACACTTTGACCACATCGGCGGGCTGATCGAGTTCGAGTACTGGAACCGGGTGTTGCCTATCTTCGTCGGCTACGACGTGCTGCCCAAACTCCGGCTGACCCCGCGCCTGGAAGAACGGGCGCTCCTCTCCGGCTTCTATTCTCACACCCAGCTGCACTTCGGCGACCTGGCGGTGATGCCTTTCAAAGTCATCCACCACGTCCCCTGTTACGGCTTCGCTTTTGAGGAGGAGGGGACGCGGGTTCTTCACTTCAGCGATTCCGGCCCTGAGTTGAGCGATCTCCACCGCCACTTGCTGGAAGGGGCTGATGTGGCCATCTTTCACACCCCCACCTTTGAGCCGTATCGCAGTCACATCAGCGTTCAGGAGGTCATCTCCCTGGCGCAGGATTATTCCATCCAACGGGTGGTTATCACCCACATCAACCACAACAATCTCTTGCACGAGGAGTTGGTGGAGAAGACCGCTCCTCACGGCATAACAGTGGCCTACGATGGCCTGACGTTGGAGGTCTGATCGTGAAGATTCATTTCTTGGGCACCGGCGCGGCTGAGGGCATCCCGGCCATTGGCTGCGATTGTGCCCATTGCACCAGGGCCAGAAACGAAGGCGGAAAATTGGCCCGCGAGCGAAATGCCATTCTATTATCCCTGCCCGGCTACGAGTTGTTAATTGACTGCGCTCCGGATATCAGAAGCCTGATCAACAAATACCAGATCACCAAACTGGATGGCATTCTGGCCACCCGATCTCGCTATGACCACATCGGTGGGATCAAGGAGTTCGAGTACTGGCCAGGGCAGTTGGATTTCCTGGCTGAGGACACCCTCTTCGAGACCATCAGACGGGAGCACTGGACCGAGATGCTCGACGCTGTCATGTTCCACCTCCCTTACTATCCAGGGAGTTCTCTCTACTTCAGCAGATTCTCCATCATTCCCTTTGCCGCCCGCCGTCAGCGCCCCATCTTTGGCATCTCGGTGAAGGAGGGCGAGACCCGGGTCGTCTACACCTCGGATACCCCGAGCCGCCTGACCAACTATGCCCGGCGCGTCATGTGGGATTGTGACCTGCTGATCGTCAATACCCCCACTTTCGATAAGGTCAACGAGAACCACATCAACACCCTTGAGGCTATTGAGCTCAAAGAGCGAGTGGGGGCCAGGCAGATGGTCCTGACGTATATCAATCACGAAAACAAGCCCCACGACGAGTTGGAAGAGTTCGTTCGCCAGGTCAAAGGAGTGACCGTGGCCTACGATGGCATGATGCTAGAGGTGTAGTCTTGAAGATCCAGTTCCTGGGCACCGGTTCGGCTGAGGGTATCCCGGCCATCGGCTGCAACTGTCCCCATTGTGTCAGGGCCAGGAAGGAAGGCGGAAGGCTGGTGAAGCGCAGGAACGCCGTTCTCTTCTCTCTGCCCGGCTACGAGTTGTTGCTTGATACTCCGCCAGACATCAGAGCGTCGTTAGCCCAGGGCAAGGTTCTCCGGATAGATGGTATCTTCCTCACCCATGCCCATCATGACCACACTGGAGGATTGGAGGAGTTCCTTTACTGGAAAAAAGATGTGGACCTTTTTGTTGAGCCAGGAGTGTACGAGTCCCTGCGCCGAGAGGATTGGGGCGACAAACTACCAGACATCGCCTTTCACTGCCCTTTCCACGCGGGGATGGCTGTGCGTTTCGACGGCTTCTTCTTCACCCCTTTCGCTGTCAGCCACACGGTTCCCTGCTTCGGTCTGGCCATCTACGAGGGCGGTCACAAGATCGTCTACACCTCTGACACCCGCAATTGGTTCAGTAACTACGCCTACTGCCTGATGGACGGGGCTGATCTGCTGATTGTCAACACTCCTCACTTTTCCCCACCGCACGAAGATCACATCACCTCACTCGAAGCGGTCGAGTTGAAGGAACGAGTGGGGGCCAACCGTTTGGCCTTGACTCATTGCAATCATCATAACCGGCCCCACGACGAACTGGCAGAGTGGGCCAAAGGGCTGGATGGGGTCACAGTAGCATACGATGGTATGGAGATTGAGGTCTGAAATGCGTGAAACGTAATGCGTGAAGCGTGATCAGAGGCCAGCGTTGGAGTCATTCTTACGTTTTACGCATCACGCATCACGTCTTCGCCTGGCGATGGCGTTGGATAGCGCAGAGGAGTGCTGAGCGGCTATGAGCGAGATAGAGACTCAAGAGTGGAAACAGGCCCGGCAAGCCGCCTTTGCCCAGGACATCCTGACTGCTTTCACGCAGCGCCCGGCCGACCTCCTGCCGTTTGAAGAGGTGCGCAAGAGGCTGGGCCTGCGCCACGTGCGCTACCTGGGCCTCCAGGACGTGCCGTTAGACCACATCGTAGGCAGCGTGGGCCGCTACCGGGATTTCACGCGCGCCTTCTTCCCCCGGCAGGACGACCTGGGAGAGCGATGGCGGCGGATTGACCGGCTGGTCTCCACCGGCGGTGGCCTCCCCCCCATCGAACTCTACAAAGTTGGCCAGGTCTACTTTGTCCGCGATGGGAACCACCGCGTCTCGGTGGCACGCCAGCACAACACCCCCACCATCCAGGCTTACGTCTGGGAGTATAAAACCCGCATCCCCCTGGGGCCGGATACCGACGTGGATGACCTGTTGAGCAAGGCCGCCCACGCCGTGTTCCTGGAGCGTACTAACGTAGACCGTCTCTGCCCCGACACGTCGCTCGAACTCACCCAGCCGGATGGATACGAGGACCTGTTGTACGAGATCGAAGCCTTCCAACAGAATCTCTCCAGAATAGACGAGCGGGAAGTGGGTTTCGACGAAGCGGTGGCGCTGTGGTGCGAGATGCACTACACCCCCATCATCCAGATCATCCGGCAGCGTGGTATCCTCCAGGAGTTCCCTGGCCGCACGGAGGCCGACCTGTACCTCTGGCTGCGCCGCAACCACGAGGAATTGGAGGCGCGATACGAGCATCGGGTCTTGATGGAAGAGGCCGCCGACGACCTGGCGAAACGCTTCGGCGAGAAGCCCACGCCAGCCCGCCAGATCAAGAAAGCGGTCGAACGGCTGGCAGAAGGCGTGGGCGAGCTGGGCGGCCGGCTGGTGGAAAGCGTCGCGCTGGGCGCTCAGGTGCCAGAGGACGACGCGGTGGCCATCGCGCTGCTGGCCCCTATCCGCCGTGTTGCCGCGACCACACCGCTGTATCGCTTCCGGGGAACGACTCAGGCTGAATGGGAAACATGGCACACCGAATTCCACGAGCGGTTGTGGGACTTGTTGGGTGTTGGCGACCGCCCCTGGCAATCTTACGGCCCGGCAGAACTGAGAGCCGAGATTGAGGAGCGCGTCTCCGTTGACGGCCTCTGGCGCGAACTCGTCTGGTTGAACACCGAGGAAGACCTGCGCGTGCCCGCCTACCTGTTTCTGCCGGCGGAAGGGGATGGGCCGCGACCAGCCATCGTCGTCTTCCCCGGCCACGGCACCATCGCCCAGACGGCTGGCCTGGAGAAGTCCTACCAGCGGGCCAACGCACTGGAACTGGCCCGCGCTGGCTTCATCACGCTGACTATGGAACCGCGCGGGTTTGGCAGACTCGGCGCAATAGGTCACCTGCAGATTGACGCCGCCGCCCGGTTGGTGGGCCGCACCTGGTACGGCATGCTCGTCCAGGATGGGATGCGCGCCATAGACTATCTCCTGACTCGCCCGGAGGTGGACGCTGACCACATCGGCGCGACCGGCATCGGCGCTGGCGGCGCGCTGGCCATGTACACCGCGGCCATGGATGACCGGGTGAAGGTGGCATTGGTCAACAGTTACCTGGGCGAGTACGTCGTCACCTGCCTGGACGAAGAACACTGTCCCTGCAACGACATCCCTGGCATCCTGCGCTACGCCGAGATGGGGGACGTGGCTGCCCTCATCGGACCGCGCCCGGCGATGTTCGTCAGCGGCCGGCGCGACCCGGCCACCAGCCCCGCAGTGCGAGGGGCCTTTGCCATCGTGCGCCAGGTGTACCGGATACTGGGCGTGCCACGGCGTGCCAAACTGATCGAGCCGCAGGAGATGGGGCATTACTTCGACAATCAACTGGCCATCGGCTGGTTTAATCGGTGGCTGGCGGGTTCGTGAATTCGTAGATTCGTGGTTCGTAGTTGGTAAATTAGGAGGGAAGAATGTCTGATAAAGTCAATGTTGGGTTGATTGGCGCGGGGCGGATCGGCCGGCTCCACGCCGAGCACCTGGCCTTCCGCATCCCCGGGGCCAATCTCGTGGCCGTGTCCGACATCGTCGTGGAGGCAGCCCAGAAATGCGCCGCCGAATTTGGTATCTCCACGGCTACCCAGGATCGCCGGGCGATCATGGAAAATCCCGACATCGAAGCCGTCGTCATCTGCTCCAGCACCGACACCCATGCCCAGATGATCGAGGAAGCGGCCGCCACCGGCAAGCATATTTTCTGCGAGAAGCCGATTGACTTCGACCTGGCGCGCATTGACCGGGCGCTAGCGGCGGTGGAGGGGGCCGGGGTCAAACTTCAGATTGGTTTCAACCGCCGCTTCGACCCCAGCTTCCGGCGCGTGCGGGAACTGGTGGCGGCGGGCAAGATCGGTCAGCCCCACATCCTGCATATCATCAGCCGCGATCCGGCACCACCGCCCATCGAGTACGTCAAGGTCTCCGGCGGCATCTTCCTGGATATGACCATCCACGACTTTGACATGGCCCGCTATCTCATCGGCAACGAGGTGGAGGAAGTTTATGCTGCTGGCGGTGTGATGGTGGACCAGGAGATCGGTCGGGCCGGCGACATAGACACAACGGTCATCACCCTGCGCTTCGAGAATGGCGTCATCGGCACAATTGACAACAGCCGCCAGGCGATCTATGGGTACGACCAGCGCGTCGAGGTCTTTGGCACTGGTGGGTGCGTCAGCGCCGACAACAACTATCCCAACACCGCTGTCGTCAGCAATGCCCAGAGTGTCCACCGGGACTTGCCACTTAACTTCTTCATGGAACGTTACATTGCTTCCTACATCGCAGAGATGGAAACGTTCATAGCATGTGTCCAGCAGGATCGGACGCCGCCGGTGACCGGGATTGACGGGCGCATCCCGGTCATTATGGGTTACGCGGCCCGCAAGTCCTACGAGGAGAACCGCCCTGTCAGACTTGACGAAATCGCTCCAGCGTGATCGCTCTGTGATCGGCGGCGTATCTCCACAGTTCTAGAGTGGGGGGGGCGTCAATTCGAGCACCGGCACGCTGACCTGCTCGGTCGTGCGAGTGCGCTCACTATCTGCGATCTGATCCTCGTCAATCGCCAGGCCGATGCTCGACGTCGACAGTGGTGAAGCCCCATACAGTACACCCATCCGCCGTTGCCACCGCCCATCACGGCCTGGGCGATGTCCAGTTGGCCGGCTCGTGTTTTGGCCCTGGAAATGATCATGACGGGATTGGTCATCAGATTGGTAGACGTTGTGCGTCCAATACCATTGGTGTCAACCACTCCGGCATACCCATCGGCAGGGGCAGAGCCAAGTCCGCTTGTCCCAACAGGACGTTGTCGTCGGTGATGAGGATTCGCTGTGCCCTCAATTGTTTCAGCCTGGCAGCGAGCGTGTGCATGTCGTCGGCGACAGCGCCGCTGGAAGCGATCAGGAGAGCGGGGAAACCGCTGTGAATCATCGCGTTAGCATTGCAGTCGTCGTTTCAATCAGGGTCTGGCGTATGCTGCCATATTCAACACCTGCTTGTTCCATGCCAAGCAGCACGCCGCCGACGACGGGCGGTGCCGCCAGACGCACCAGCCGCGCCTTTGGAGCAACCGTATGAATGGTTGCGGACATCGTTTCGGTGAGCGTCGGGCTACCTTGGAACAGACTGCCTATCAATACTACCTCAAAGTCCAATTGCTCGAAGCTGAGTTGGCGAATGACGCCGATGGCCAGGCTGCCTAGCTCGCGCCCTGCCCAGCAAATGGTCCCTTGCGCCACCTTGTCTCCCTCGGCTGCCGCCTGGAAAACAATCGGTGCATCCGCTGCCGACAGTTGGTAGCGCTCCAGCGCCAATCCCTCCAACAAATCCACAATGTCTGTGGCACCGGTTAAATCCATGAATGCCTCGGTTAGGTGGGTGGCAGGCCCGCGTTGCGTCCAGGCCAGAGCTACTGCTTGCACTGCTTTGGCCACCAGCTCACTTGCGCCACCATACTCCCCCATCCAGGGGCCGCAACCTGTCACTCGGCCTTCTCTCCCCTGGCGATCGCGGCCCCAGCAGTTATTACTCGTGCCGGCTACCACCGCTACCCCCCAACCTTCCGTTGCACCGGCCAGCAGGCCGATGATGGTGTCGTTAACGAATTCAAAGGGCGCAGATAGCCCCAGGGTCTGAATAGCTTGGCGAGTGGATTCCCTTTCGGCCAGCCAGTCGTAACCAGCAATACCGAAACCTGCCCCAGCCAGTTGATCTTTTGAAGTCCCGGCCATGCGCAGTGCTTCGTCGGTGACAGCGTTCAAGGTCTCAGCCAAACCCTGATACCCGACCACTTCATAGTTTCCCGCGCCACCAACTCCTGCTCCGAGGGCTCGGCCAGTTTCATCGGAAATTAAAGCGTGACTTTTGGTGGCGCCAATGTCAACTCCCAGGTAATGTCTAGTCATGATGCAGTGAAACTCCTACGTTAGCGAAGATAGAGTGCTTTGTCCATTCTCGTTGGACTCGTTGGATTAAATCAGCCGAGCCCGCCGGCGTTCAATCGCACCACGGATAGCGTCTATTCGCCTGGTGTCGTTCTGCTTCAGCACTTCCTCAAGGAGGTCCGACCACGCGAAAATCACGAGGCCGTCCACGCTAGAACTCTCCACAGTGCTAACCGCCTCTGCGAATTCTTCAGCATCGAGTGTCGGCGAGCGATTATCTTTGGCATAGATGCCGTCCAGATAGAGGGGCCTGGCCTGGAGCGTACAGACTGTCTTACAGCCCGAACGGCTTCTCACCTCTTCGCCGCTTTGAGGAATCCAACTCGTGGGACGCTTCAAGATCTGGCTGTATGTCATAACTTCAAACACATCAACCACTTCTGCCAGAGCTTCTATGTGCTGTCCAAAGACTTTTCCCCGCGCCCCATCGAAATCACCGGTCCCGAATGGGAGCGTGTTCAACATGATAGGGATGCCGGATTGGATTTTACAGCAGGTGTCTTTTACCCGACGGATGACGTCTACAACCACCCGGCATTTCCAAGAGGTCCATGCCTCGCGGGCGTGTACTTCGATCCAAGAGGCAGCATCGGCCGGGCCACGGGTTGGTACGTTCACCCCCGTCTCGCGAGCAAAGCGATCCAGCGTATGTAGATCGTAGCTGTATTCTGGGAAATCTTGCCTGGTATGGTGTGGCATCCACAACTCCCAAAAGCCCGGCCAGCGTGTGAAAGAGAGAAAGACACCATCAGGCTCCAATGCTTTGACTGCGCGTTCAATAGCAGCTATCTGATGGGCCACAAATTCCTCTTGGGAGGGCGCAATACCAATGTACCAGTCAATTTGCTCCATCGGCTGGCCATCCGATCCAACCGGTCGCAGTGACGAATCGGCTTCTATGGCGGGGGGATCAAAAAACATACAGACTGTGGACCAGTAGGCAATGCCTTCCTCGACCAGAGCGTCGCGGAACTTGCGATCATCGTAGGTCGCATAGCGATCGGTCAGCTCTGGTGGCACCTCGCTCTTGACGGCGCTATCTGGCATGGCAAGGTATCGGCTCTTCGCCAGTACAAAAGTCACCCCCCAGTCACGTAGACATTGTGCGGCCTCTTCATACGAAAGACCATATTTGAGGAACCAATCGGTGTCGTAGATCTTCATCCCAACTTCGAATCTTCCCATAACCGACTCCCTTCCCATCACTCCTGAGGCCAGATCTCCTCGGCTGTGAAATCAACCCAGTAAATGTCCGTTGTGTTCGGTATTTTGTCCATCAGGGCTTGTCCGATGTCCCTTGGGGGATCGGAAAGGTCACCCCACCATCGTCGGTCGCTCCGATAGCCATACTGAAAACCGACTGGAGCGGGCGCGAATGTCTGACCCCAAACCTCAAATTCACTGACCATCTCATCCAACGATGCGAACCCCTGGCTATCGTCTAAAAACATCAGGCCTTCGCGGTACGTCGGCGGCATCTTTTCGGGGAGCCAATGCTTGAGGAACAACCAGTAATCTGGGTTATACGATCTGACTTGCTCGCTCCAGGCTTGCGCTTCGGCATCAGTCACTGCTTTACCTTCGTGATACTCTCTATTTTTGTACCATTCCACGTCAACGCCGAAACCCACCACGCAGGGATGGGACGAGTAACGCTCCAAGACCAGATCAATGAGAGTGGGTACATCAGCGCTGGATGGCTCCACTTGTAGCCAGACCCGGACGCCGGCCTGGTCAAACTGGTTGAGGTAGTCCTCGTTTGAATCCCAGTAGTTGCTTAATATGATGTTGGGGTATTCTTCGTCAGGCGATGACCCTGGGAGGTTAAGCCAACATGATGAGCCTTCCACAATTCCCACAATCCAGACCACGGACGGAACCGAATCGTCGAAGCGTGAGGCCATCGAACTGGTTGATTCTACCCACCAGTCGGAAACAGGGAACGGTGATATGCCGTATGAGGAAGACCTAAGCCCGGCACGTAGCGGCATACTGGCGGGGGGCGGCTTGAGTGCGCAGCCCGTGACGGAGATGAGTAAGGCCATCACTGTCAGGAATATCCCGAGTCTTTGTTTCGCAAGAGGACACATTGCTTTCAGGACTTCTCAGAGCTAATACCGCAGTCCCTCCACGGACTTGAGCCGGTAGGGACTGTCGAGGTCAACGGGGCTTTTACCCATCGCGTTGATCTCACCTATGAGCAGACGCAGCACGGCTTTCTGGGTATTGAGATCGGGTGAATAGGCATTGATTGCAAGGGGCAAATTCGGCATCTCGTACAGCAGGTACGGCGAACCATAGGATACGAACACCAAACGCGGATGGTGCGAGGTGATGAGTGACCACACATCGCGCATGTAGGTGCCTGCTGGCCGGATGCGGTTTGTGCCCCAGGACGGTCTCAAGACGGCGCTCATCAACACCACGTCAAAGGCGGCAAGCTCGTTGGTCTCGGGCAACTTACCTAGATCCATTTCGTCGAAGTGGATCACCTCCACTTCTCGCTCGCGCAGCAGATCATCGAAGGGATCCACGTTGTAGGCAGGCTCACCCCGGAGGTGGTAGCTGAGCACCCGCGTGCCTTTCTCCAACTTGAGCGGGAGTACCCCGTTGCGGTCCCTCACGAGGGTAAGGGCCTTCTCGGCGATCTCCCGGCTAATGCGCTGGAAATGTTCGCTATCCTCCGTCGCAATGGAGGGAAGACTGCGATTCTCGTGTAGCCCAAGCAGCTCCTTCAGCGCCAGGATGCGCCGCACGGACTGGTCAATGCGTTCCTCCGTCAGCCGCCCACTCTCGATCGCTCGCTTCAGGATATCAAAGTCACGCTTCGCAGAGGAGAAGAGAATCATGTCGCAACCGGCTTCAATAGCGCCGGGGATAATTTCCTCAAGTGGCCCCCACGAGGTCACGCCGCCCATGTTCATCGCGTCGGTGATGATGACGCCCTGGAAGCCCATCCTTTCGCGCAGCAGGCCAGTGATAAGTTTCCGAGATAAGGTCGCGGGCGGTGCGTGCTGTATATGTGTGCCGTCGCCAGGGTCCCAGGCCGGCAACGAGATGTGACCGATCATAATGCTCCACACACCCATGTCAATAGCTTCCTGGAACATGCGACCGCTCAAGGCGAACCACTGGTCCATACGCAGAGGATTGATGATGGTGCAGATGTGCGGATCGCGATCGTCAAAGCCGCCGCTGGGGAAATGCTTGGCTGTGGCACACAGGCCATTCTGCTGCATACCCCGGATTATCGCTGTGGAAAGACGGGCGACTCGGTCAGGGTCATCGCCGAGACTCCTCGTGTTGGCGTCGGGATTGTGCGGGTTGGCGTTGATGTCTACCACGGGGCCGAACGACCAGTGTATCCCGCAGGCGCGCCCTTCCACCGCCGCGGCACGTCCCATCTCGAAAGCAAGCTCCTCGTTGTCCGTCGCGGCGAGCGACATCAAATCGGGAAAGCTGGTCGCGTCCTCAACCATGCAACCAGCGCCACACTCCAGGTCAGAGGACACAATCACCGGCACAGGAAAACGTTCTTGCAGCCAGCGGGTAGTATTCTGAAACCCCTCCATCTTGCCGGGGTGCAGGAATATCCCCCCCGGCTCTACATCGCCAAGCATGCCGGTCAGTTCATCCTGAGAGGTAGCAGGCCAGATATTGGGGTGCAAAAGCTGGCCGATCTTCTGGTCGAGTGTCAGGCTTGCTAGCGTGCGCTCGACCCACTCAGATGTCGTAGGAAGCATAGAAAGTTCACTCCTTTTTGCTCTATGTCCAGAATTGTGGCAGGTATTCCCGATTGGTTTCCAGCAAGTCATCAAGTACTGCCCGCACCCGGTCGGCGGAAGGGCCGAGGGGGTGGGCCAGCAACGCCTGGTAAGCGACATCACGGTCGCCGTGGGCTGCGGCTTCGACGGTCAGTATTTCGTATGATTTCACTTGCGCCAACAGGCCGAAGCAGACTGGCGGGAGTGGCTCGGCGGGGAGCGGGTGAATGCCCTTGGCGTCAATTCGAGAAGGCATCTCCAGCACCCAATCGGCCGGCCAGCCGGAAACGGCGCCCCCGTGGGCCACGTTGACTACGTGTGTCTCACCCAGGTCGTTGTAGTGCGCGTTGAGAAGCTGAGTGGCGACGGTGGAGTAGTACGCGCCGCCCCGCTTCATCAGATCCTTGGGCGACTCCGATCGGTCCGGCTCGGCGTATTGCCGTAGCAGGTCATCCTCAATCTCCATTACTTCCTCAGCGCGAGACGGGGGCCACTTCTCCTGGGCGGCCAGCTTCCGATCGGTGTAGTAGTAGTATTGCAGGTAGTAGTTGGGGATCATACGCAGCGTCTCAATCGTTGCGACGTCCCACTCCGGTTCCGCCTCCTGCCGGAGTTTTCTTATGAAGCCTTCGAGCACCTGGGGCCAAATATCCTCGCCGTCCACGATAAAGCCGTAGTGCCAGGAAAGGTGGTTCAGGCCCAGTGTCCTTAACTCGGCCCGCTGCGGGTCAATTTTGAGTCGCTGCTGCTTTTCCAATCCTTTCAAGATTTCCATTTTCGTGGTGATGGCCACGTTGCAGACCCCTACCGCCGGGACATCGGAAGCGTGGCGGCTGAGAGCTTCGGTAATCAGGCCAGAGGGATTGGTAAAATTGACCAGCAGCGCTCCAGGAGCCAGTTCGCGCATATCCTGGGTGATTTTCAAAATGACGGGGATGGTGCGCATCGCCTTGGCCATCCCTCCTACGCCGGTGGTTTCCTGCCCGATCAGGCCGTGCCGCCGGCCCAGGTACTCATCCTCGCGCCGGGCGGCCATGCATCCTACCCGCAGTTGGGTGATAACGTAGCTGGCGGCGTGTATCGCCTCGCGCCGGTCGGTGGTCAGGTGGATGGTGAAGGGAGTCCCTTTCACTTCAACCATGCGCTGGGCAAAACCACCTACTACTTCCAATCGCTGGGGCGAAATATCCATTAACCATAATTCGGTCATAGGGAAGGTTTCTACACATTCCAAGAAACCATTAATCAATTCGGGGGTATAACTCGACCCGCCACCGATGACTGCTACTTTCATCAATCCGCCACCTTAAGAGATATAGAACATAAAGCAAGACAGGCTGTCCGGCCTGGCGATCCACTTCAACAGCGTTCTGCCGAAGCACATAACCTACTTCTCGACTCCGGTGAAGACGACGCCCTGCATGAAGAATCGCTGGGCTGCGAAGAAAAGGACCACCGGTAACACCAACCCCAGCAGCGAACTCGCTTGAACCATGTGCGGTTGGGCAAAATAGAGCGCGTTGTAATTCTGGATGGCAATTGAGATCGGCTGCAGTTTTGGCTTGGTCGCAAGGTAGATCAACGGCATGAAGTAATCATTCCAGGCCCACACAATGTGAAGCACACCTACGGAGACAATGACAGGAATGGCCTGGGGCAGGATGATTGAGATCAGCGTGCGCAGGGGGCCGGCGCCATCAATCATTGCCGCTTCGTCCAACTCCCGCGGGATGGCCATGAAAAACTGGCGCAGCAAGAACACATTGTACGCGTTGGCGAAGAAATGTGGCACGATCAGCGGCAGCCACGTGCCGACCCAGCCGATCTGATTGAACAGAACATAGGTTGGCACCAGGGTGACGAAAGTTGGCAGGATCATCGTTGAAACCAGGATCATAAAAAGGATATTCTTCCCTGGAATGCGGAAGCGCGAGAACCCATACGCCACGGCAATACACGAGAGTAATGTACCAATAGCGCCTGTGATCGCGATCACAAGCGTGTTGCGTAACAGCAAGGGCATGCCGAGTTCTTCCCAGGCCCGGGTGAAATTCCCCCACTTGGGGCTAAACTTCCAGTCGCGTTTCAGTGTGCGCCACCTGCCCGTCCACTGGATCGGTTCAGCCTCTGGGTTTTCTGGATCGATAAAGAGGCTTTCTTCCCGTCCCTTCTTGAATATCGCCCATCTATGTATCGTGCCGTCCTCGGTGGGCACCAAGTGAATGGGATAATCTTTCCCTTCGTAGGTAAAGGTCGTTGGCGTGGCTGGCCAGATGGGAGCGCCTTGTTCTGTGATCATCTTCCTGTCTTTTAACCCGGTGGCGACCATGTAACCAAATGGCGACAGCCAGACCATCAAGATCATCAAGGTGAAAAGAGTGACGGTGGCGATTGCCAGAAACGGGCGCATCCGTTGGGCTATAACGGAAGATGAATGCATTGAGCGCGAAGTTTTGGTTTGAGCCGTCATCGTCTATCCCTCCTCGGCTGCGTAATAGACCCAATACTTGGCCGTTGCAAACAACACCACTGTCATGATCAATACAAACACAAACAGTATCCAGGCCATTGTAGCGGCATAGCCCATCTCCGAGTAGGCGAAGGCTTCCTTGTACAACTGCATGGCGTAAAACCGGGTGGTATTGCCGGGCTCGCCGCTGCCTCCTTTGAGCACAAAGGGTATGATAAAGTACTGGACGATGCCGATTACCGATAGGATGAGATTGTAGAAAATTACCGGCGAAATCATCGGGAGCGTGATGTGACGGAACGAAGCGATCCGTCCTGCGCCATCTACGCGCGCGGCGTCATAGAGCTCAGTCGGTATGCCTTGCATCGCCGCTACGTGAAACAGCATCATGTCACCCACCCCCCATAACCCGACGATGATCAGGGCGGGATAGATCCAGGTGGGATCATTGAGCCAATCTGGGGCGGGGAATCCCACCGTTCTCAGTGCCATGTTGATCCAGCCTGTCTGGTCGTTCATGACGCCTGCCCAGATGTAGACGGCGGATACCAGGGGCACGATATAGGGCATGTAGAACAAGGTCATGAAGAATCGCTTGCCCCGGAGGCGCCCATCGTTCAGCAGCGCGGCCATCAGAATGGGCTGTATGATTCCTATCGGTACCGCAATAAGCGCAAAGCGCAGCGAAACCTTCACAGACATACCCACGATGGGGTCTTTGAGGAACTTGATGTAATTGCCAAACCCAACCCACTGAGTTTCTCCCGGATAGATGAGACTGAAGTTGGTGAAAGAGAAAATCAACGAGGCCACCATTGGCAAGAATGTCCAGAGCAGGAAACCGACGATCCATGGGGAGAGGAAGAGCAGTCCCCACAAGGCTTCGCGGCGGACCAACTTGCTCATCTTTGTTTTCTTGAGTCTTAGTTGTTTGAGGGAAAATCCTGAAAATGCTGTAGACATAGGATTATTCCTTTCGAGACTTCGTGGGGTCAGCCCAATCGCATTCGGGCCGACCCCACGCTTTTGTCTTGAGAGGCATTTACCCGTCAGGTGCCTGCCCACTCAAAGGTTACCGTGGGAAGGACCTACTCGTGGAAAACCGCATCCAGGTCGGATATCAATGTGTCTAGTTCGGCGTCGATGTCCAAGTCGGGATCAGACTGATAGAGGCTCTGGAAAGCCTCGAGCCGGTCAAAGGCTTTCGAGTAGTTCGGCAGGTTGCACTCGTGGTTGGGAATGTCTGGATAGGCGAGGCCGTCAATGAAAACCTGCCAGTCCACGCCCTGAGTGAATTGCTCGTCAAGGCTCGTGATGAAGGCGTCCTGTAGGCTGTTGCGCCCTGGGAAGCCACCGTAGATCTGGAGAAATTCATCAGCAGCATCACCGGTCAACCAGAGAAGGACGTCAACGGCCTCTTCAGGGTGCTTCGTGGCTTTCAGAATACGGAACGTGTCGGCGTGCAGCTTGGAGATCAGTTCGCCGTCGCCGTGCGAGGGAACCGCGGCGGCGTCCCAGTTCGGCACGTTTTCATTGCAGCAGGTGTACCATAGGTGACAGTGCGCCATAGCCACGTTGCCGGAGTCGAATGGATTGCCAGCAGCCAGGAGATCGCTCTCCCTGTAGGTGGCGTTGGGCATGAAGTGCTTCTCGTGCATAGCGCTATAGTACCATTCGAAGGCCTTGCGCCACCGGTTGGAGAGCATGGCGTTGCTGTTTTCATCCACGACGCTGTCAGCGCCAAAGAGAGCGGTAGCCTCACCTCTTGGGAGAGTCCACTGTGTGACGTAGCCGAACTGGACGATGGTCTCCGGGTCAAAGTCGGGGCTGGTGGCGTCGTTGCCGTTGGCGTCAACGGTCAGCAGCATCGCCAGCTCTTCCAGCTTGGCAATGTCCCACGGATCGCCGTCGGCGTAGTCCGCACCCCATTCGTGTGGCGGATAGTCAAGACCGGCTTCGTCGAACAGGTCTCGATTGTAGAAGATCACCGAGGGATAGACCGCGAAGGGAAGACCGAGCTGCCCCTCACCTGCTATCCGGTAGGCATCAATCGAGTCTTCATCGAAATCGCTGTAGTCGTAATTTCTGGCTTCCAGATAGGGTGCCAGGTCCAGGAAGAGGCCGCTAAACTCATTGGTGCCACTCTGGCCTACCGGCCCGATGATGTCGGGCGGGTTGCCGGCGGCGATCTCGGTCTTCAACTGGTCGGGTGCCTGTTCGTTGAGCACGAATTCGACCACGAGTTCGATGTTGTCGTGCGACGCATTGAACTCTTCGACCAACGCCTCCTGATCTGGCATCTGCTCCTCGCTTGAGCCGGTACCCAGGCCGACAAACCAGCGGATCGTGACTTTCTCCTTCTCTGGAGGTGCGGGTTTTTCAGTGGGTGCTTCGACTGGTGGTTTTTCGGTAGGCGCCGCTGCGCCTCCACAGGCGGTCAGCAGCATACTGGCAACAACCAGCAGAGCGACTAGAAAGAAACTTGGTTTTCTCATCTTTTCTCTCCTTGTACATGTTTTAGATGGAACATCCGTTTTTAGTTCAGGTCCAGTTCATTAAGTTATCTTATGAATATTCACCTCCTTTGCGCTTCAAGGATTTCTTGGAACTCTCAAGCGCAGCCACACGATCGGCGAATCACCAGTTTGGTTGGCAAGAGCACCAACAGATCAACTTGCTCACCTTGGATCAGTCGCACCAACTGCTTGATTGCCTCATGCCCCACTTGCTCTGTTGGTGCGTTAACCGTAGTTAGCGGGGGGATTAGGTAGTGGGATAGCGCGATGTCGTCAAATCCAACCACAGCGACATCTTCCGGCACTCGCTTGCCCGCATGATGGAGCGCAGTCAACACACCAATTGCTGACTCGTCATCACTGGCGAAAACCGCGTCGAACTCTAGACCCTCCTTGAGCCAACGTTCAATAGCGGCTTGCGCTTTTTCTCTATCAAAACCACCCACCGAGACTAACCCTGGCTCGAAAGGAATACTATGCGATGCTAAACTCTCACGGTAACCCATCTCACGCCAATACGAATCCTCTTGCTCTGCTGGCCCAGCCAAAAACGCGATCCGGTGGTAACCATGCACCTCTATCAGATGGTCAACCAGTATGCGAGCGCCTCGCTTGTTCTCAACAGTGACACAGGGAATATCCAAACCTTCAGGAGGGGAGTGGTGGACTAACACAACAGGAAGCCCAATCTGGTTAAAGCGAATCAGCTCTGCTTCCAGTACACTATCAACAAATACCAATAAGCCATCTGTGTTGTGCTCTCCCAAGGGCTGACGTCGAGTGGCGCAGGCAGTACCCCTTCCCTGGGTTGCATAGATAAGCAGGCTATAGCCGTTCTCTCTAGCCTCGGCCTCAATGCCACGTAATAAAGGGGAGAAAAAATCCCCACTAATCTCGGTAAAGAGCAGTCCTATGGTGTTGGTTTTTTGGCTAGCCAGCACCCGAGCTGCAGCTTGAGGACGATAGTCTAATTCGGCAATTGCGGTCTGTACCCGGGCCATGGTCTCGGGGGTAACAGGGGCAGTCTGATTCATAACCCGGCTGACGGTAGCAATCGAAACACCGGCTTGCCTGGCTACATCAGCAATCGTGGCTCGGAGAGGTAATTTCGTTCCTGCAGACCTGGGCATAGAAATCCCGTTTTCCGGTTTGAAGAAAGCGCTTTCGAAAGCGCTTTCAAATTATACTACAAATGGAGGGACTTGTCAAGCCAAAAATCGCGACCGTCACACATTGGGGACAAGTTCCTGGAAAGCTGAGGAGGGCCACTGGAGGGCCAATCCGCGAAAGAGGTGGGCCATTGGCAACTTCTGCACC
>Ga0209121_10001884_pt1 | contig 21815 bp, 18 predicted proteins | sample Cruoilmetagenom3_FD_187292 | JGI IMG/M metagenome (GOLD analysis project Ga0209121, IMG submission 187292) | Oil polluted marine microbial communities from Coal Oil Point, Santa Barbara, California, USA - Sample 3 (SPAdes) (version 2) | ecosystem: Environmental > Aquatic > Marine > Oil seeps ...
AGTTCCAGGGGAATGTACAATGTGGGCTCGGCACTATTTTCAAAACGGAGTGGAATTGCCATGGTTGATGACCTCCTTGAATATGATGTGCCAATTGTACCACTTTGGCAGGAGACGCCAACCCCCATATATGGGGGATACCACGCCAATTCCCAGAGAGCCCCAAAGTTCTGTCAGTGTTGAACAGCAACTAGAAAAGGAGGCTAGAAAATGGCAGACACGTACAATCCCATTATCGGCAAAGAGGAAATTCCCCGCTTGCGCCTTTTCCAGCCGCGCCCAACCCCAGAGCCCGGCGTGGCCCTTGTTCTCTTTCGAGAAGGGCAGCCGCCGGTCACCCTATGGCCTGGTGATCGGCTGACTGCTGGTGAGGTCCGGTGGGGCAATTACAAGGTTGTTTATAAGGTCGACGTTACTGAGCACTCGTTCAGCTCTGACTGCACCCTTCCCTGCGAGAGCGACGCTTTCGATTTCCACGCTGAGGTGCAGGTGACCTGGGCTGTAGACGACCCGGCTCTCATCGTAGAACGGAACGTCACCGACGCCCGCACAGCCTTGGAGCCGCTCATCATCCGCACGATGCGCTCTGTCAGTCGGCGCTATGGGGTAGAGGCAAGCTCTACTGCCGAAGAAGGTATTATCCAGGCAGTGGAAAACGAAACTTATGATGTAGGTATCAAGCTCAATCGTTTCGTCGTCGAATTACGCCTGGAAAAGGATGCGCGCGACTACATTCGCAAGCAGGAAGAGATCCGCCGACGCACCATCTTGGACAAGGCGGAAATAGGGCGCCAGCGAGAGGTGGAAGCAGCCCAGGCTACCCTGGGAGAAGAACGACGGAAGTTCCGCGAAGCCGAGGATCAATGGGAGCGCGAACGAAAAAAACTGGAAGAACAGGCAGAGCTTGAACGTCAGAAAATGAGGATGGAATTCTATGGACCTTTGATAGAGAAGGGTAATTGGCAATTGCTGGCCTTTCATTTGGCCAATCACCCAGATGATGTACCTGGTGTGATTCAAACCATGCGTCAGCAGCGCCAAATTGAGTTGGAGTATAATCTAAAGGCGTTAGAAGGACTATTGGCAAAAGCGGGTTTAGAAGAATGGGAGGTGCAAGAACCAGCAAAGGAATTGCTACGACATATCGCAAGCGTCTTGAAGTCCGAGGTTAGTGTCCCTGCGCTCGGTGAGGGTAGAGAGCCTAAGAGTCTCCCCAGAGGAGAGCGTGAGGAACCTATTGAGCAAGAGACTAAAGAATCTGAGGGGGCTGGTGAGATCGAGACGATGGTAGAACCAAGAGATGTGGAAGATAACCAAGTTCCAGAAGAAACAGAAGACGATGAATAGTTGACAGAATGCTCACAGGCCGATATAGGGGAGGAAGTATCATGCTCAAACCATTACAAGATACCATCAGAGTCATTTGGGAAATCTTGCTTCTGGTACCTATGCCGTGGAGTGCCGGGCTGATCATTCTCGTCGCCGTGATACTCCTCCGTTGGCTGGTGTGGCGATCATTCCCCTGGCTAATTGAAAAACTGGCCCGCTTCTTGTCATTTTTGGTAGAGAGCATTGCATCGCTCTTTCTCTTGCCCGAACACTTGATAACCAAACAGCTTCGGCAAAGTGGTCGCCAACCTCTGCCCGGCACCTATGCTTTCGGTGATATATTGCAGGGGATAGTAAGTCTTGTTCATACTGGAACTACTAAACTGGGTGATGTCCTTGCAAAACAATGGCATCTACCCAAGTGGTGGATAGTCTTGATTGTCGCCACTCCCATTGTGCTGTGGTATGTGCGACCCCTTCTAGGCGAAATCACTGCTGCTAACTACATTGATCGCGGCGTGGCCTGGTGGTATTCGCTTGAAGGGTGGGCCTTGACTGGCGAATGGGTATCCCCAACCCACGTTGCCCCGGTCATCAGACCAGGGGCAACTTCACCTGCACCTTCTAGCAGCACAGTTACACCCAGACCAACCACTACCCCTAGAGTAAGAGTTACTCCCTCACCGAGACCAACCCGGACTCGCACTGCGACACCCACCTACACAACCTATACAGTGCAGCCAGGTGACTCCCTGAGCAAAATCGCCAAACGGTTCGGAGTATCGGTGGAAGACATTGTTGAAGCCAATCGAAAGAAATATCCATCTCTGGTTACAGATCGAGCCAACATCGAAGTTGGTTGGGAGTTACTGGTTCCCAGACAGGAGTAATGCATCGTGGCAGTTCAGGTTAGCTTTCATGCCCTCCTCATCGGCGTCGGCGACTACACTCACCCCCGCTTCGCCAGCCTGCCCGCCACCATCCGCGACGCGCAGGCCATCACCGCCGTCCTCACCAACCCGGCCCGCTGTGGCTACCTACCGGCCAATGTCCAAGTACTGACTGGCGAACAGGCCACTGCTGTCAATACCCATGCAGCTCTCAAAACCCTTGCCGAATCCACAACCCCCGAATCCACCGCCTTCATCTATTTCTCCGGTCACGGCGGGCGGGCGCTAGAGAATGACGTCTGGCGCACCTACCTCTGCCCCCGCGAGGCCGACCCCGACGATCTGCCCCACACCGCTATCCCCGGCGACGAGTTCAGCGCTTTACTGACTGCCATCCCTGCCCGCCGACTCCTGGTGATGCTGGACGCCTGCCATGCAGCCGGCTCAGCGGAATTGAAGGCCGCCGATGGAACTGTTGTCTGGAAGACTGGCTTGCCCGATGATTACTATGAAGCCCTCAGCCAGGGCAGCGGCCGCGTCGTTATCGCCTCGTCGAAGGAAGACCAGTCTTCCTACGTCCGGCCGCAGGGCGATCTAAGTCTGTTCACCCATTACCTGCGCGAGGCGCTCAGCGGCAAGGCCGCCGTGCGCGGCGATAGCCTCATTCACGTCCTCGACGTCTTCCACTACGTCAACGAGGCGGTGTCCCGTGATGAACCAAAGCAGGTGCCCATCCTCAAGGTCAAGGATCTCGACCTGAACTTTCCCATCGCCCTTGCGCTAGGTGGCAAGGCGGCCGGCCTCGCCATTAGCATAGCCCCCATTGCCGACATCCGCGAGCAGATCGTGCGCGATCCCGTCGCCGGGGCCAGGGCGCTAAGCGAATACCTGGCGACCCGGCCTGAATGGGCCGCGAAGCGCAACGAGATAGACCTCAAACGCGCCGACCTGGAACGCATCCAGCACGACCTGGACCTCTTCGGCCCCAACCCCAGCGACCAGGCGGCGAAGAACCGCACCGTGTATTTCCTGCTGCGCGTGTGCCTGGAACTGGAGCGACCGGCGCAATGAGCTCCATCCGCCTCCACCTCGACTACCCCCGAATGGCTGCGGCCGTCCACGTAAGCGGGCAGACCTGACAAATCATTGCAGGGGTAATTTAAGAACCGCCTCTTTGACAACACAGGCAGACATGGATCAACACGGATCGCACGGATAAACACAAAAGAATCAGTGAAAATCCGTCTGATCCGTGACTATCCGCGTTCTATTTTGAGTTCTCAAATCGCCCCATTGCAGTAATATGCCGCTTATGGTATCATACTCTTGACATTCCAGGCCCTACTGGCGGATGAACCATGCTTCAGATCAGCAATCTCTCCAAATCCTACGGCGATGACGTGATCATGGAGGACGTATCTTTTGTCGTCAACCCCGGCGAGCGGGTGGGGCTCGTCGGGCCCAACGGTTGCGGCAAGACGACACTGCTGCGGATCATCGTCGGTCAGGAGCAGCCAGACGGGGGTAGTGTGCGCTTCTCGCCCGCTGACGTGACTGTCGGCTACCTGGCGCAGGCTTTGGAATTTGAGCCGGGCGCGACCGTCGGTGACGTGATGCGCCAGGCCGTAGAGGGTTTGCACGAGGCCGAGCGGCAGGTAGAGGTGCTGGCCCAGCAGATAGCCGTCGCCCAGGACGACGAGTTGGCCTCTCTGATGGACGCTTATGCCGGCGCGCTGGCCCGCCTCGAGGCCGCTGGCGGCTACGGGGTGTCCTACGACATTGACGCCGTCCTGGCCGGGGTGGGACTCGACACCGTGGAGCAGGCCACGCCGGTGGCCATCCTCAGCGGCGGGCAAAAGACCCGCCTCGGCCTGGCCCGCCTGCTGCAGACCCGCCCCCGGCTCCTGCTCCTCGACGAGCCGACCAACCACCTGGACATCGAGGCCCTGGAGTGGCTGGAAGGCTTTCTGGCCGGCTACGACGGTGCTGTCCTCGTCGTCTCCCACGACCGCGCACTCCTCGACCGCACCGTGCACACGATCCTGGAACTTGATCCGCTCACCCACACCGTCACGGTCTATCCCGGCAACTATAGCGATTACTGGCAGGCCAGAGAGCGAGCACGGGGGAAACAGTGGGCGGCCTACAAGCACCAACAAGAGCACATCGCCCGGATGGGGGCCGACATCCGGGGGTTGGCGGCGCACGCTCGGGGGATCGAGCGAGAGACGACCCATTATCACTATCGCAAGATTGCCAAGGGGCTGGCCCGGCGAGCGGTGGTGCAGAAGCGGCGGCTGGAGCGGCTGCTCGCATCGGAGAAGCGTCTCGAAAAGCCCAAACGCACCTGGCAGATGAAACTGGCCTTTGACGAGACGCCGGCCAGCGGCAAGGATGTGCTGCTGTTGGAAGACCTGGCACTGGGCTACGGAGACGAGCCGCTTTTCTCCAGCGTGAGCCTGACGCTGCGGCGGGGGGAGCGCATCGCGCTGGTGGGCCCCAACGGCAGCGGCAAGACGACGCTCCTGCGCGGCGTCGTGGGGGAGGTGTCGCCACTGGCCGGGCGGATACGGCTGGGCACAAGCGTCGCGGTGGGCTATTATTCCCAGGAGCAGGAAGGGTTGGACGAGGCGAGCAACGCTTTTGAGGAGATCCACCGCGTGGCCGCTATGGGCGAGACCGAGGCGCGGAGTTTTTTGCACTATTTTCTGTTCAGCGGCGACGACGTCTTTGTGCCGGTGGGCAGCCTCAGCCTTGGTGAACGCGCACGGCTGGCGCTGGCCAAGCTGGTGGCCGCTGGCTGCAATCTTTTGTTGCTGGACGAGCCGATCAATCACCTGGACATCCCTTCGCGGGAGCACTTCGAGCAGGGGCTGTCCGCCTTCGAGGGCACGGTGCTGGTCGTCGTCCACGACCGCTACTTCATCGAGCGCTTTGCCAGCGGGCTGTGGTCGGTGGAAGGGGGCACCATCCACCGCTACATTGACCTGGAGGACCTGCGGCGGGGGCGTGGTGCACGATGTGGAAAGGCACCGCCGTAAACAGGCGGTGGTGGGCTAACAGGCGGTGCTGGGCTAACAGGTGGTGGTGGGCTGATTTTTGGCCTAGCACTGGCTCTTCCAGGCCGGTGCCGGTTGCAGTCTGTTGCAGTAATATGCCATTTATGGTATCATACCCGTATGGAATTCGGGCGACTGCTTGAGATTGTGGGCGACGCGCCGGTGTTTGAGACGGGCCTGCTTCTGGCCGGCGACGTAGGCCCGGCAAACGTGCGGCGGCAGTTGTCGCGTTGGACAAAAGCCGGGCGTCTCTACAAGTTGCGGCGCGGCCTGTACGCGCTGGCGCCTCCCTTTCAGAAAGTCAAACCCCATCCGTTCGTCATCGCTTGCCGCCTGGTGCGCGGCTCCTACGTCAGTTGCCAGTCGGCCCTGGCCCACTACGGCCTTATCCCGGAACACGTGCCGGTCACGACTAGCGTCACGACGGGGCGGCCCGGCCACTGGGATACGCCACTGGGCATCTACGAATTCCGCCACGTCAAGACCGACCTGCTGTGTGGCTACCGGCTGACCGAACTGAGCCCGGGGCAGCGAGCGTTCGTCGCCTCGCCGGAGAAAGCCCTGCTGGACCTGATTTACTTGCAGCCGGGTGGGGATTCGTCGCACTACCTGCGGGAACTGCGCCTGCAAAACCTGGATCGCCTGGACCTGGACGAACTACAGCGCCAGGCTGATCTTGCCCACAGTCCCAAACTGCGGCGCGCAGCCGCGTTCGTGGCAAGCCTGGTACGCTCTGAACCGCTAGAGTACGAGACACTATGAAAGAATATCTCGCCGAACTTGTCCGTGCCTGTCCCACGCCCGCCCACGGGCAAAACGTGGCGCGCGAGTACTTGCAGGCCAGGATACTTGGCTGTCTCCAGCGCGTTGGGGCGATGATCCCACTCGCCTTCCACGGCGGCACGGCGCTCCGCTTCCTGTACGCCAGCCCCCGCCACTCGGAGGACCTGGACTTCGCGCTGGAACGAGCCAGATCGCAGTACGACTTACGTGCTTACTTGCGGGCCATTCGGAGGGACTTGGCTGCGGAGGGCTACGCTGTGGAACTCAAAGTGAATGACCGAAAGGTCGTCCACAGCGCGTTCGTTCGTTTTGCCAGGCTGTCCTACGAATTGGGTCTGTCGCCTCACCGGGACCAGGTACTCTCGGTGAAGATCGAAGTTGACACGAACCCACCCGCCGGGGCGGTACTGACGACGACCGTTATCCGTCGCCACGTGACGCTTCATCTTCAGCATCACGACCGGGCGTCGCTGTTGGCCGGCAAACTGCACGCCATTCTACAGCGGCCCTACCTCAAGGGGAGGGACGTCTACGATCTGCTGTGGTATCTCAGTGACCCCGACTGGCCTGCGCCCAATTCGACCCTGCTCAACAATGCTCTACAACAGACAGGCTGGGCTGGCGTCCCTCTGACCGAACACAACTGGCAGGAGGTGGTACGCAACCGGCTGCAAACGATGGCGTGGGACCAAGTCGTGGCCGACGTGCGACCATTTCTGGAACCGAGTGCCGATCTTGGTCTCTTGACCCTGGAGAATGTGATGCGGGTGCTCAGAGTATGATCAGACATGACAGGTTGTGGAAACCTGTCAGGTCTTGAGGAAGAGGTGTAAGATGAGGCATAAATCACGGCGTAAACGCACGAGGAAAAGGCTTGACCAGGAGTCCTTCGCAGCGCATGTTGAGGCCGCCACGCGGCAGGCTGGCTTTACCGTCGAAAAACGGGATGGACTTGACCTGCACGTCGTTCTACACGGCGAGCCGATGCGCTGCAACCTGAACACGGCTTACTCGGCTTACGAGATCTCTCCCCACCGCCTGGATGACATCGTGCAGGTGCACTTGAACGCCATCCGTAGCGTGCCCCCGCCCTCTCCACCGCCGACCGAAGAGCAGGCCGCTGAGTCGCTGCTGCCTATGCTCAACCCGACTGGGTTTCTCAAGGAGATAGAGCGGCGAGGAGGCCTGCCGCCGGTGCACCGGCCCTTCGTCGCCGGGTTGGTCATCACGTATGTGTTTGACTTTCCTCACCATCGCACTTACGTGAACGAGGATATGCTGGCAAAAATGATGGCTGCGCCAGAGAGCACCTTCGACATGATCCACGAATACGCGCTGGAGAACCTGCGCAAGTGCACGACGAGCCAGGACTATGAAACACACGGGCTGCGCGACAAGACGATGGTTGTGTGCGAGACGCACGGTGGATACGCTGCCACGCGCGTCTTGCTGCCGGACCTGATGGCGAAGTGGGCCAGGCGCATCCCCGGCCGGATGTTGATCGGCGTCCCCAATCGCGATTTCCTGATCGCCTTTAGCAACCGCGACCCATCTCACGTGGCCGCCATCACCGGCCAGGTACGACGCGACGCAGCGGAGCGCGATCATCCGCTATGTGCCGATCTGCTCGTCTGGCGAGATGGGCGGATAAGAGAATATCGCCCAAGACAATGAACAATGAAGCAATGAACAATGACCAATGAACAATGAACAGTGCGCCAATGGACAATGATTGAGACTGGCGCACTTCTCTCCAGAGATACTATCCCATTCGACATCGAGGTCTATATTGAACGGTTGGTCGCTATCGCCCAGCGGTGCGACCCGGCGATGTCGGCGCAGCAAGAACATTGGAATCGGGTTCGGATTCGTCCGGCCCAGCGGCCGAGGGAGAGACAGTCTGATAAACGAAGCGGGCGAAGAGCAGCGCGGCGCTGAGCCGGCCGATGCCGGATAGAACGAAGATGGTCGTGTATCCCCAGCGTGCAGCGATGACGCCGCTGAGTGCAGCCCCGCCGGCGAGGGCCAGCATCACCACGATCTGGTAAAGCGCAGAGTAGCGCGCCCGGCGATTCTCAGGAGTAAGGGTTAGGAGGAAGTTGAAATTAGAGAGACCATAGCCAGCCCACAGAAACCCGCCTGCCAGGTTGATCGGCACCACGTGCCACGGCGAGCGGGTCAGCGCCCAGGCCCACGGCAATAGGGGAATGAGCAGACCGATGATGAGTTGTACCCGGCGCGGGCCCCAGCGGTCAACCAGTGTGCCAAACAATCGCTGACCGGGCAGCGCGGCCAGACCGCCTACCACGCTAAGTGCCCCTACCACACCGGCGCTGGCTTTCAGACTCTCGACGAGGTAGACGTTGAAGAATGGCCCGGCTACGTTGATGGAGAAGTTCCATAGCGCGGCTGTGGCGCAGAAGGCCAGGAAATCGGGGTGAGCACGCAGATGCCGGAGGAGAGGCATCCGAAGGCCACAGTCTGTTGCCTGTGGGATGGCCGAAGTGGAAGGCTCCTTGATGTGAGCGAAACTGAGGGTAGAGGCCATGCCGATGGCGAAGGCCAACCCCATCGCCAGTTGGTATCCGGCGGGAGCGCCGGCGCGGTTGATGAGTTGTCCGACCAGGTAGGTGACCACCATTCCGGCCACTTGCATAGTCATACTGCGGGACGAGAAATAGCGGCCGCGCCAGGTTAAAGGTACGACGTCGGCTGTGAGGGACACCCAGGCCGGAAGCCCCAGGTTGGCGAAAGCGCCCCGGGCAGCGGCTAGAGCAATAGCAATGTAGACGGCTGTTGGACCAGCAAATATCAGGGGGGCCAGCGCCAGCAATAGTAACGCGACACGCGAGACCCCACCACCGCTGAGCACACAGACCTGCTTGCGGCGGCCCCAACGCTCGACGATGGCGGCTCCGGGCAACAGAAGCAGGGCGGCGCTCAGGCTGGAAAGCGCGCTCATCAGGCCGATTTGAGCACGGGTACCGCCCAATGCCAGCACGAACAGTGGGAGGTAGGCAATCACGATTGTATCGCTGGCCTGAGCAAAGACCCCATCGAACCAGAACCAGCACAGGTTTCGCCTGACGGAAGGGGGCAATTGCTCGGTCCAGCGACCACCGGCCGTGAACCGCAAGAAACGTTGACGCAAACGTATTCCAAGCAGATACAGGGACTTGCGCCAGCCTCTCGCAAGAGCCGTGCGCCGGGAACCTGCCTGCTTTGGTACCACGGGGCGGGCGTGGGGCTTAGACTTGTTCGAAGTGAGAGGCATCCACGACGAAGAGAGTGGCGCGGTGCTGGCCGGGTTCAGGGGGGCCGCACATGTCCCGTAGTACATCAATGACGGGCTGCACGTGCTGCTGCTCCACGCCAATGAGCAGTGTGACGTTACCCCGTCGCAGGAAGCCGCCGGTGCTAGCGACGCGAGTCACGCAGTAGCCGTGCGTTACCAGTCGGTCAATCACGGGCCCGGCATCTACGTCACGGACGATGGCAATGATCAATTTCATTTGAGCCTCGCTTCACAGTTGCTCAAAGCGCTCGACGTTGAGCACGTAAACGGTCGCACCACCTACCTCTGCCTCAATCATCACCGGCTGAATCTCGAGCAGTGGGGCCTCGATGTGGGCTGGGATGAACCGGCGGCGGGTGTGACAGCACTCGCGGATGTGTTCCAGCAGGCGTGGCAGGCGCGTTCGGTCAAGGCCGATGAACAGCGAAACGGTAGCCTCGTACAGGATGCCGCCGCTGGAGTCCACCTGGGTGACGTAGAAGCCGTCATGGGTCAGCCTGTTCGTAAGTGTGCTGGCCTGGACACGGGCGACGGTGGCGATAACCAGTTGATTGACAGTGTTGCGCGGTGTCATCTTTCCTCCGTCTCCCATTGTACCAGATTTCCGCGGACAGTGCAATGCCAGGTGTCCCAGCCTCCTTCGAGCCTGGCAACTTCATCAGTTGTAGCGGTTTCAGCCGCGCCGCCTCCACTTGGTACACTGGCCGTGCTGTGTTATAATTCCCATCTAACTGCTGACGGCTAACCGCTAACTGCTGTTGAAATGCTGACTGACTACCGCGTCCGGCAACGAGAATACCTGTTGGAGATCAGCCGTGCCCTCACGGCGCAACTCAATCTGGATGAGTTGCTGCAAATGGTGCTGGGGGCAGCGACGAAGATGCTGGCAGGACAGGCTGGTCTCATCGCCCTGCGCGGTACTGACGGAAGTTTCACCATCCGGGCCAGCTACGGTCTGCCTCGGACGTTGGTACCATATTTCGAGCCGTTGCTGACGGGTATCCCCGACGACGCTGACCGCACCCGCTTCCACATTCCCGGTCTGGCGGAGAAACTGGGACGGGTGGTGGCAGGTCTTGGCCTGCGCCTACAACAGGTGGTGGCGCTTCCGATGGCCATCAAGCGAGAACTGATCGGCGTGCTGTACGTATTTCGCGCCTACGGAACCCGCTTCACCGCCAACGATCGTCAGGTGCTTGCCAGTTTTGCCGACCACGCCGCTATCGCGGTTCATAATGCCCAACTCTACGAGCGCCTCTCCCAGGAGAAGCGCCGGCTCAATGCCATCCTGGAATACAGCGCCGATGGGGTGTTGATCCTCAATCCGGCCCACCGCACCGTCGTCTTCAACCGTGCTCTGGCGCAACTGAGCGGCTGGCCGGCAGCCGAAGCGCTGGGCCGCCATCACGACGAAGTAATCCGCTGGGTGCGTCTGGAAACGGACCTGGACCTGAGCCGCGCGGTCGCTGGCGGCTGGCCGCTGCCGTCGGCCCGGCCGCTCTACGTTGAGGGGGACCTGCGTCGGCGAAATGGCGGAACTGTCAGCGTCGGCATCACCTACGCGCCGCTATTCGACCGTGATGGACGGCTGGTCAATATCATCGCTAGTGTGCGTGACGTCACGCGCTTCCGGGAAGCGGATGAGATCAAATCCACTTTCGTCTCCGTGATTTCCCACGAGCTCAAGACGCCCGTCGCGCTGATCAAGGGCTACGCCGATACCCTGCTCCGCGAGGATGCCTGCTGGGACCCGGAGACGATGCAAGAAAGCCTGACGGTTATCGTGGAGGAGGCCGAGCGTCTGAATCAATTGATTGATAACCTGCTCGACGCCTCACGGCTCCAGGCGGGGGTGTTGCCACTGGAGATGGATCAGGTGGCGTTCGATGCGCTGGCCGAGCGTGTGGCCACTCGTTTCCGCACCCAGACCCAGGTTCACGAGATTGTGGTCAATTTTCCCCCGGACTTCCCGGTTGTTGAGGGAGATCCAGGCCGGCTGGAGCAGGTTCTGAATAACCTGGTATCTAATGCCATAAAATACTCTCCCGAGGGCGGCCGCATTGAAATCAGTGGCCGCGCCCTGCCCAACGAGGTGGTCGTCACTGTATCCGACCAGGGGATGGGCATCCCGTTCGAGGAGCAGCCTCGTGTCTTCGAGCGCTTCTACCGCGGAACGCGGGAGCGCCGCCAGCGTACGCCTGGGGCTGGCCTGGGACTGTATCTGGTCAAGGCCATCATCGAAGCCCACAGCGGGCGCGTATGGGTCGAAAGCAACCCCAGAGAAGGAACCGCCTTTTCGTTTGCTATCCAGCGACGACAAACCTGAAAAGAAAGGAAACTGTTATGCCTCAAGTAATGCTTGCCCGTGTGACCTGTCCCAAGTGCCACAATCCGTTACAGATCCCTGTGGAACAAATTCTGGACGTCAGAGCCGATCCCGGCGCCAAGGTACGGGTGCTCAATGGCCTGGTCAACGTAGCTGCGTGTCCCCACTGTGGAACGAGCGTGGCATTTAACCTGCCATTCCTCTATCACGACCCCGATAAGGAACTGGCGTTGGTCTACATGCCGATGGAGGCCGGTCGGACTGACCTTGAGCGCCAACAGGCCATCGGCAAGTTGACCAATGCAGTGATGGACAGCCTCCCTCCTGAGGAGCGCAAGGCATACCTGCTTCAGCCCCAGATAATCTTCACGTTGGAGAAGCTGACGAACAAGATTCTCGAGGCGGACGGTGTTACCCCAGAGATGATCGAGCAGCAGAAGGCCAGGGTGAAACTGTTGCAGCGGATGCTCGACGTCACCTCCGACGAGGCGTTAGAGGCGATGATCAAGGAGAACGACGCCTCCATTGACGATGGCTTCTTCCAGCTGCTAGGCTTGAACCTGGAGATGGCGCAAGCCGCAGGGCAAGCAGCCGGTGTACAACAGATTCTGGCGCTGCAAAACAAACTGCTGGAGTTGAGCAGTGAGGGGCAGATGGTCAAAGCACGCACTGAGATGCTAGAGGCATTGCGTGCCCAGCCAACCCGCGAGAGACTGTTAGACTTGCTTATCCAGGCCCCCGATGAGCCCACGCGCGGATTACTGGTCACGTTCGGCCGGCCGCTATTAGACTACCCCTTTTTCCAGGCCCTCACAACCCGCATCGAGTCGGCACCCGACAAGGCCCAGGAGGAACGGCTGAGAGGGCTGCGGAAAGAGATACTGGACATCCGAGACCGTCTCGACGAGGCGACCCGTGCGCTGTACGAAAGCCGTGCCGGGCTCCTTCGAGATTTGCTGCTGAGCGACGACCCCGAAACGCTGGCCCGGCGCCGTTTCCCGGAATTGGACGAAACCTTCCTCAACATGCTGGCAACCAACCTGGAAGAAGCACGTGCTGCTGGCAACGAGCAGACTGTTCAGGCTTTGCAATCTATCTGGGGCTTGGTCCTGCGCCTGACCGAAGAAACCATTCCACCAGAATTGCGCCTCGTTAACCAGTTGGTGGCTGCCGAGGGCGATGCAGAAGTTGAGAGGCTGTTGCAGGAAAACCGTGACCTGGTGACGGAGAGCCTGGTGCAGTTTATGGAGAATGTGGAGGCCAAGATGCGAGACGGGGACGCGTTGGAGGCCGCTGAGCGCATGGCATCGGTGCTGGAGAAAGCGAGGGGAATGGTAGCCGAAGTGGCTACTGTTTAACCGTTTGACGCCTGGAACTTGACAAGGTCGGTCCCTGTGTTATGATGTAAACACGCGCGCCCGTACCTCAATTGGACAGAGGAGCGGTCTACGAAACCGACTGTTGTGGGTTCAAATCCCGCCGGGCGCGCCAGTTCCCCCGTGCCCTCCCTGGTGGGAGGGCATTGTTGTATAGGGGGCTGCCTCGCGCACAAAGAAACTGCTCTCTCAAGGAGTTCGGGGGGGCGTGTTGTCGTACCCCACATAAGCAGCGCCACCGTCACGGCGCGTGAGCGCATGGCAGTGATGGCGGCGGAGAACCTGCTGGCGGGACTGCAAGGGGAGCGGTTGCCCTACTGTGTGAATACAGAGATATACGGGTAGATCAAGGAATCTCTATGAGTCGAATCATCTCTACCGAAAGACCGGGCAAGATCCGCAATCAACATCGCCGCACTGTCGCCGAGGCGCTGCGTCGCCTGAGTCAGAAGCCACAACTGGACGACGAGGCCAAAGACCTGGCCGCCCTCATCGTCTTCTCCCTGCACGGTATTGCCGACACTGTTGACCAGACCATTGATGCCTGGGAGAAGCGCGATTACTGGATGAAAGCCGAGCGCTTCCGCGAGCAGTGGCGCTGGCTGGAACCCATCACCGACGAACTGAGCGCCGTTATTTACGAGGGCAAGTGGGATCAGCTTCCAGCCATCCTGGCTCAACTGATGTCCCACTTCGCCGACATCAAAATCAAGCAGATGACTCGCAAACCGACGCTATGGCGGGGTGCTTACGAAAAGTTCATGCAGGAGGACCTGACTGACTGACAAATCTTTTAGGACGCAGATTCACGCAGATTTTCGCAGATTATCTGCCGATAAAATCAGAAAATCAGCGTTTATCTGCGTCCCATTTCTTGCTCCCAGGGCAAATCCAGAGTTTTGTCAGTCAACCAGGCAGGAGGACTGAGAACGTAAAACGTGATGCAGCGCTGGCGGCCCTTTCGCCCACCAGGGTTGCTCCGCACTCTGATCCGCCAATGTCCTGGAATCCGTGTTCTCCACCGACGCTACAGTCGCTCCTCCACACCGATGGGCATCATCACCAGCCCGCTGATGACCTTGGGATAGAAGTCGGTGGACTTCTGGGGCATCTTCTCGCCAGCCCCGGTGCAGGCTCGCACCTGCTCCATCCGCGTCGGGTTCATCACCAACAGGAACTCCGCCTCGCCCTTGTCCACCGCGTCGTACCCCATCTGCAGGTCGCGCAGGTACTCGATGTTCTCCTTGCGCTCGACCGCCGCCTTGTCAATCCCTAGCGTCCGCTCGACGAACAGCTCGTGGAGCACTGCGACGTCGAGCAAGCGCCAGTCGGGGACGCGGTCCGGCAGGATACGCTCCAGCACAGCGGGGTCTCGCAGTGTGAGCGCGGCGTAACTCCCATCATAGAAGCCAAAGCGCGGGTGCGACGGATCGGCCCCCGCCAGCGCTGCCTCCAGCGCCGCCCGGTCGGCCACCGGCGTTATCTCGAAGTACTCCTTCGCCCGCGCCAGCACCTCCTGTCCGCCCATCCGTCCGTAGGAATGGATCAGACGGTGAGTGGGGAGGATCACCAGGCCAGGGTCTTCCATACTCACCAACGTCACCATACGGTAGTTGAAGCCGGCGTTGGGGGGCGCGTCAGGGTCAGCGGCACGCATCTCGTCCCGATAGTTGAGGGCTGTCTCGTAGCGGTGGTGGCCGTCGGCGATGATCAGGTTCTGCCTGGGGGCCATCTCCTCCACCACAGCCCGTATCACCTGCGGGTCGGTCACGGCCCAGAACCGCTGTGCCACGTCGTGCTCGAACAACTCGTGCAACTCGAAGCCCAACTGCCCCTTCGACCCTTCGGCTACGCTCAGGACAGGCTGCTCGACAGCCGCCCCCAGCAACTCATTGATGCGGTCACCGGGGTAGAGCATAAAGATGTGGCCAAAGTTGACCGCCGTGGCTCGCATCAGGTTGAGCCGGTCAACCTTGGGGCCAGAAAGGGTCCGCTCGTGGGGCAAGACCACACCCTCATCGAACCTGCTCAACTCCAACGCGGCGATCAGCCCCTGGCGGGTCCTCGTGCTGCCGTCGGGAAGGGTGAAGGTCTGGTGGAGGACGTAAAGAGCGGGCAACTGCTCCCGCATCAGGACACCTTCCTGCAACCAGGATTGGTAGTAGTCCCGCGCCCGGGTGTAGACGTTATCCGTCTCCCCATCCCCTGCCTGCTCCTTCCCCTTGATGATGCGCACGACGTTGTAGGGGCTCAGGTCGTAGTACTTGTCCTGCAGGCCGTGTCGCACGCGGTCGTAGGGCTGGCTGATGACAGCGGAGAGGTCGGATATCTTTTCTGGATTGTAGCGTACACCTCGGAAAGGTCGGATGGTTGCCATACTCACCTCCTGTGCTGGCTAGGACACCGGGGCAGGCAGCCACCCCAGCGCCTGTTTACGCCTTAGTGGTTCCTCAAGGTAAGCGGTAAGTACACTCGCTTCGTCTCCCCCAGCACCGCCCACAGCGATAAATGGTTCGGCGTGGCCGTGACGGTGTTGTTGGATGTGTCCACTTCGCTGCTGGTTTCTTCCACCCACTGGTCCCCATCCCAGTTATAGAACGCCAACGTGTTCTCAATGGCCAGGCCACTGGTGGTGTAAGTGACGGTGACAGTATAGGTGACACCAGTCGCCAGTTGAGCCGGTTGGCCAGTATCCGAGTAGATGGCGGTGAGGCCGAAGGTGTGGCCGATTCCCATCAGGGCGCCCGTATTCCGGTCACTCAGGGAGCGGTAGGTGAGGCGCACCGTCTGGGTGAAGGCGCCGTTGGGAAAGACAAAACTGGTATCCCCGCTGGATGATGAGAGGCTGCCACCGGTGGTTGGGATTAGGCCTGTCACCACCTCGCCCCCAGCCGCCGACTTCACCACGAAGGCGTCCCGGACGCCATTGAAGGTTGTGTCAAAGGCGCCAAGAGTGGTGGGAAAGCCGGAGGAAAAGGTCAGCCCAGTGACGTAGGCGTCGCCGGTGATATTCACCGCGATGCCCTGTCCACTTTCCACGTCACTGCCGCCGAGAAAGGTGCTGTAGGCCAGGGTGCTGCCGTTGGGCCCCACCTTCGTCACGAAAACATCAGTGTTGCTGTTATACGTTCGGTCATAGGCGTTGGCGGTGGTGGGAAAGTTGGAGGAGCTGGTGCTCCCGGTGACATAGGCAGTGCCAGTGCTATCCACCGCGATGCTTTTTCCCTCGTCGCTGTCGCTGTCACCGACAAAGGTGCTGTAGATCAGAGTACTGCCATCGGACTTCACCTTTGTCACGAAGACGTCCTCGCTGCCGTTGTGTGTTTGGTCAAAGGCTCCAGAGGTGGTGGGAAAGCTAGTGGAACCAGTTCTCCCGGTGATGTAGGCGTGACCGGTGTCACCTATCGCGATGTCATTCGCCCAGTCACACTCACCGCCGCCGATGTAGGTGCTGGAGTCCAGGCTGCTACCGTCGGGCTTCACCTTTGTAAAGAAGACATCCTCGCTGCCGTTGTGTGTTTGGTCAAAGGCACCGGAGGTGGTGGGGAAATTGGTGGAATAGGTATATCCAGTGACATAGGCGGCACCGGCGGTATCCACCGCGATGCCCTGTCCACTCTGTCTGATACTGCCACCGAGGAAGGTACTGTAGGTCAGGCCGCTGCCGTCAGGCTCCACTTTCGTCACGAAGGCATCCCAGTTGCCAGGGCTGCTATTGAAGTCCTCATCAAAAGCGCCAGAGGTTGTGGGGAAGTCAGAGGAGCCGGTGTCCCCGGTGACGTAGGCGTAGCCAGTGCCATCCAAGGCAACGTCGTTTGCCTGGTCATCGCTACTCCCGCCAAGGTAGGTGCTGTAGACCAAGTCGCTGCCGTCAGCACTGAGCTTCGCCACGAAGGCATCGCTGCCACCGCTGTGCGTTGTTTCAAAGGCACCTGGGGTGTCGGGGAAGTCGGAGGAGTCGGTGATCCCGGTGACATAGGCGGCGCCGGTGTCACCCACCGCAATGCCGTACCCTGTGTCTGGGCCGCTGCCGCCGAGGAACGTGCTGTAGGCTAAATGGCTGCCATCGGGAGCTACCTTGGTCACGAAGGCATCGTTACTACCGCTGTGCGTTGTCTCAAAGGCACCTGGGGTATCGGGGAAGTTGGAGGAGTCGGTGCTCCCGGTGACATAGGCCGCGCCGGTGGCATCAACGGCGACGGCATGGCCGAGGTCATAGTCACTGCCGCCGAGGAAGGCAGCGTAGAACAGATCGGAGGCACTGGCGGGAGAAGCGGAGATAAGGGGAGTGGGAGACAGGGAGAAAGGCGGTAGGGAGAGCACACCCATAGTGGTGCTCAGGCGCAGGACATCGCTGTCCAAGGCCAGCGCGTCAGCGCCCTCCACCCGGAGGCGCACCGCGCTGAGAGCTGCGCCGGAGCGCACCGCCAGCCGCTGGGTCAGCCGCCCGCCCTCGCAGGTCAACTCCAGGTCAACCCCCGGATACAGGTCTTTGTAGCGTACTCCGCCCCACACCGGCACGCCGACGTGCCACTTCTCCGGATCGTTGCCGATGAAGTATGAGACGCGTGTATCCAGGCGATTGAAGGGCTCCAGGCAGGGGTGAGGATTGGCACCGACGAAACTCAGTTTGAGATTAACGCCTCTCCTGGGCTGGGAAGCAGAGGGGCGGAGGTGCGAACGCGCACCTCTCCCCAACCACTCTGTCCCCTCGTCCCCCTGCTCAACGACAGTGATCCACAGCGCATCCTCGGCCAGCCAGAGCATGCCCTTGCCACCGCGCACCTGGAAGCGGGCTCCTTCAGCGAACTGGCCGACGTTCTCGACGAACATCATGGACATGCTTGGCAGTGCCGCAGTCACTTGAGTGCGGTCGGGGGCAGTGGGCAAGCCCTCAGCTTCACTCAGGGCAGACGCAGCCAGGAAAGTTGGCGATTGGGCCGTGGTGAGCACGGTTCTGCCCGGCAAAAGGCCCAGCAGTAGCACCACGGATAGAATGAGACTTGATGTTCGTGCTTTCATCATTATATCCCCCTTCGGTTGTGTGGTAGATGATAATGAGTGTGCCGGAGAACTGGTCCTATTCTTCTCAGACTTCGTCCTCCGACACACTCCTAACACCGCGATCAGCGATTAGCGAACTCAATTGCGATCTGCGCCACTTCCTCCCCCACCCGCGCCTTAGCCTCTACCGTCCCCGCGCCGATGTGGGGGGAGCCGATCACCTGCGGGAGCTCCATCAGCTGCCCACCCCGCTTATCCTTCTCGTCCTCGAAGACGTCCAGCGCCGCACCAGCCACCTTGCCACTGACGATGGCGTCGTACAGAGCCGCCTCGTCCAACGTGCCGCCGCGGCCGCAGTTGACGATGCGCACGCCATCCTTCATCTTGGCGAACGCTTCCGCGCCGATGATGTGGTGGGTCTCCTGGGTGTGGGGCACGTGGAGAGAGACAAAGTCGGAGCAGGCAAGGAGTTCATCCAGTGAGGCCTGTGTGGCTCCAGGCATTTCCACCTGGGTGCGGCGGTAGAACAGTACCTCCATCCCCAGCGCGGCCGCTTTCTGCGCCACCAGGCTGCCGATGCGCCCACAGCCGACGAGCCCCAGTGTCTTGCCCGCCAGCTCGCTCCCCTTGCTGAATGCCTTCTTCTCCCACTTGCCGCCCTTCATCGAAGCGGCGACCTGGGGAACCTGGCGGACCAGCGCCAAAAGATAGCCAATGGTCAGTTCCGCCACCGAATTGGAAGAGGCAGCCGGGGTATTGCGCACCTCGACGCCCTTCGATTGGGCGTACTCCACGTCAATGTTGTCCAACCCGACACCGCCACGGATGATCAGTTTCAGATTGGCCGCCTTGTCAATCAAAGGCTCGCGCACCTTCGTGCGGCTGCGGACGACCATGGCGTCGTAGCCGGCGATGATCGCCTCCAGATCCTCCGGCGTGATGTCGTCCCGCACGTCCACCTCGATCCCGGCCTCCTGCATCGTAGCGATGGCAGTAGGAGCCGTTGGGTCACAAACTAACAGTTTCATCTTTGTCTCCTTGTGTCCATAGAATCGTGACTCGGGATTCGTAGATTCGGGATTCGGCTACCGAGTCTACGAGTATACGAACCTACGAATCACGAAGTTCCAATATATCCTCAATCTGCCCCAGAAGCCACTCAATGTCATCCAGAGTCAGATCGCCCATGTGCGCGATGCGGAAACACTTCTCCTTCAGGTCACCATAGCCATTGGAGATCATCGCGCCCCGCTTGCCCAACTCCTCGTTGAGCCCGGCGACGCTGATACCACGCGTGTTCTCAATGTTAGTGACGGTGTTGGAAAGATACCGCTCGTCGGAGTAGAGCGCGAAGTAGCGGCGGGCCCAATCCTGGACACAGGTGGCCATCTCCTCATGCCGCCGCCAGCGGTTATCCAGCCCCTCGTCCAGGATGTCGTCCATCTGAACATTGAGCGCCTGGATGAGGCTGATGGCAGGGGTCGCCGGGGTCTGATGCTTCTCGTACTTCTTGTCCATCTGCGCGTAGGAGAAGTAATAGCCGGGGTTAGTCACATGCTGCGCCCGCTCCCGCGCCCGGTCGCTCACCGCGCAGACCGTCAGCCCCGCCGGGAGCGCAAAACACTTCTGCACACCGGCCAGGCAGACGTCCAGCCCCCAGGCGTCGAATTCGATCTTGGCACCGGCCATGCAACTGACGGCATCCACCAGGATCAGCACGTCGGGGTACTTGTCGCGGACGAGGGCAGCGATGTCCTCGACCGGGTTCATCAAGCCGGTCGAGGTCTCGTTCATCACGATGGTGATGGCGTCGTAATCTCCCTTCGATAACGCCTCGTCCACCAGTTCCAGCGTGATGGCCTGGCCCATCGGCACCTCTACCTTATCGCAGGGGACACCGTTGGCGGCGGTGATCTGGTGCCAGCGCTTGGAGAAGGCCCCGCAGACGGTGTTGAGGATGCGCTTGGTCGAGGCCTGACGGACCGAGCCCTCCATCACACCGGTGGAGGAGGAGGCGTAGAGGTAGACCCGCTGCTGGGTGTATAGGAGTTGCTGGAGCTTGGGGGTCACCTCTGCCTGCAGGTCGGCATACTCCTTCGAGCGGTGGCCGATCATCGGCGCGGCCTGGGCCTGCAAGATCTTGTCACGCACGTGCGTCGGCCCTGGAATGAAGAGTTTCTTATACATCGTCAACCTCCTGTGAGTGATAGTGTACCGGACAAAACGAAGGACGCACAAACAGTATTGGCTGTGCGTCCTCTGTCTACCAACCTGAGAGATTCCTCCCGATCAACCATCGGGTCTTGCCCCTTCGGTGCCCGAAGAGCTTTCCAGAGGTGCCGAGATACAGGGTCCTATGACCTGAGAGTTTCGCCGCCACGACCAGCCACTCGCGCCGGCTTGCCCCTTCGGTGCCCGCACTGACGCGGTCTCTCCCCCGCATCCCATAGCCAAGCGATACGACTTGCTTTTATTTTACACTACGATATGGCAAATGTCAACACGACCTTGACACCGGAGGCACAGACGAGTACAATCTTATGCTGACGAGGCAGTGTAGCACCGCCGCGCCTACATCTCGTGGAGGAGACAACGCAACGGTACCATCGGTTCTATCGGCATCTCTGGAAAGAAGAGGCCATCTCCTGGGCGCTGCGGGAGATGAGCAAGAAACACATGAGCAGGGTACGAGGCTGGTGGTGATGACGCCCCAATTTATCTCAAGGAGGTTAGCATGCAGTTCTTAGAGCTCGTCGAGAAGCGGTACAGTGTGCGGGCGTACAAGCCCGACCCGGTGGAGGACGGCAAATTGCAGCAAGTGCTCGAAGCGGCGCGCCTGGCGCCGACCGCGGCCAACCGGCAACCCTTTCAGATCGCCGTGATCCACACAGCGGAGCGCAAGGCGGAGTTGGGGCGCATCTACAGCAGGGACTGGTTCGTGCAAGCGCCGTTGATCATCTGCGCCTGTGGGATTCCGGCCCAGGGGTGGGTGCGCTGGGACGACGAAAAAAGCTACTGCGACGTGGACGTCGCCATCGCCATGGATCACTTGATTCTGGCCGCAGCCGACCTGGGGCTGGGCACGTGCTGGATTGCCGCATTCGATCCTGTTGCAGCACGTGAGGTCCTGGGCCTGCCCGACGACGTCGAACCGATTGCCTTCACGCCGTTGGGTTACCCCGCCGACCAACCCGGACCTAAGAAGCGCAAGGCGCTAACTGAACTGGTGCGCTACGAGCGTTGGTAGGACCAGGTAAGGCTATTCCAGAAAAATAGTCATCCCAGTGTCATTCTGAGCGGAACGCAGTGAAGCGAAGAATCTCACGCCACAGTACCCAAACCGCCTGTCCAAAGCGAGATTTTTCGCCTCCGCTGCGCTCCGGCTCAGAATGACAGGCTATGAAAGGAGTGCTCGAATGATTCAAGCCGACGATACCTTCTCCCCCGAAGCGGTGCTGGCCCTGCTCAAGGGACGGCGCAGCATCCGCCGCTACCGGCCGGACCCTGTGCCGGACGAGATGATCGAGCAACTGCTGGAGGCTGGCCGATGGGCTCCCTCGGCCAGCAACAGGCAACCCTGGACATTTATCGTCGTCCAGGACGAGGCAATCCGCCAGCAGGTCGCGCAGCACGCGGCCTACTACTTCGTCCGCTGGGCGCACGTGGAGGAGGCACCGCTGCTCATCGTCCTGTGCGGGGACACCCGCAACCGGATCTACCGGCAGTTTCTCCACGAGGACATCGGGCTGGCAG
>Ga0209121_10001885_pt1 | contig 21815 bp, 20 predicted proteins | sample Cruoilmetagenom3_FD_187292 | JGI IMG/M metagenome (GOLD analysis project Ga0209121, IMG submission 187292) | Oil polluted marine microbial communities from Coal Oil Point, Santa Barbara, California, USA - Sample 3 (SPAdes) (version 2) | ecosystem: Environmental > Aquatic > Marine > Oil seeps ...
TGTGGAAGAAGTCTCTTCCATCGTGGTGGACACGGCTTTCCATCCTCATCGGGAACGACGGTCGTCTTTACGACATTACTTAGATGACAGGACACTAGGCGCGAGCATCTCTATACATTTTTTTTGTTGTACATAAAGTATAATAACTTTATGTGCTCAAGTAGATCCGACCGAAGCAAGCATTTTCTTGACAGAAGAGCTTTTGTACAATTTGGTACAATAGGACCTTAAAGAGGATATTATGTGGCAGGAGATTCTGGACAAGTTCAAGCGCTATCCGGCACAGGAGAAGGTGGTCAAGCTCGTACTAGAGAAGGGTTTCCAGATCAACGACCAGGCCCGGGTAGTATCCGGCGGGGTGGAGATACCCCACGCCCAGATCGCCAGGGAGCTGGGGGTAGATCGGAGGGTCGTAGACACTACCGCGGCGGCGGTATGCGAGGACGAGGATATGCATAAGGTCTTCAAGAACTTACGTTCTATGACCTTTCTGGGCGACGTGGCCCCGGTTCTGGGCCTGGGCGTGATCGAGATCGCCCCGGTGGACGCCACCAAGACGGGCCTGCTGGGCAACGTGGCCAGCGCGGTGGCCGAGTATGGTCTCTCCATAAGGCAGGCGGTATCCGACGACCCTTACTTCGTGGAGCATCCCAAGCTCACCATAATTACCGAAGGCAAGATCCCTGGCGAGTTGGTAAGGCTGCTGATGGACATCGACGGCGTCAGGCGAGTGACGGTCTACTAATAAAACAGAATAAAACAGAACGGCCCGGAGGACGGGCGCCACCCGGGCGCCTCCTCAGGATGCCATATCCCTCCCAAGAGATAATCTTACTCTTTCTGCAGCCAGGGCATCATAGCGCGCAGCTCGGCGCCCACCTCTTCGATGAGATGACCAGACTCTTTCTTCTCAAGGGCCCTCTTCACCGGCAGTCCGGCCTGGCTCTCCAGGATCCACTCCCGGGCAAACTCCCCGGTCTGGATCTCGTTCAGGATCTCTGCCATCGCCTCGCGTGACTGCTCGTTTATGATCCGGTCCCCGCGAGTCAGGCCGCCATACTCGGCGGTGTTGGAGACGTTCTCCCACATCCTCATCAAGCCGCCCTCATGGATCAGGTCCACGATCAGCTTCACCTCGTGACAGGTCTCGAAGTAGGCGATCTCCGGCTGGTAGCCAGCCCTCACCAGGGTCTCGAAAGAGGCTTTGATCAACTCCGTGATGCCGCCGCAGAGGTCCACCTGCTCTCCGAATAGGTCGGTCTCGGTCTCTTCCTCGAATGTAGTCTCCAGGACGCCGGCCCGGGTGCCGCCGATCCCTTTGGCGTAGGCCATGGCGATATCGAAGGCCTTGCCGGAGTAGTCCTGCTTCACGGCCACCAGGCAGGGCAGACCGATACCTTCCACATAGGTCCTCCTCACCAGATCGCCCGGTCCTTTGGGCGCTACCATGTAGACGTCGACATTCTCGGGCGGTATTATCTGAGAGAAGTGGATGTTGAACCCGTGGGAGAAGCCCAAGGCGTTTCCCTCTTCCAGATAGGGTTCGATATCTTTCTTGTATACGATGGGATGAAGCTCATCGGGAAGCAGTATGTGGATGATATCCGCCTCTTTGGCCGCCTCGGGTGTGGTGGTCACCCTGACACCGTCGGCCTCTGCCCTCTTCCAGGCGAAAGATCCCTTTACGTCTGACGTCACCACGTTGAGACCGGAATCCTGGAGGTTCTGAGCCTGTGCATGCCCCTGACTTCCATATCCCACTACCGCTATAGTCTTGTCCTTCAGGACGCCCAGATCGGCGTCCTCGTCACGATATACCTTTACCATATTCACAAATCCTCCTACAACGAGGAATACCTGTTGAAGATTAAATAACGATCAGGTCTTTATTACCTTCGATCCGCGAACCATCGAGACCTTGCCTGTCCTGGCCAGCTCCATTATCCCGAACTGCCTGAGAAGCCTTTCTATGGCGTTGATCTTGCCCTCGCTACCGGTAACCTCTACGATCATGGACTTAGGTGACACATCGATGATCGTAGCCCGAAAGACGCTCACGATCTGCATTATCTCGCTCCGGGTCTCCTTCTTGGCGTTGACCTTTATGATGGCCAGCTCCCTCCCCACAGAACTCTCCGGTTTGAGTTCGCTCACCCTGATCACGTTCACCAGCTTGTTGAGCTGTTTCGTCACCTGCTCCAAGACGACCTCATCGGCCCTCACGGTGATAGTCATCCGGGAGTAGTCGGGGTTATCGGTCGTCCCGACGGTCAAGCTATCTATATTGAAACCTCTCCTGCTGAATAGACCCGCGATTCTCACCAGCACCCCGGGTTTGTTCTCAACGATGGCCGCTATGGTGTGTTTCAAACCTCACCCCTCCAGCTCAAGAGTCTCACTCAGAGACGCCCCCGCAGGCACCATTGGCAAGACCATCTCGTCCGTTGGTATGACAAAATCGATGACCGTGGGCCTGTCTGAATCTATGGCCTTTTTGAGAACAGGCTCCACCTCGGAAGGCCTGGTAGCCCTGAGACCCAGAGCACCGTAAGCTTCCGCCACCTTGACGAAGTCGGGAATGTTTCCGAGGGTGGTACCCGAGTATCTCTTCTCGTAGAATAGGGTCTGCCACTGTCTTACCATACCCAGTACGCCGTTGTTCATCACCGCCACCTTGACCGGTATATCGTTCAGAACCGCCGTGGCCAGTTCCTGGATGTTCATCTGGAAGCTGCCGTCTCCTGCTATGTCGAAGACCGTAGAATCGGGCCGCGCCATCTGGGCCCCTATGGCTGCGGGGAACCCGTAACCCATGGTGCCCAGCCCGCCCGAAGAGATGAATCTATGAGGGTCCTTGTGAGTGAAGAACTGGGCGGCCCACATCTGGTTCTGTCCCACCTCGGTCACGATAATGGCTTCCGGGCAGAGCTCGTATATCGTCTCCATCACCATCTGGGGCTTGATCACATCTTCGCTCTTCTCGTAAGAGAGAGGATGATCTTTCTTCCACGCAGACACCTTGTCGTTCCAGGCGGACCAGGGCTTTGGCTCGACCGCCTCGGTCAGCTCTTCCAGGGCGGACTTGGCGTCGCCCACTATGGGCACATCCACCTTGACGTTCTTCCCGATCTCGGCAGGATCGACGTCGATGTGTACTATCGTCGCACTGGGGGCGAAGCCTGCGATCTTGCCCGTTACCCGGTCGTCGAACCTGGCACCCACCGCCACGATCAGATCGGACTCCTGTATGGCGTAGTTGGCGTATTTGGTCCCGTGCATCCCCAGCATCCCCAAGGATAATGGGTTATCTTCGGGGAAGCAACCTACTCCCATCAAGGTGGTGGTGACCGGAGCCTTCACCTTCTCCGCGAGACCCAAGAGTTCCTTGCTGGCGCTCGCGTACCTCACCCCGCCGCCGGCGTAGATCACAGGACGTTTCGCTTCCATCAGAACCTGAGCCGCCTTCTTAATCTGGAGCTTATGGACGCCTATGGTCGGGTTGTAGCCTGGTAGGTCCAGATCGGGATAGCTGAAGTCCAGCTCGCCCACGGTCACGTCCCTGGGCAGATCGATGAGTACCGGTCCCGGTCGTCCCGTCCTGGCGATGTGGAATGCCTCTCTGAATACCCGGGGCAGATCCTTGGCGTCTTTTACCAGGTAGCTGTGTTTGGTTATGGGTATGGTTATGCCCGTTATGTCCGCTTCCTGGAAGGCGTCCTTACCGATGAGGTTGGTCGGAACCTGGCCGGTCATGGCTACCAGGGGAACAGAGTCCATGTAGGCGGTGGCTATCCCCGTTACCAGGTTCGTTGCCCCCGGTCCGGAGGTGGCCAGACAGACTCCTACACGGCCCGTGGCCCTGGCATAGCCGTCTGCAGCATGCGCAGCTGCCTGTTCGTGTCGCACCAGTATGTGCCTTATATCAGAATCGTAAAGCGCATCATAGAGAGGCAGAAGTACGCCACCCGGAAGCCCGAATATTACCTCAACACCTTCCAGCTTCAGGCATTCCAGTATAGCCTCCGCCCCGCTCATCTTACGCATTTTTTTCCTCCTCAAGCTGCATCAACCTGTTAATTCCTTCCAGCACGGCTTCCACAGAAGCCATGATTATGTCCGCGCCTGCTCCCCGGGCGGTGATGCTCCTGTCGGCCATGGCCATGGTGACCCATACCTCAACTACCGCGTCGGTGCCGCCGGTAATGGCGTCGACGTGATACTCTTCCAGACGAACATCCGTTACCCCTGATACGGCCTTCTTGATAGCGTTGATGGCCGCGTCCACCGGTCCGGTGCCGGTTCCTGCCTCCAACATATCGGATCCGTTGACCATTATCCTCACGCTGGCCGTGGGGGTGACCTTGTTGCCGCCCACCACGGTTACCTCCTCCAGCCGGACCTTGGGTTCCATCTGGATGGAGAGTACCATCTCGGCGATGGCCTGAAGATCTGCATCTGTCACCCGTTTACCTTTCTCGCCCAGCTCCTTGACCCTGTCCACGATCTCCGCGATCTGGATTTTATCGCAATCGATCCCGAACTCTCTCAGAGCCAGCTCTACAGAACTCCTTCCGGCATGCTTGCCCAGGACGATCCGTCTCTTCCTGCCCACCGTTTCTGGTCGGAGGGGCTCGTAGGTGGAGCTGTCGGCCAGAAGCCCGTGAACGTGTATCCCTGCCTCGTGAGAGAAGGCGTTCTCCCCCACGATGGCTTTGTTGGGAGCCACCTGGATCCCGGTGAGACGAGAGACCATCCTGGAGAGGGAATACAGCTCCTCGCATCTGATCTTCGTCTTCACATCGTAGAGAGACTCCAGGGTCATCACCACCTCTTCCAGGCAGGCATTTCCAGAGCGCTCTCCGATACCGTTAACGGTAACATGGGCTTGAGAGGCCCCACCGCGCAGAGCGGCGATGGTATTGGAGGTCGCCAGGCCGAAGTCGTCGTGGCAGTGGACGCTGACCGGCACGGGAAGGCTCGATAACCTCTCGAAGACCTGAAAGCTCTTCTCCGGTACCAGGACGCCCACGGTGTCGCAGAAGCAGAGCCGATCCGCGCCTGCATCGATCCCCGCTTTGTAGAGGGTGGCGAGAAAATCGATATCGGCACGACTCGCATCTTCGCCGCTCAACTCCACGATCAGGCCATGATCCTTGGCGTACTCGGTGACCTCTACCGCGGTTCTCACTACCGACGGGTTGTCACATTTGAGCTTGCTCCTGATATGAAGATCTGAGACCGGTATGACAAGGTGTATCGAGTCTACGTCACCATCCAGAGCCAGATCCACATCGCCGGTAACGGCACGGACGTAGCTGCAGATCTCGGCTTTTAGGTTTTCGGACGAGATGGCCTTCATGGACCTTCGTTCCCCTTCCGAAGTGGCCGAAGATCCTGCTTCGATCACGTCTATGCCGATGGTATCGAGGTTTCGAGCGATAGTTAGCTTATCATCCAGGCACAATGATACGCCTGGTGTCTGTTCACCGTCACGAAGCGTCGTATCCAGCAGATGGACGCTATCAAATAAAGCGATCCCACGCATTCATCATTTTAAATCACCAAATTGCAGTTGTAGTGGTCGATCCGGGGATGGAGTGTATTAATGATTGATAAAGCTGACGACGCGTTGCGGTGGGAAAAGTTTATCTCGCTCTGCGGCTCATTAGTGACCTTCAGTCCTATGGAGTTTCTAAGATGGGTGCTGGTGCAGAAATGTCTGGTAAACTGGCAGTGGCTGAACTGCTGCTTACGGCAGAGATCTACAACATGTCAGATAATCTGGCCGAGGACGATCTTCTCCCGAAGATCAGAAAGCATTACTTCGACCCTGTCTCCAAGAGCGTCAAGCGGCCCATTTACGTAACTGACTCTGATGTGGAGCAGATATACGGTTTGAGTGACGTCAAAAGACTCGTCCGGACTTTGCCCTTTGTCAATAGAGAAGAGTTTGGTTCTCAGCTCAAGTTGACCGTCTTCGACGTCGGATCGAAGTGGTTCGCCAAACAAGATACCATCGAAGAGATCAGGTCGAACCCTGTTCTGGCCTACTTTTACGAGAACTACGACTCTCTGGAGGTGAGCTACCAGGAGGCCAAGGGAAAGAACCTGCCCCTATTGACCGATCGGGAATGGATCGAGGCCGTGGTTCGGGAGATGTCGGCAGATCTCGACGGGGCGAAGGACCTCCTCGACCTGGCCCATATCAAGGCTCCCGAAGATGTGAGAGAGAGCATAGACGATCTGGTTCTCACCAAAGAGCAGAAGAATGAGATGAAGAAGCTGGCCAAGGCGTTGGAGTACAAGAATTACCTCAAAGAGGTGGGGCTTCGTGAGATCGGAAAGCTTCTCTTCGTTGGGCCGCCGGGGACCGGCAAGACTTCCACGTCTCGGGCTTTCTCCAGGTGGTTCGGCCTGCCCCTGGTCGAGGTGAGGTTATCCATGGTCACCAGCCAGTACCTGGGAGAGACCTCCAAGAACATCGATAAGGTCTTCGAGCTGGCCAAGAGGCTCAACCCCTGCATACTCTTCATAGACGAGTTCGACTTCGTGGCCAAGGCCAGAGCCTCCGACGAGCACGGTGCCATCAAGCGGGGGGTGAATACCCTGCTCAAGGCCATCGATGAGATCAGTCTCGTGGACGACGGAGTTCTCTTGATAGCGGCCACCAACCATCCTCAGCTCCTGGACTATGCTGCATGGAGGCGGTTCGATAAGGTGGTAAGCTTTCCTCTTCCCGACAGAGCGATGCGCCAGAAGATCCTGGAGAAGGTTCTGAGCAAGATCGACGTTTCCGTGAACACGAGCGAGCTGGCCGAGCTGATGGAGGGCTATTCCGGGTCGGATATCAGGCTGGTGGTGAGAGATGCGGTGCTGAACAACCTGTTGGACGACCAAAAGTCGATAGATCATCTGGATCTGCTGAGATCCATAGAAGCCTTCGACAGGAGGATCTCCGATCATCTGCAGAGAGGTGCTCGATGATCGTGACGCTTCTGGGAACCGGTGATGCCATAGGCACCCCGAAGATCGGGTGTAACTGCCCCACCTGCCTGGATGCGCTCTGTGGAGGGAGGAGCCGCAGGCTCAGGTTCTCGGTGCTCGTGGAGGCCGATAACAGGACAGTCTTGATAGATACCAGCCCCGATCTGAGGTGGCAGCTCATCAGGAAGGGAATCAGTCATGTGGACGGTGTCATCTGGACTCATGCTCACTATGATCATTACGCCGGGTTCGGCGACTTTCACCGGGTCCAGAATCGGGTTCCCGTCTACGGCCTGGGAGAGACTCTGGACTACATAATCAACTATCTGTATTTTCTTAAGCCTGTCCGTCATGAGGTTTTGGCAGGAGAGCCTTTCAGTCTGGCGGGGATGGAGTTCACTCTCTTCAAGGTGAACCATCCTCCCCTTACCGAGGCGGCGGGAGTCATGATCAGAAAGGACGGGAAGAAGCTGGTGGTGACCGGAGATACCAACATCGATATCCCCGAGGAGAGCCTGGACCTGATGAGAGACGCCGACCTGATGGTGGCCGACGGGATCATGCCTCCCGGGTACACCCTTAATAAGCACATGAACTCGGCCGAGGCCGTGGAACTGGGCAAGAGGCTGGGCGCCAGAAAGCTGGTGCTCACTCACATAAGTCATCTGTTCCCGCCGCATGAGGTCGCGGTCAAGAGATGGCCTCTGGGGCATGATATGATGGCGATCGAGCTGTGAGGGTCGGCATGGGCCATGATAGTCTGCAGGTGCTATGACGTAAAGCGGCATGGGGTCGGGGCTCGGGGCGGTGTGTCTGGATGGGGGCGGGGCCGGAGAAGGTGCTGGGGGTGTAAATGGCTAAAGAGTCTAGCCACAGCTGATTAAATTCCCGATACTTATAAATAGAAAAGATGCCCAATTGAGTACAGGATATAATAGGGTGCGGGGTAATCTTGATTAAATATCAAATCAAGGAAGTAACCGATCTTGTAATTGATGAAGATAATATAAGTTTAATAATTAGGGCATCAAGTCTTATAGATGGCCCATTGCTTGAGCGAAGAAAAGAAATTCATAAGTCATTTGTGCTTGCAGCAATTTCCGAGTACTCAGCAAATTCTGAATTCGAAATAAAAGATTTATCATATTCTATTAAGACTCTAACTAAATGTAAAATGAATGACAATGAAATCATTTCAATTTTATCTCAATTAGAAACAGATGGAGATGTTACACATATCTATGACTTAAAATACAAATTAAGTACTAAAATCAACATCCCGGATTTTGGCATAAAAACTAATATTGTATGGAAAGAATTTCTAGAATTTCTAAAGAAATATTATACCAATTATGATCCGTTCATCGATAGGGACACGAAAACTACATTTGATTCAATTCTATTAATATTATTAACTAAATTCTCAATGTCGACTGGGGTATTAGAGCATCAAATTGATTCGCTTCCCATCAGTAACTTCAAATTAGTCATTAAGGAAGAAGTAGATAAAGCATCTCTATCGAAAGGATTATCAAAAAAATACCCCGATTTGTTTACCACATATATGATGTCAAAATCTCCGAAGCTATTAGAATTTATTTTTGATAGTTATTCCTATCTCATTGACATAGATTTAATAAAACGAGAGCAAGAGATACCAGAGGTTAATTATTTAGATAATATTGATTTTTTGCTTGTTGACACATCTTTTTTAGTAGCTCTAATGTGCAAATCGGACAATATACATCCGTTAGCTGTAGCTCTTGCAAATCAATGTCTAAAATCAAAAATAAATCTATATTATACTCAAGAAACTAATAAAGAAATGTGGGGTCTAATAACCGGATCAAAATATGAAATGAAAGGTTTATCACCATCAAGAAAACAGGGAGTCATTAGAAGTCAATTTGTGAATGATTTTAGAAGACAAAGTTTATCATGGTCTGCATACATTACTACTCTTGAGTCATGGGATAATTTAATAGAAGATAAATGGAAAATTATTCTTCTGCCTGCAAGTTATGGTGTTTCTCCAAACGAAGATATTTGTCATTATGTAAAAATTACTCTTCCAATATTGGAAGAAGTGAGAATAAATACTCGATTACAATCAGATCCTAAATATAAACCTAATCCAAGATCTGAAGAGCAAATTAACCATGATGCATGTTGTCTTGGATTAATTCATTCGTACAGAGAGTCGATAAAATTTGAGGGTAGAAATACACCAATAGGTGCTTGGTTTCTTACATTTGATAATTTGATTTCTGGACTGGATTCAGCATACTTTAAAAAATACAATGATTTTGGATTTGTAATTCAGCCAAGAACATTACTGAATTATCTATTAGTCTATTCAAGAATGTTGTTCGACGAAAAGGGTCAAGAAGCTATTGCTGAAGCTATAATAAAGTTTACTGCTAGGACGCCAGAATCAAATCTTGATCTTGACGAATACAGCCGTCTGGTTACATATAAAATGGGTTTAGACACTGAAAACATTGAAACAATAAAAAATATGTTTCTACTGTCACCGCTAAGAGCAGAATTGGAAAAAGCACTACAATATGATGAAGGTGGAAAAGCTGATACAATTGCATATGATATTATTTCAAACGAACTTTTTGTGAAACAAGTATTAAATAAGGAAGAAGATAGAAAAAACTATAAACGTGTAGTTGTAGCTCTTCGAGAAACAAAAGATAAATTAAGAGAAAAGGAAGCTGTCTGTCAAGCATTAGAAAAGGTAGCTAAGCAAAATCTATCCATTACTACAAATGTTACCCTAAGCATTGATATCAATATAATAAATGAATTTAATAGTTTAATATATTTTTTAGAAGCCGAAGGGGCATTTAAAAATAATTTGTTAGAGAGACCGTCAAACATTACTACGAAAGAGAACTTAATTAAATGGCTAAGTTATGCAGAAAAAACAATCAAGACATCAGATAACATAAATAAAGGATTAACAGCACTATTGCCAATTATAAGCCATCTTGTGGATAAAATACAGAGTTGCATATAATAAAAAAGATCCCCCCAAAAACATCAATCCCCAACATTAAACGTTTTGCATATGAGAATATAAACCAGTTGACCAGTCGCAGGGGAACCATCTGTTGCCTGAACCAATGAATCCTCCCATCATCCGCCCCTGCCCTCCGCCGAGTTCGACTCCACCTACGCCATCGACAACGCCGCCGTAGCCCTGGCCTACCGAGGCCCCACCCCCCAACCACCGGAAGCCCTCCACATGTCCCGAGGGAATCCACGGCGGGAGATCGACAACAGCGCTGTCTTGCGGGGCCGGAGGCATGGGCATCCAGCGCGGCGCCCTCGTCAAGCACGCCCGCATCCGCGCCACCCAGGCCTACCGAGACACCATCCCCCCAGCTGCTGCGATAGGCGCTGGAAGATCCCCGAGTGACAGGGCGAGACCTCGGCAGCCCTCGCGGACGAAAGGTGGACCGAACCCTTGCCAATAGAAGCCGAGAAAGACGGCCGAATGGCATCTGCCGCTAAAGTCTCACAGTCTCCATAAATATATATGCGATTTGCGTTATGATATTCGAGAACTCGGACAAAACCGAAGGAGGAGACAAAAGATGGGATTGATAAAAGCAGCCTTCATGTTCGTAACGCCGGATTCTGATCCGAAGATACACAGAACGAGCATATCCACGCCGGAAGTTCTGGATCTGGTGGTTGTGGGCGTCAAAGACTACGAGCAAGCGGCCCAGGTGGCCCAAGAGCTGGTCGACCAAGGCGTGACAGCTATCGAACTCTGCGCCGGTTTCGGCCAGATCGGAGTGGGCAAGGTCGCCGAGGCGGTGGGAGATCGAGCCTTTGTGGGTGTGGTCCGGTTCGATCGCCATCCTGCGCTGGAGTTCAAGAGTGGCGACGACTTTTTCGTGTAATAAGAGGCTGTCCTTACGCGTATGCTTGAAGAGCGCGGGTTGCGGGTGAAACGTCAAGTGTCAGTTGTCTTTGAATTCAATGGCATGCATTTCGACGAGGGACTTCGCGTCTTCGCGTCTTCGCGTGAGTCAGAAAGTAGGGGGCACGCGAAGGTGCGAAGGGAGGGGGCTTTTGGATGAGATCGTTGGGGGAAAGCTCTCACGCGAAGGCGCGAAGGCGCGAAGGGCGGGGACTCGTCGATGAATGTGAAAGAAGTCTCTTCCGTCGTGGTGGATACGGCTTTCCACCATCATCGGGATCTCGGACCGGGATTATTCGAATTGGTCTATGAAGCTGCCCTTGTGCGTATGCTTGAAGAGCGAGGTTGCGGGTGGAACGTCAAGTGTCAGTTGCCTTTGAATTCAATGGCATGCATTTCGACGAGGGACTTCGCGCCTTCGCGTGAGTCAGAATGTGAAGGGCACGCGAAGGCGCGAAGGGCGAGGGCTCATCGATGAGATCATTGGGGATAATCTCTCACGCGAAGGCGCAAAGGGAGAGGACATGTCGATGAATGTGGAAGAAGTCTCTTCTGTCGCGGTGGATACGGCCTTCCACCTTCATCGGGATCTCGGGCCAGGATTACTCGAATCGGTCTATGAAGCTGCCCTTGTGCGTATGCTTGAAGAGCACGGGTGGAACGTCAAGTGTCTGTTGCCTTTGACTTTAATGGCATGCACTTCGACGAGGGACTTCGCGTCTTCGCGCCTTCGCGTGAGTATGAAAGTAGGGGGCACGCGAAGACGCGAAGGAGGGCTTGCTATGAGCGGGGGTGACAACAAGCAGATAACACAAGGCAACATCCAAAAGCCCGGTGATCCTGAGCTCGTCGCAGATATCCGCCGGGAGATCGCCCACGGTGTTCGTCTTCTGGAGCTATGCCCAACCCCGCCCGGTGAGGGACGGACCCGACAGGAAACATTGATAAACCTCCGCCCCCAAATACACGAAGAATGGCGAAGAGACCCTACAGAGTCGAGCAAGTCCGTCCCAAAAAAGGCAAACCGGCATACTATCTCGTCAAAGACGTATCCTTCAAAGGCAAGAAGAGAAAGGCGAAAAAATACATCTGGAGAAGTGATACGCCGCCGCCGGCCGAGTTGATCGAAGAATATCGCCAGAAGTACGCCTACGATATGGAGATCAAGGCTGCCCGGAAGAGGGCGGAGTTGAGCAGCTCTTTCTACGATATAGAGTATATAAATAGAAATTATTTAAAATCTGTTGAAGATATCCGTTACTTATATCAGGCAGTCGCCGATCTGCTGACGGCAAACGAACTCGAAGAATACGAAAAAAAATTTGAGATGTACTATGTCCATGGTACAACTTCTATCGAGGGCAACACCTTATCTGCCGATGAGACTTACAACCTCCTCCAATACGATATCTTGCCAAAGGAGAAGACCTTGCGAGAGGTCAACGAGGTCCAGAACTTCGGGAATGTGATCAAGTACAGGAACTCGTACCGCGGCAAGGTGACGATGGACTTCATTAGAAATTTACATGCATTGATCATGCACAACATCGACCACGAATCGGCTGGCACCTTCAGAAGGTCGGATTATATCGGCATCGTCGGCTGCGATCTCAGGGTGACACCAGCCATCGTGATAGAGAACGAGCTGGAGGAAGCCATCAACACATATTATAAAAAAATTGAGGATGGGCGCCATCCCTTTGAACAGGCTGCGATATTTCATTATAAGTTCGAGATGATCCATCCCTTCACCGACGGCAACGGGCGGATCGGAAGAGAGATCTTCAATTACATGCTTATGAGGGAAGGATACCCCAGGCTGCTATTCATGGGAAAAGACAGACCAAAATATATCGATGCTCTGAAACTGGGAAACGAAGAAGACCGCGCCGCCATGGTCGAGATCTTTGCAAACATAATTATAAAACAGAGATCCGGGGTCTTGAGAGAGAACTTGAAAAACGCGGTCAAGCCGATAGAGAAGACCGGTCAGCTGAGACTCACGGACTTTGTAAACGTCTGAACGCGAATCGGAGGGCGCTGGGATCGTATCGTGCATACGGACCTTAGCAGCACTTCTGATTTTTGGTACGTTTTCATCTTATATCGGTTTTTGGGGGAGATGCTGTCGTGTGGAATTGTAGGACGGCCTCTCCAAGTTGGAAAGTGACTGGCGACGGGCCTTTGAGAGCGTCTCTTTCCAACCTCATCAGCTCCGGATCGATATGCAAAAGGGAGATATCTGACCTATTTTACGGACCTAACACCTCCGGCATCCCCTCCCACACTGCTCCGGACCACACCGATGCCGGAAATCCTGTTGAAGAAGCGCTGCCTGTTCCCGGGCATAATCGCCCAGCCGATGAAACGATCTTACGACCAACAATTAGCCGAAATTTCGAGGTCGTGGGGCTGCAGTATATCGGTTTTAATTTTTTGGTTGTATATAATGTATAACATTATGTACTCAGAGTAAATCCGACCGAAGGGAGGATTTTCTCGGTGGGAAACTTGGGCTTTAGAGAAGATCGGAATAAGAAGTTCAGAGGACTCTCAGCTGGACTACCTTCTCTCGTCCAGTGCCCGGATCTGTAGGCGCCCATCACACCCGGCCAAAGAGGTCCCACCCGGTGGAGTCTACCAAAGATATTAGTGCGAGTCCAGCATCACGATACATATCGAAGAACGATCCAGATATGGCCTAGCCGGAGGATTACGTAGATCCGCAACTCGTCCGATTCGTTCGTAAGAAAAAAAAAGTAGCCCGGTATTGGCAACCCCAATATCGATCTCTGGAACTGAGAATCAGGCTACAGAAGAGCGATGCAATGATCCATTGATACATATAGCATAGCATAGCCAGAACGAGAGCACCGAATCATATGGAATGGGGAACGAAGACGTGAGAATGAAGAAAGCACCTGGATGGTCTCTGATTATGGCGTTCGTGCTCTTGACCTCGTCGCCGACCGCCTACGCCACCATTACCCAGCCGACCAACTGTGCCGTTGTATCTGGGTGTATCTCGATCAGCGAAAGTGCGCCTTGCATCTTCTTTCACTATTTCCAGTATAGAGCGGCAACCGGATCTCTGCCGAAGTCCTTTGGTGGCTTCGGGTCCAGCCCCCGCACCGTAGAATGGGATACCACGACGGTACCCGACGGCCGATATGAGATCCGATCGGGATGCCTTTTGAACGTATTCGACACCATCATCGTGCGGGTCTGCAACGACAACAACCCGCCGGTCGCCGATGCGGGTCCTGATATGATCATCGAGGAGGGGTCCGCCGTCACTCTGAACGGCAGCGGTTCTTACGATGCCGACCAGGATGACTCGATCACCTACAACTGGATATCTGGTCTGAAGATCAGGCTGAACAACCCGAGGTCGGCCCGACCGACGTTCACCGCTCCGGAACAGGACGCGTGCCGCACATCCAGACATACCTTCATCCTGGAGGTAGAGGACGAATCCGGATCCACCGACACCGACAGGGTCACGGTCGAGGTCGTCGACGTGAACACCGCGCCGGTCGCCGATGCGGGTCCTGATATGATCGTCAAGGAGGGTACCGTCGTCGTTCTTAACGGCAGCGGTTCTCGCGACGCCGACCAGGGAGATACGATCTCATATAACTGGACCGCGCCGGAAGGGATCGAGCTCGACGATGCGAGATCGGCCCGGCCGACGTTCGCCGCCCCGGAACAGGATGCGTGCAGGTCCACGGAGTATGTCTTCATGCTCGAAGTCGAAGACGGGTGCGGTTCTGCCGACACCGACAATGTCACGGTCGAGGTTCTCGACGTGAACACCGCGCCGGTCGCTGATGCGGGTCCTGATATGATCGTCGAGGAGGGGGAGGTCCTCGTCCTTAACGGCAGCGGTTCTCGCGACACCGACCGTGGCGATACGGTCTGCTGAAATCTATCGGATAGGAGGCTTCGCCGTGGTCATCACTGCCGGTCGTATCATATCGAGCGAGGCCTGGTGGTTAATTTGTCTTTTTGTCTGCTCGGCACGGCGGTGTTCTCAGAACTTTCGTCTGGGTCTTTTTTTGGAGAACTTTTGAGGTCCCATATCTCTGGCCACGCTCATCGCTATCGCTCTTTCTATCCTATCTTCCCGTTCATTCCTGCTCTTGGCGGCCCACTTGACCACCACGTAGTTGGCGATGAGAAAGAGCGGAACCATCAAGGTGCAAATGGCCAAGACATGCCAGACCTCCATGCGGTATAGATCGCACCGCCGGTATAATAAACTCACCGGAACTTCTTCAGCAGCCGACGGTAGAACTCTTGATCTTCGCCGGTGGTGCTCCTTACCAGGCGGTCGATTATCAGCTCTGGGGTGCTTCTTGCCCGGTGATTGTAACGGGGGTTCCGGTTCACTATGAGGTTGTTCTCCGAGTCCAGTCCCTCGGCCTCGATCCCGTCGATCCTGATTGGGGTTACCACGTACCGCTCCACGTCCTCTGCCAGATGACTCACGAAGATCGCCACCGATCCCCTTCGCCCCAGCTCGTCCAGCAGCGAGGCTATGATCTTGGCCGAGGCCCCGGGTTCGGTTATGGCCTCCAGCTCGTCCGCCAAGACCAGCTTTCTCCTCTCGTTGGCCACCACCGAAAACTTGCGGATGGTGGCTTCGAAGGCTCCCGCGCCGAGGGTGCCCCTGCTTTTCCCGAAGTAGTAGAGCTCCTGGAAGAAAGAGAGTCTACAAGAAGCGGCAGGCACGGGCATCCCCATGTGGGCGAGGATCACCATCTGGGCTACCAGCTCGAGGGTCGACGTCTTTCCTCCGGAGTTGACCCCGCTCAGGAGGACCACCCTCTCCCGGTGATCCACCATGCCAGAGTCGCCTACGGAGTAGCTCACCGGTTCAGGATCTTCCAGGAAGAGGTTCCGTCCCTCTTCGAAGCCGATGCAGGGCTCTTCTACGAATTGGGGCATCTTCAAGCCCTCCCGGAGGGCGAACCGGCCCAGGCTGTAGTAGACGTCGAACTCCAGCAGAGTGCTCACCATCTCCTGGACATCATCCCATCTATCGGCCAGCTCTCTGGCCAGGTTCCTCCTGGCCTCCAGCTTCCTGGTCTCCAGCCTCCTGCGCAGAGTCTGCCCGAACCCGATCAGGGCCGGTCTGTCCGCATCGAAGGGGTACTCGATCTCCGAGGGAAAAATCTCCTCCAGATGAGCTCTCTCCAGGCCTCTCAGGTCCAGACCGGAGGCGACCCTCTCTATGGCGGTCTTCAGCACCTCTTGGAACGTATCCCTCATCCTGGCCTCCAAGAGATCTTTCACATCGCCTCCCAGGGCCTGGAGCAGATCTGTCCCATCGAGGGTCACGGAAGAGGCCTCCACCCGCCGTTTCAGCTCGTCGTTGGCCCAGCTCACCCCTTCGTCGATCCGGCTGTTCAGATTTCTCAACAGACGTTCCAACCGCAAGGATTCCTCATCGTCCTCCTCTTTGATCCCGTCTATCAGCCGCTTTAGATCCTCTATCGAAAAGGACCGCACGCCGGAACGGTCCAGTATCCTGGCGGCTTCCAGAGCCGCCTCCAGAACATCCAGGTTCTCGACATAGCGGCCCAGAACGGCCTCGGGCAGGAGGTACCAGTCCTCCTGAGACTCTGCCTCTTCCACATCATCCAGGGCTAAGTGGTCTTGATCACGACATAGAGACGTGACCCGATCGTAACCGTCCGCGAGGTCTCTCAGCTCGCGAACGTTCTCCACGAGCTGAATGTCTATCAGTTGTCCCAGACCCCGGTTCCTCAGCTCTTCGAGATCCCGAACGGAGTCCACCACCAGAACACGGTTCCTGACCCGCGTGGGCGGCTTTGCCCGGAGAGGCCTAATCCTAGTGAGGAGATCGCCCAGGCCGCTATCCTCCAGGGCGGCGGCAGACTCTATCGCCGAGTGAGACAGGGCCCTGTTCTCCTCGACCAAATCCTTACAGGACGATGGGAATAGGGTCCCTATCTTGAGCCTGGCATAATCTGTATGGGCGCACCCGGCCATCTGCTCTACCAGGGCCCGGTATATCCGCACCGCCTCCTCCGTGACCAGGAAGTCGGCAGGGGTCACCCCGTACTTGAGGCCTCTGGCCCTCTGAGCCAGGGAGACGGCCTGGCGCTCGCTCATCTTCTCCACGGAGAGGAGGCCTGCGACATCTCCCCCCAAGATGGCATCGAGAGCCTCTTCTTCGTCGCCGTAGCGTTCCACCAGCCGGTCTCTCAGCCGGACGCCCACACCGGGGATCTCCATCAGCTTCAAAACAACCAGAAGTGTCATGCCAAAGTAATATAGACGTTCCGCCTATCCGAAAGAAATGTTGATATCTGACCAGCCCCAAGAAAGAAATGTGCTGATCCACGACATATTGAAGGTAGAAGAAGACCTGCCGGTCTTCCTGGCAGAGGAGTCTCTGGCAGATCTGATCACCCTCCCCGTGACCTCGGAGATCCTGGACTCCGGGATAGAGTTCGGCGAATCGATCGAGGTTTGGTGCGGATCGCTACTGGGCGTCGCCCTCAGGCTGAGCCAGCCCGCAGACCTCTGGTTGCTTCTTACGGACTACTACTCAAGAAGCAATATCCTGCAGGACCTTGCCGGGGGTCTGGACCCGGTCCAGGTCAGGACCACGGACGATAGATACTGGGAGGCTCTGGTGGAGTACTTCTCCATATCACTGAAAGAGGAGCTCTTCTGCGAAGACTGTCCTGTGGTCAGCCCGCCCCTCTACGTTCCGGAGAGGATAGATCGGCTGGAGGAGTTTCTTGGACCGATCCTTCCTGGCGGAGAGATAATCGAGGTCTGCTGTGGGAGCGGGATGGCCACCCAGTCGCTTCACAGGCTGAGGTACGATCCCTGGACCGAAGATGCCGACAGCTGCGAGATCTGTCAGGCTCTGAAGTCGGGATATCTCAACCCCAAAAGGTCGATGGTCCTGGACGCCCGGTTGCTGGACCGCTTCTTCCCTCCCCGGTCCTTCGAGGTCGTGGTAGGGTTCATGGTGGGCCTGATAGACGACGTGAACTGGCATATGTGGAAAGATGTCGTCTTGCGGTCTTCGGGACTGGCCGGCAAGATGGTGCTCTACACCATGTATACCAAGAAAGAAGCGAGACGGGTTGCCGACGTTCTGGAGCTTGCCGGTTGGGACGGCGAGATAATCGATAACTGCGATCGTCTGGGGATCTACGATCAATGGGCCTATCTGGCCACGAGATGACGGAAAGGTTAATACGATCTCGGTACAAAAGTAAATTTGGGTGATGCTTGTGCCTAAGTTCAAGAAGCGGAGCGTCGAGAGAAAAGGTGACAAGAAGCTGGAGAATCTGGAGAAGAAGCTGATAAAGAGCAACCTGGAAGACCTAGCAGCCGGCACAGGCGGTGAGATTGAAGATTGATATATCTCACCGTGAAGATCACCGCAGAGGGACGCCTCTCTGAGAGGCTCGTCGAGGTCGAAGAGGGCCTGACGTATGAAGATCTGCTCGATATTTTAAACATAAACCCGGAGACCGTGGTGATCCTGAAGGACGGCAATCCCGTTCCCGTCGATGATGTGCTCGAGGCCGGGGGTGTGGAGGTCATCAGGGTCGTCTCCTCTGGATAGAGGCCTCGCCCAGGCGCTGAGCCTCCTGTTTGGCATCTCTAGTTTTTCTTGTAGTACATAAAGTATAATTTTATGTGCTCAAGTAAATCCGACCGAAGGGAGGATTTACTTGTTTAGTTTCTGTATTATCCTATCGCGATCCTATAGAGCGCTCCTTTCTTCTCCGCCTTTCCCAATGCAGATAGGTCTTCTAAGGCCCCCTCGAGTTCGGCTACGTCCACCACGATCAAATACCTCCTGGCCAGCTCTGCGCCCACCGCTTCCAGAGAGGCCGGATCTTCGGACAGGACCTTCTCCACGAACCCCACCAGATCCTCGTGGACCGCCCAGGGGTAGATGATCCACCTCCATTGAGTTATCTTTTCGGCGTAGTAATCGGGCTCGAAGGAGGAGGTGGTCTTGTGTTGGAGGACCCCGGTCTTGATCTCTTGGGGTGCGAACCCCTCTACGTAGCTCACCGCGATCTGGAGGGTATCGCCGGTATCGGTAACGTCGTCCACTATCAGTACCTTCTGTCCTCGTACGTCCACGGCCAGGGGAAAGCGGACCTGTGCTTTGTCTTTCTTCTGGGCGGCGATCCCCCAGTGTTCCACCTTCATGCTGGTGAGAAGGTCGTGGAGGAGGAAGTCGCAGACTACCCGGGCAGGGACGTAGCCACCCCGGCCGATGGCGATCACCAGGTCGGGCCGGTAGCCGGAGGACTTTATATGTTCTGCCAGGTCCCTTGCCAGTCGGTAGGACCGGTCCCAGGAGACCAGATCGCAGGAGAAGGAATCGCCGTTCATGACCATTAGTATAGGCTCTTTAGTTTAAATATTCTTATGGGAGCAAGGTGCGAATTGCAGATGAGAAGGTAGATATACCACCGTCTGCATCGGCCACAGTTATGACGACGAAGCTGGATCCCTGGGGCGCAGTCTCGATCGAAGATTACTCGAAGCTCTTCGAGGAGTTCGGGATATCGAGCTTCGACGCTATCCTGCCTCAGATAGACGATCCGCATACTTACATGAAGCGTCACATAATATTCGGTCATCGTGATTACCAACTCGTCCTCGATGCCATGAAAGAGGGCAAACCCTTCTCGGTGATGAGCGGCTTCATGCCCAGCGGCAGGGTGCACCTGGGCGGCAAGATGGTGATGGAGGAGATAATCTGGCACCAGGAACACGGAGCCGACGCCTTCGTGGCCATCGCCGACATGGAGGCTCATTCGGTCAGAGGGGTAAGCTGGGATAAGTGCAGAAAGATGGGGATCGAGGAGTACGTCCTCAGCCTCATCGCCCTGGGGTTCGAGCCTGCGGGCCACATATACTTCCAGTCCCACAGCAGCACCGTGCGGGACCTGGCCTTCGAGCTGGCCGGATCCGCGCACTTCTCCGAGCTGAGCGCTATCTACGGGTTCTCTGGAGAGACCAGCGTAGCTCACATGGTAAGCGTGATCATGCAGAGCGCCGATATCCTCCACCCTCAGCTGAAGGAGAACGGCGGGCCCAAACCGGTGGTGATACCCGTGGGTTCCGACCAGGACGCCCACATCAGGCTGACCCGGGACCTGGCCCGCAGGATGAGAAAATTTCTGGTGGAGGACCGGAATGAGTACGTCAGCGTGAGGGGGAAGGCCGCCGGTCCTGATATGATCGAGGCTGCCGCCGATTACCTCTTGGAGAATGGGTGCCACCGGCTGAAGCGGTACGAGGAGCACATCGATGTCTACGATGCCGCCGGCGCCCAGGATATCGAAGAGCTGGTGAGAAGGTTCGAGGTCGAGGAGGGCGGTTACGGGTTCGTGCCTCCGGCTTCTCTATACCACCGGTTCATGACCGGTCTTGCCGGTGGGAAGATGTCTTCTTCCAGGCCGGAGAGCCATATCGCCCTCACCGAGGATCCTAAGGAGGCGGCCAGGAAGGTGATGAAGGCGGTCACCGGTGGCAGACAGAGCCTGGCAGAGCAGAAGAAGCTGGGCGGCGAGCCTGACGGGTGTTCTGTCTACGAGCTCATGCTATTCCACCTATCCGATGAGGAGGAAGAGCTTCAGGAGATCTACGAAGAGTGCAGGAACGGGACACGGATGTGCGGGACCTGCAAGAAGGTGGCCGCGGAGAGGATCAAGCGGTTCCTCGAAGAGCACCAGCGAGGGCGCAAGGCTGCGAGGGAGCGGCTGAGGGAGTACGGGCTGTAGGGCCATCTTCTGTTCTATTTTGCTGCTGCTTCTACTGTACCTGTTTTAATTGTATACGATATATAACATTATATGCTTTGAGTAAATCCGATCGGATGGCGGATTTACTCGGTCGGGTCGACGTGTATTGAGGACCCATCATCTTTTGTGGATTTTAGACATAGCCTGGCGGCTGATCATATGCCAAAAAACTTGGTAGATAAAATTTATATATTATGTGGAACAACTTAGTTAAATGATGCATGTCTCGTTGTATAATTGGATGTAGCATGAAAAAAAAAAATACAAAGGTGAGTTAACATGAGAACTATGTTTATAGAGATAGGCAGAAGAGCGTTTCTGTTCACAGCGACCATCTTCCTGCTGAGCTTGGTCACCTCGATGGTCGGTGCTGCTGATATACAGGATTCCATCAACGAAACACTGGAGAGCATCAACGAAACTCTGGTGAATATCAACGAAAAACTTACCAAAAAACTATTGCAACCGGACGACTGGAACGTCTTGTGTATTCTCGTCGGGGCCGCAGTCGGCACTTTTGCTCTGTTGATTCTTATTGGCTACTACTCCGGTGATAGAAATCTGGACAAGGGCAAGATGAGAAGGGCCATCGCAGGATCCTTCGTGGTGGGATTTACTGTACTGGTGGCCTTATCGGTCGTGTACGACAAATTTGAGAGCAACAACCTCGTCACCGCGTACATCCAGCTAGCGGGTGTCGTTATCGGGTTTTATTTCGGATCCAAGACTGCGTTGGAGAAAACACCCGAAGGCGCCAGTGGCAAACCACCAGAAGTACCACCAGAAGCAGAAGAAGATGCCGAGAAATAAAGGTGGGCGGGTAATTGGCGCCCGCCGCCAATCTTTGGATCTCTTTCGCCCAGGGTTTCTGCCCGCCGATCATCATCTGTTGAGCCTTTCCACATATCGCAATCAGGCGCTGGTATGAAACATCAACAGAATCCTGGATCGCAGCCCGGAGTTAAGGTTTGTGCAGCAGTTCCCGTTGTGGCTATAAACGCATGCGGACAAAGGGGTAATTATTTATACTTTCGCAAACACTACGTATATTGTTGAGTAATATATAGAAT
>Ga0209121_10001886_pt1 | contig 21805 bp, 12 predicted proteins | sample Cruoilmetagenom3_FD_187292 | JGI IMG/M metagenome (GOLD analysis project Ga0209121, IMG submission 187292) | Oil polluted marine microbial communities from Coal Oil Point, Santa Barbara, California, USA - Sample 3 (SPAdes) (version 2) | ecosystem: Environmental > Aquatic > Marine > Oil seeps ...
TAATCATCATGTGGAGAAATGCCTGCAATAAGTTTCGGTAAATTAAATTTTTGCTTCTCTATTGATTCTAAATAATTCATTAATCTATTTACCTGTTTTGATTTCCAGAAGAATCCAATATTATCTCTTATCGGTCTGATATCCTCAGAAAATATATGTATATTAAGAAAAATAAAGAATATAAATAGGATTTTTTTCATTTGTTTTTACTCCTTATCTTTATAATTTCACAATTAAACAATATTTGCAAATTTAAATTTATTTTTTAACTAAAATTAATTTTTTTGTAATATTTATTAAAAATTGTTATATTATAATATATATGAAAAAATTTATTTATATAACCTTAATTTTAGCATTTTCTGGCCTTATAAATGCTCAAAAACATAATATAAATTTTAAACATATCTCTGTTGAACAGGGATTATCTAATGGAACTATATATTCAATTGCACAGGGCAAAAATGGATTTATGTGGTTTGGAACACCTGATGGGCTTAATAAATTTGATGGTTACGATTTTATTGTATATAAGAATGAGCCTTTAAATCCTCTATCTATTTCAAATAACAATGCAGGTAACATATTTATTGATAAATCAGGTATTATATGGATTGGAACCTGGGGAGGGGGGCTTAATAAATTTGATCCTGAAACAGGGCAATTCACTAATTATGTTCCTGTTCCTGATGATCCTACAAGTATCAGCGATGACCGTGTTCAGTCTATTTTCCAAGATAGCTCTGGGACTCTCTGGTTTGGAACATATCAAAATGGGCTAAATAAACTCGTTTTTAGTAAAAAGGAAGGTTCCAATCATAAAAAAGAAAAATTTCTTGTATATAATCATAACCCAAACAACCCGAACAGCCTGAGCAATAACCGAGTTTGGGCAATTTTAGAAGATCAGCACAGACAGCTCTGGGTTGCAACCAGTAATGGATTAAATTGTTTTGATCCTAAAACAGAGCAGTTCATTCATTATTATCATAATCCTGATGACCCGTATAGTCTAAGTAATAATCTTGTTCGTTCACTTTATATCTCTCCCTCAGGTACTTTCTGGATTGGAGCTCAAAATGGGTTGAATCGCTTTGATCCAACAACCAAAAAATTTACCAGATATTTTTTTAATGAAGAACAAAAACAGATGTTTGGTAAAAGTACAATTAACACTATTGTAGAAGATTTAAAGGGAATACTCTGGATTGGAACTCAAAATGGATTGTATTGTTTTAACCCTAAAACAGGAGCATTTACATATTTTTTACATGATGCAAGAAATCCTAAAAGCTTAAGTGCAAATGAGATCAGGCGTGTATATGTTGATCGCTCAGGAACTATATGGATAGGAACTTTAGGAGCAGGAATCAATAGGTTTAATTATGAACAAAATAAATTTGATCATTTTTTTCGTAATCCGCATAGAATGGACAGTTTAAGCGATAATTATATCAGAGCAATCTTTAAAGATAGTTCAGGAACCCTATGGATAGGAACACGTAAAGGACTTAATAAGTTAATTAAAGATAAAACTAAAGAGCCTGATTACAGATTAAATAGATTTCAACATTTTAAATATGATCCTGAAGACCCTGACAGCCTGAGTCATAACGAAGTATGGTGTATTTATGAAGACAGATCCAAGAATCTCTGGATAGGAACTCGAAATGGTGGACTTAATAAATTTAATAGAAATACAGAGAAATTTACAGATTATTTATATGATCCTGGGAATTCCAACAGTTTAAGTCGTATGGGAATTTTATCAATTTACGAAGACCGTTCAGGAACTCTTTGGATTGGAACTTATTATTACCCTGGTGGCCTTTATAGTTTTGACAGAAGTACTGGGCAATTCAATCGCTATGAACACAACTCTGATGACCCTTATAGTATAAGTCACAACGAAGTCTGGTGTATCTTTGAAGACCATTCAGGAACTCTCTGGATTGGAACAGGAAATGGATTAAATAAATTCAACAGGAAAAAGAAAAAATTTACATATTGTAAATATATTACTGTCAAAACAAATCGCATGCATATAAACAGAGTGTTCTGTATTTATGAAGATAAAGCAGGAATCCTGTGGATTGGAACAGACTGGGGGCTATATAGATTTAACAGTTTATCAGGAAAATTTGCAGCCTTTTTTGAACAGGATGGTCTTCCGAATAATAGGATATTAGGAATATTACCAGATAATGATGGAAATCTCTGGCTAAGTACGAATAGAGGAATATCAAGATTTAACACTAAAACAAAAAGTTTTAAAAATTTTGATGTTGATGATGGTTTACAGAGTAAGGAATTTAATCCTGGAGCATATTTTAAAAGTTCGGATGGGAAGATGTACTTTGGAGGTGTAAATGGGTTCAATAGTTTTTATCCAGAAAATATTAAAGATAATTTACATATACCGCCAATTGTAATAACTGATTTTAAGATATTTGATAAATCTGTAAAACCAGGGGAAAAATCTCCTCTTCATAAGTCTATCACAGAATCAGATGAAATAAGACTTTCCTATAAAGATTATGTTTTTTCTTTCGATTTCGTTGCTTTAAATTATATTTTTCCTGAAAGGAATAAATATGCATATAAACTGGAAGGTTTTGATAAAGACTGGATTTATACAGATGCTTCTAAAAGATATGCCCATTATTCTAATATATCTCCTGGAAAGTACATTTTTAGAGTGATTGGCTCAAATAATGATAGTATTTGGAACAGAGAAGGCACATCAATTAAAATAACAATTATTCCTCCATTTTGGAAAACATTGTGGTTTAAACTAATCGTGTTGTTTCTATTTTGTTTGATTATCTATGGATTTTTCCATTTTAAAACTGCTCAAATACGAAATAGAGCAAAGATCCTGGAACATAGTGTAAGTGAAAGAACAAAAGAGTTGCAAAGCTCAGAAGAGAAATACAGAACAATGATCGAGCATTCCAATGATATGATATGGACCCTTGACGAAAAGGGAAGTTTCCTCTATTTTAATAAGAAATCTGAGGAGATTACTGGATATAAATTAAAAGATTGGTATGGAAAATCGTTTGCCCCACTAATATTAGATGAGGATTTAAAAATGGTTGAGAATATTTTTATAAAAACAATGGAGGGAAAACCGCAGCATTATGAATTAGGTTTTTATGACCACAAACGGAATCTATTAACTTTATCTGTTAATACAGCACCCATATTAAAGGAAGGAAAGGTTATTGGAACTGTTAGTTTTGGGAGAGATATTACTGAGAAGAGGAAAATGGAAGAAGATCTTTTTAAAGCGAGCAAGCTTGAATCTATTGGCACTCTTGCAGGAGGCATAGCACATGATTTTAACAATATTTTAGCTGGTGTAATAGGGAATATAACACTTGCTAAATTGAATTTAAGTCCTGAAGATAAAATTTTTAAAATTTTAATAAAAATGGAGAAAGCTTCCTTTCAGGCAAAGGATTTAACAAACCAATTGTTAACTTTTGCTAAGGGTGGGGCTCCTGTAAAAAAGGTAACCTTAATAAAGGATTTAATAAGAACTTCGGTTCAATTTGCCTTAACAGGTTCAAATATAAGGTGTGAATTTTCAATACCTGATGATCTATGGCCTGTTGAAATTGATGAAAGTCAAATAGGTCAAGTTATCAATAATTTAATTATCAATGCTGTACAGGCTATGCAAGAAGGAGGAATAATAAAAGTAATTGCTGAAAATATATATATAAATTCAGAACAAGTTCTACCTCTAAATGAGGGGAGATATGTGAAGCTATCAATAGAAGATATGGGAACAGGTATATCAAAAGAATATCTTGATAAAATATTTGATCCATATTTCACAACCAAAAGAAAGGGAAGCGGACTTGGATTATCTATAACTTATTCAATAATCAAAAAGCATAATGGGTATGTAAGTGTAGAGTCAGACGTTGGTATTGGAACAACATTTTATATATATCTTCCAGCATCAGTAGGAGAGAAGCTAACAACAGAGAAGAAAAAGGAAAAGGAAATCATAATCGGAAAGGGAAGAATTCTTTTGATGGATGATGAGGCTATAGTAAGGGATGTTTCTGGCGCAATGCTCAAATATATCGGATATGAGGTGAATTTTGCAAAAAATGGAATGGAAACTATAGAGTTGTATAGAAAAGCAAAAAAATCTGGCAGCCCATTTGATGTTGTAATATTGGATTTAACAATTCCAGGTGGAATGGGGGGTGAAGAGGCGATAAAAAAACTCATTAAGATAGATCCAGGGGTAAAAGCAATAGTTTCGAGCGGGTATTCAGATGATCCCATAATGTCGAACTTCAGAGAGTATGGTTTTTCCGGAGTCCTTTTAAAACCATATATAATTCAAGAACTCAGTGAAGTATTACATAAGGTAATGTATGAAGAAAAAAATTGATTTTTTTAATAATAATAGACTTTTTATAAATTTTGGATCAAAATAATATTTTATTTCCTTATTTTTTGGATTTTAATTCAATTTTTTGGATTTTAATTCAATTTTTTGGATTTTTTAAATATTTTATATAAGAAATCCTCATTATAAAGGGTTTTTAGTACTACTTTAAACTTGGTATTGATGTTGCATGTATTATATCTTAAGTAAAAATATAAATTTATAATAAATTAGATAGAAAATTATTTTTTTATAGATCATTTAAAAGGAGGTGTTTATGAAAAAGTTTAATTTTTTAATTCTCATTTTTTTTCTTTCTTTCTCACTTGTTTATTCTCAACTTTCCCAAACAGGAATGATTAGGGGTACAGTAACAGATGAAGAGGGACAGCCTATTCCCGGAGTTACAGTTACTATTAAATCTCCATCTCTCATTATTGCTAAAATTGATACTTTATCGAACGAAAATGGTGTATATCATTTTCCTTCTCTTTCTCCAGGTACTTACGAAATTGCATTTAAATTAGAAGGATTTAAATCGCTTTTCAGGAAAGGTATTATTCTTCATGTAGGTGAAACTATCACAGTAAATATTAATTTGCAGCTCGGAAAGATTGAAGAAGAGATTATTGTAACAGGCAAAGCCCCAACCATTGACAGACAGAAAACAACCAAAACTGCCACTCTTGATTCTAATTTTATTTCAGGGATTCCAGCTACAAGGACTTTAGGTACTTATTTTAATATGACCCCTGGAACTACTGGTGATACTTCTCATGGTGGATCTGTAAGAGACAATACTTACAATGTAGATGGCGTTAATACTGGAGATGGAGTTGTTGGTACTGAAGCTCTTTTCTTCAGTATGGATACAGTAGAGGAAATATCTGTTCAGTCAGGTGGGCTTTCAGCTGAATATGGGCAGGTGCGTGGAGCTGTTGTTAATGCTATAAGTAAAGCAGGGGGAAACGAATTTCATGGTGCTATTGATGTATTCTACAGACATGAATCTCTTAAGTCAGATAACACTACAGGTACTCCTCTTGAGGGTGAATCAAGTGGTGCTAAGTACGAAATTGAGCCTGGTATTAGCTTAGGAGGCCCAATAATCAAAAACAAGCTGTGGTTTTTTGTAAATTTCAGCTTTAACAAAAGAGAAACATACGTTTCAGGCTATCCTTATGACAAAGATGAAGATGTACCAACTGATGACTATAGGCCTTATCCATATTTGAAACTCTCATATCAACCTGATAAAGATAATAAATTTATGTTTTCATACAGGTATTCAGACATAATAAGACATCACAGAGGAGCCAGTAGATACCAGTTAGAAGCTACTACCTGGGAACAAAAAACAGCAACTCATGTTTTCAATCTTCATTATACAAAATTTATTGGTTCTAATTTCTATATGAATATCAAAGCATTTATGTACTTATCTCAATTTGATTTGCTTGCAAAAAATGATGAAGCTAATTGGTATGAAGCTACTAACTATCTTAATTCAGGCAGCTTTGGATATGATGATATAAATCCTCGTGATAGATACTCCTTACAAGCAGATGGTACATTTTTTGTTGATAATTTTGTGGGCTCTCATCAGGTTAAAATAGGAGCTGAGTATATGCAATCAAATTCGGGAAGAGAATTAGTTTGGAAAACAGACCCTTCAGTAAGTGATATGTGTTTCATTACTACTTATAATGGTTCTCTATGGTATGGTAATTGGTATGCTCCATATAATACTAAGGAAATAACAAAAAACTTTTTTGCATATATCCAGGATACATGGAATATAGGTTCAAAACTTACAGCTAATATTGGAGTCAGGTTTCAATATATGAGAGGAATTATACCCAAACAAAACGAAAATGAGGGTGAGCAGACGCTTTTTGGTTATACTTATAATAGAAGTGTAACCGAGGCTTTAACACCTTTAAAATGGACTACTCTTGCTCCAAGGCTTGGACTTATATATGATCTGTTCGAAGATGGTAAAACATTACTTAAGGCTAGTTTTTCAAGATATTATATGGCAAATCTTTCACAGTGGTTTTCAGGAACCAATCCAAATGGATGGGTAGATTATGGTGGTATACTTAATTCAGATGGGAGTGTTGCTTATCCATATTATGTTGAAATTTCAGGACCTGAATATGCTAACAAATTCGGATATGAAGATCATAAAACAAAAGCTCCATATACTGATGAGTTTGTTATTGGTATTGAGAAAGAGATTTTTGAAGATTGGTCTGTTGGAATCAGATATATCAAAAAATGGGATAGGGATCTATTAGAAGATGCTGATTCGCAAGCGCTTGATATGGATAAGCTAATGAATGAAGGCATACTTGAATGGACTAATTTTACTCCTGTAACAGTAACGGATACTTTTGATAATAGTACAGTAACCTTCTGGGATAAAATTTCTGCAATACCTAGTAAAAAACATACAGTTAATCCTCCTGATGCTAAAAGAGATTATGACTCAATTGAAATTACTCTTAATAAAAGGTATTCTCATGGATGGCAGATGAAAGCATCCTATGTATATCAAAATTCAAGAGGATTAATAGGTACGGATTTTAATAATAGCTGGGGAGGTACAGGCTATTATGATAACCCGAATAGACATATAAATGCTATTGGAAGATTCCCGCTTGAAAGACGCCATCAGTTCAAATTCCAGGCTACTGTTAAAGGTCCATTTGGTTTAAATCTTGGAACTTATTTCAGATATCTATCAGGTGGCAGATATACAAGAGGAATAAATAGTGATGATTTGGGATTGAGCCTTTTCCAGGGTGGTGAAACTATTTATGCAGAAGAGAGAGGCTCAAGAGGTTATCCTGCTCTTGCTATTCTTGATTTGAAGCTTGAAAAAAGGTTTAATATTGGTAGTTTTACTCTTGTTTTATTTGGTGATTGTTTTAATGTGCTAAATTCTGGAAAGGCAACTGGAGTTCACACATCTTCGAGTAATACTTATTACACTTTTGAAGAAATGACATCTATTCAGTCTCCAAGAATTTTTCGATTAGGTAGTAAAATTGAGTGGTAAATATTTGATCTGAAAATAGTGAAAATAGATAAGGGAGACACAATCGTGTCTCCCTTATTATTCTTTTTGAAAATTAATACATTTCATGATTTTTATAATGAAGGATTTTTTATAAAGTTTTTTTTGTTAATATAGGAGGATTTATGAGAAGGTGTTCGAATATTTTTATGTTTTTTTTAATTTCTATTTTTTTAATACCTGTAGTCTCATATGCAGGTAATAAAAAACCTCGCAATATTATGCTTATATTTGATATTAAAGATTATAATAATGAAATAGAAAAAACAATCAATTTTTTCTTTAATAAAACACTCAGACAAAACGATCAACTTATAATTATGACACCAGCAAATAAGTTATATAGTTTTTCAAGAAAAACTTTATCCTCTTCAAGAGACAAAACCTCTAAAAAAATTAAAAATTTGCTTAAAAAAGATACTTCTGTTTCATTAAGTGATTACAGGGCTATTTTTTTACAGATGATTGATACTGTAAAAGAAATAGGAAGTGGTGAACCGAGAAATGTGAAGAATCTTTTAGTAAGTTATGAGAATAATCGCAACGAATTAGTTATGTTACGAAAAATTAATGGAGAATTATTGTTGAAATTTGCTGATATTTTTAAAAGATCAAAAAAAATATCTGGAGATACAAAAAATTATATCTTTTTGTTTTTCCAAAAAGAGTTAAGGCCAATACCGGATAGAAATACAATGAATAAATTAAGAGACAATATGGATGTGGCTTTTAAAGCTACTGAAATATTCCTTAATGATAATTCTCTATTAAAAATGGATATAAAAAAAATTATTTCAGAGTTTAATAAAGCGGGTGTAAATTTCAATTTTATATACATAAACCCTAAAATTCATAAGAGTCGTGAATACCAATTGGTTGAAAACTCTGGAGATATTTATAATGCTATGTCACGAATTGCAAAAGATACACATGGAATCTCAGAAACAACATCAACACCTCAAATATTATTCAGAAAATTTAATAAAAAATAAAAAGATTATTAATTTTCTTTTAATTGTTTAATAAGGCCTTTTGCTACTTCAGTTTGAGGATCTGTTTCAGGATTTAATTTAATAAATTCATTAAGGTAATTTATAGCCTTTTTTATCTCTCCTTTATTAATGTAGCAATATGCCAATTTTATATATGGTTTTTGCCAATCAGGTTTAACCTTAATACATAAATTATAGTATTTTATTGCTTCTTCTATTTTATTTGAACTGAAAAAAATTTCAGCAACATTGTATGAAAGTGTGTAGCTCGATGGATCAATATCAATTGATTTTTCAAAATATTCTTTTGCTTTTTCAAGTTCATTTTTATCCATATAGAGTTCTCCAAAGCTGGCATAAATAGAAGCTGCTATTTTATTACCTTTAAGATCACTATTTTCTTGTTTAAGCTTTTCTAATACTAATTTGAATTCTGCAATAGCTTCCTCGAATTCTTTTAGTTTAATATGACAATTACCAATATTTACACGGATTTTATACAATTCAGGCTCTTTTTTGATAAACTCTTTAAATACTATAAGTGCTTTTCTATATTCAGCTTGTTTATATAATTCTTCTCCTTTAAGGTATAACATTTTCGGATTCTCTTTTTCAATATCCTTTATATTAGTTGCTTTTTTTAAAACTATTCTTTGTGTAGGGTTTTTTATCCCACTAATTCTTAGCTCAGGTATTGTTGTAGTCATATATCCATTTTTAGATGAAATAATTTTAACTACTGTTTTCCCAAGACCAAGAAAAGCCCAATTCCCTTTTTCATTTGAAATATAAGACATTTTAAGATTATAATCAAGAGATATTAGCTCAATTTTAGCTCCTTCAATCGGGTTACCCATTTCATCAACAACTATTCCTTTTAATCTTGCTTCTCCTCTTCCTTCCTGTGATAAAAGTAGATTAGAGGACAAACAAACAATAAATAAAAAAAGGATTATTATTTTTACTTCTTTCATATGATATTCTCCTTATTTTTAAATAATTTATTTTTATTATAATCTTATTAACCTTTTTCTTTTATTTCAAATTTAATCTTTTTTTATAGATTGCAAAATTTCAATAATTTGTTTTTGATCAGGCCTTATAATTAAAGAAGCTGACAATACTTCAATTGCCTTTTTAATTTTATTGAGTTTGATAAATGATAACCCTAAACAATTTAACACAGAAACATCACTATCATAAATATTATTGGCTTTATAGAGATGTTCTACTGCCTTTTTATAATCTTTCGTATAATAGTAAGCTCTACCTTTGTATAAATAAAAATAAAATAACTCTTTTTCCCTGTTTTTTAATCCATCAATAATTTTAAATACCTCATTATATTTCTTAACCTTTAATAAAAAGTTAGCATAGTCTTTTATTAAATCTGGAAAAGATTGCTTTAAATTATAAGCTTTTTTATAATTATAAAGAGCTTTATCATAATTTTTAGAATTTTCATATTCTTTTGCTAAAATATAATAAAATATAAAACTATTTTCACCGAGTATTGTTCTTTTTGCAACCATGGGATAAACAAGATGGGATGCAGGAGATACAGTAAAATCTCTTTTTTTTGCACTATAAATGATGCGATCCTCTTCTCCTGATAAAACAAGATTTAATTCATAATATGCTGATTCCAATTTATCTAATTTTTTTGTAAAACACATATATCTTTCTTTTTCAGGGAGAATAAACGAATACTGTTTGAAATATTTTTTATAACTTTCTTTGCTTTTTATGTCTGCTCTACATAATATCTTTTTATTATACTCACCTCTATCTACACAGAAAAAAATATAAATATCATCTTTTAGACCAAATTCTCTTTTTGGTGAAGTGTATATTTTGTAATTTGATGTATTAAAGGAAGAAAATGCATACTGCTTTACCTTTTCTATTTTTGAAGCAATTACTGGAGAGTAAAGATGAGGTAGAGAAGAAAATGAATCATTAGTGTCTATCTTTTTCTGAAAATAGCTGAACTCTCTATTTACAGAGTTCTGAATAAGTACATTCAACTCAAACTTGCCTTCAATTATAGGGAAATAATCAGTGATTGCCAATCCTCTTGAAAGTTTTGTTTTTAACTCTTTTTCTGAGTAATAAAAAGGGAAATTTTTAGAGTTTTGATATACTGCATAACCATCTTTTTTTAAACTTACAGTTAACTCGTAATTTAAATAATATTTATTTTTTTCTTCAGAATAGTCAACTGAAATCTTTTTTGGGAGTATCATAATATGTATGAAATTAAGATTAAGTGCTGGTTCTTTAAATATATAAACATCATTATGTGATTCAATATAATTAATTGAAGAACTTACATCAACCATGCCTTTAAACTTCATAAAATCCCTTGCATAACTTATATTTATATCTCTGATTGGATATTCAAAAATATCAGCAAGTAAAAGATTACTTTCAAGAGAAGGTTGATAATCATAAGGAGTTTTACCTGGAATAAGAGATATCGAAGCTTCTGCAACTGTTGTGCTCAGTTCACTTAGCTTGTTGTATAATTGAATATAATTTGTTTCATCAATTTGCCCGATTTGAGTGTGCATTAGAGATGCAGGTCCATCTACTACAGGTGAATATAGCTTATATTCTCCAATGCCATGTCTTTTATAAAAGACTACTCTAAATGCTACAGGTAATCGCTTTTTCTTTTTCCCAAAATATTCCCATATCTCTATAGGGTATAATCCATTTTGATCTATTATATTCCTTTCCATTGGAGCACCTAAAATAATATAGATTTTACCCCTGTCTGTTCTCCATCCAGGTTTTGGTGTCCCATATTTAAAATATTTGTTAGCATAATTGAATCTTTTTATATGATTCTTTTTAAACTCGTTCTCAGAAGTTCCATTTGTTGGATCTCTATGATTCCAGAAGATTTTTATAAACGCATCTCTATCTCTGTCATTCGTGATTTTTGAGAATATTTTCCTTTCAATAGGAGTTATTATATATTCTACCAAATTAAGCCATTTTTTGTATTTTAGTTTAAGGGGTATTTCACCCTTTAAAATTTCACATCTTCCAAAAACTAAAAAAACAGTAAGTATGGAATATACTATGAAGAATCTTTTTTTATTTATCATTAGAATATATTATTATATATAATTATTAAATTTTTTTCAATATTTATCTGAAATTTTTTAAGAATAAATTAAACTAAAAAATTAATGGATTTTACCTTTTGACTTAAGTTATTGGCTTTGTTAAAATAAATAAATTAAAAGTATCAGATGAAAGAGACTATTATATTTTTTTATGGGTTGTTTGTTTTAGCTGCTTCATGTTATGTGATATTTATACTTTCAGGTCCTTTAAAAAAGGTCGGAGGAAGAATTGGAAAATTATTACATCTGCCTGAAGATGTAATAGCATCAACCTTTCAAGCTTTAGCTACATCCGGCCCTGAAATTGTTATGGCAATACTTGCTGCAACGCCATTTATAACATATGAAACCTGGAAAGCTTTAGAGCTTGGTGAAAAAGCTGGATCAGGCACATTAAATATAATATTCTCTGCTATGAGTAATCTTCTTGGAATCGGTGCTGTGGCAATAATTTTTATGATCAAAAAGGGTATGGTAAAGAAGGATGATATAATTGAAGTTAAGCCAAGTGTGAAGATCAGTTTGATTTTTTATGTTTTATCTTCAACATTACTATTTGTTTTTGTAATGAATAAAGAACTGGGTGTTATTGAATCATGGGTTTTAATGATTATTGGAATAGTATATGTGTTTTCTCAATTTTTTATCCCTGGTATTATTAAGAAATTCAACAATAAAACTGATATAAATTCAGAAAAAAACAATAAAGAAGATATAGAAACTGAAAATGGAGATAAGTATATTGTACCTTCAACAGCTGTTTCCTGGATAAAAGATTTTTCTTATAATAGTTTTATTTATGTTTTTTTAATTATTGGTCTTGTAATTTTTGTAAGGGAAGCTATGGGAGCTTCGTTTAGAATGGCAATAGTTAGTATGTTTTCTCTTGGTGGGGTTATTATTATGTTTACCTCGTATATAAGTAGTTTTCCTGAATTTATGCTAACATATCGTTATGTTATTGCTAATAAAAAGAGCGCACTTCTTGGTATGTTGTTTGGTTCAAATGTAATTGACCTTGCTTTTTCAGGGTTTAGAGCAATATGGATTGGTAACCCTATGCAGATTTACTCAACTGGACCATATGGGAATTTGCTGATTTTTTATATCATGGTAATACCTGTTATAGCCATTTTAGCTTTGATTGGATTATGTATGAAAAAGATTAAGTTTAAAATAGCTTATCCTTTAGTAATATTTTATATATTTTATATTATATCCGGATTTATTTTAATCTAATATTATGGAAATAAGAGAAGAGCTTGAAATAAGAGAGGAAAGCTTAAATCCAAAAGCTTCGAGGAGTAAAAACAGCATAAGAACAAGAAAAGAAGAAAAGTCTCCAATGAGAACTGAATTTCAAAGAGATAGGGATAGAATAGTACATTCAAAATCTTTTAGACGATTAAAACATAAAACCCAGGTTTTTATCTCTCCTGAAGGTGATCATTTCAGGACACGATTAACACACACATTAGAGGTAAGCCAGATTGCGAGGACAATTGCAAAAGCATTGAATCTAAATGAAGATTTAACAGAAGCGATTGCTTTGGCACATGATCTTGGTCATACTCCTTTTGGTCATACAGGAGAAGAGATATTGGACGGGTTTTCCGATGATGGCTTCAAACATTATGAACAGAGCTTGAGAGTTGTGGATAAACTTGAATATAATGGAAGAGGATTAAATTTGACTATTGAAGTCAGGGATGGGATTCTTAAACATTCTAAGGGAATTGGCTCTATTATACCTGCAGACAGGGGTAAAATACCTTTTACTCTTGAGGGTCAAATCGTAAGAATCTCAGATATCGTTGCTTATGTTAATCATGACATTGATGATGCTTTGAGAGCTGAGATCATTACAAGAAATGATATACCTATTTCAACCAATAAGATTTTAGGGAAGACATTTGCAAAAAGAATTGATACTATTGTAACAGATATTATATATAAAACTTTAGAGAGTAATCTTGAGTTCATTTCTGTTTCAGATGAAATTTATGATGAGGTGTCAAAACTAAGAGATTTTTTATTTGAAAGAGTCTATAAGTCCGAACTATTGGAAAGAGAGCGGAAAAAAATAAGGGGAATGTTACAGACCATTTTTTCCTATATTAATCTTAAACCTGAGAAGTTTATAAATCGTTATCCTGAGAATGACTCAATAAATAGAAGAATAATTGATTTTATAGCAGGAATGACAGATAATTATGCTTTTAATCTTTTTAAGTCAATAGTTCTTCCAAGCTATAAATATTGATTATTAAATAATTTTTTTTGGAATAAAATATATAAAAACTGAACAGAAAAAAATATTTTACGTATTATATATTTATATAAAGGAGGTTTATAATGAAAAGCTTTTTTTCAAAACTTAGGCTAAAAAATCTTGAAATGCTTGTTATACTAGCATTTGTTTTTATTTTTTCATTTGTTTTACAAGGTGCTGCATTAAATGGGCGAAATCAATTAAAGAGATTTCCTGATATTCATGGAAATACTATTGTATTTGTTTATGGAGAAGATATGTGGGCAGTTCCTGCAAAAGGTGGTATTGCAACTCGTTTAACTATTAATGATGGCCAGGAGAGATTCCCGAAATTTTCTCATGATGGAAAAATGATAGCTTTTACTGGAGATTATGATGGTAATTCTGATGTGTATGTGATGAATAGTAATGGAGGCAAAATAACCAGAGTTACATTTCATCCAGGGTATGATGAGGTTGTAGGATGGCACCCTGTTAAAAATAAGATTATATTCTGGTCTACAAGAGATAGTTACAGTCGTTTTTCTCGCCTTTATTTAATTTCTCCAGATGGAACAGGTCTTGAAGAAATGATTATGCATGAAGCTGCTGCAGGAAGTTTTTCGCCTGATGGGAGTAAAATGGCTTACAATCGTGTGAGAAGAGAACACAGGACATGGAAGAGGTATAAGGGCGGATTGGCTCAGGATATTTATCTTTACGATTTTAAAACAAAAAAGGATGCAAGGCTAACAAAATTTAGAGGAACTGATAGAATTCCAATGTGGATAGGGAATAGTATATACTTTAGCTCGGATCGTGATGGAGTATTAAATATATATGAATATAATACTAAAACATCTCATATAAAACAGATTACAAAACATGCTGATTATGATGTTCGTAGACCAAGTGAAGGAGGGAACAGAATTGTTTATGAAAAAGGAGGAGAACTGTGGGTCTTAAATGTAAATAGTAAAGAGACAGAACCTGTAGCAATAAAAATTATTGCTGATGCTCCTGAAGTTAAACCTTACATAAAAAAGGTTAAAAAATATATAACTGGATTTGATATTTCTCCATCTGGGAAAAGGGCACTTATTGAAGCCAGGGGTGAAATTTTCACTGTTCCTGAAAAGTATGGTCCAACACGGAATCTAACTGAGGATTCTGGAGCAAGAGATAAAGATGCAGTTTGGTCTCCTGACGGAAAAAAAATAGCCTATTTTTCTGATAAAGGTGGAGAGTATGAAATATATATAACTGACCCAAAGGGGTTAAACAAGGCTCTATGTTTAACTCATAATAAGGATGGTTACCGTCATACTTTAAGGTGGTCTCCTGACAGTAAAAAAATTGCATTTACAGATCAAACTCTAACATGTTATTACATTGATATAGCAACAAAGAAAATACATAAAGTTGATAAGGCATATTATGAAAACATTGATGTTTCTCTTGACCTGAAGCCAATATATGATTTTACATGGTCCCCTGATAGCCGCTTTATTGCATATTCAAAAATGAATAAAGATCTTGTAACAAGTATTTACATATATTCATTGGATACTAGTAAAACTCATTGTGTAAGTAATGCTATTTTCAATGATTTTGGTCCTGTTTTTTCGAAAGATGGAGAGCATCTCTTCTTTATTTCAAATCGACGCTTTAACCCTACTTATTGTGATTTCGAGTGGGAAATGGTTTATAAAAATGTTGCTGGAATATATTGTTTGACTCTTAAGAAGAATGGTAAGCCGATTTTACCTTTTAAGAGTGATGAAGAGAGTTGTGCATGTAAGAATAGCAAAAAGCAAGATTTAAAAAAGAAAAAACATGGGAAAAAAGAAGAAAAAAGTATTAAAGAATTAAGAATGGTTATTGATTTTGAAGGTATTTCTGAGAGAATAGAGGCTTTACCTTTAAAACCAGGAAATTATCGTAATCTTGCAATAAATAAAGATTCAATATTTTATTTGAATGCAGATAAAGGAGATTTTAACAGGTTTGAATTTCGCAGAGTTGGTCCCATGAACCTTTATACTTTCTCTTTTAATGACAGGAAGGAAAAAACAGTTATCACTGGTATTGATGGATATAAACTTTCTTTTGATGGTTCACACATTGTGTATAAGAAGAGAAATTCTATTGGAATTATTAAATCTAATTCAAAAAATTCAAAGGGTAAAGCATTAAATCTGTCTGATTTAAAAATGAGATATGAACCTCTAAAAGAGTGGGAACAGATTTTTAATGAAGCATGGCGAATGGAGAGAGATTTTTATTATGAGCCAAATATGCATGGAGTAAACTGGAAAACTATGAAGGAAAAATATGGAAGACTGATGCAGTTTGCATCATGCAGACAGGATGTGCAATATATTATTGGAGAACTTATTGGTGAGCTTAATACTTCACACACTTATGTGTTCGGAGGAGATAGAAAAAGGAAAGCTGATAGAGTTAACATAGGTATGCTTGGTGTTGACTGGGAAATAGATAAAGCAAGTAATCGTTATAGATTTAAGAAGATTTATAAAGTTACGGATTGGTCTCGAGTAGTAATTCCACCTCTTATGAAACCTGGTATTAATGTTAATGAAGGAGATTACATTTTAAAAGTTAATAATAAGGATGTTAAAGCTGATAAAAATATTTATAGTTATTTCCAGGATTTAGCAGGAAAACAGGTAACACTTCTTGTAAATAAACAACCAACAAGAATTGGAGCAAAAGAGATTATAGTAAAACCACAAAGAGGTGAGGGATTATTGAGGTATCTTGATTGGGTTGAACATAATCGATTACTTATTGAAAAAGCTTCTAATGGGCAGATTGGTTATATTCATATGCCAGACACATACAATGCATCTGCTGTTGAATTTCCAAAATATTTTTATGCACAGACCAGAAAAAAGGGACTTATAATAGATGGGCGATTTAATGGAGGAGGACTGGATCCTGATATTTTCTTAGGTAGATTAGACAAAAAAATTCATTCTTATTGGACACGAAGGTATTCTCATGACCAGACAAGCCCTTCTTTAGGTACGAGAGCTCATATGGTATTATTAACAAATCGTCAGGCAGGTTCTGGTGGTGATGAACTACCAATGATTTTCAGGTTACGTAAAATGGGACCAATTATTGGAACACGAACATGGGGTGGTCTTGTAGGTGTTTCAATGTTTCTAAATCTTATTGATGGTGGAGGATTGAGTGCTCCTGATTATAGGATTTACAGTACAAAGGGAGATTGGGTTGTTGAAAATATTGGTATTGAGCCTGATATACCTATTGATCTTGATCCGAATGAAATGGCTCGAGGATATGATGCACAACTTATGAAAGGTATTGAAGTTTTAATGAAAGAGATAAAAAGAGATTCCAAACCATGGCCAAAGCATGAGATTTTTCCTATAGATAAAGAAGCTAAATAAATTGTAGGGGCGAGGAAACCTCGCCCCTTACATAGAGTTAAAATATATAAAGTGATTGCAGAGTTACTAAGTATTGTTAAAGTTTCTATTTTTCAACCAAGATGTAAATTATGTGATAATATACTTGTTTCCAGAGATGAAAAAATCATATGTAATGAGTGTAAAAGTAAAATAAAGATTAATTTAGAACCAGTTTGTAGAAAATGTGGTAAATTGTTAAATATAGATGGTGATTTATGTGGGGAGTGTCTGATTAATCCGCCCATATTTAGAAAGCATATATCTTATTCTATATATGAAGGAGAAATAAGAGATCTTATTTTATTATATAAGTATTTAGAGATTGAAAAGCTAAAAAAATTAATTGCAAGCTGTTATATTGAACTGTTTTATAAAAAAGTTGATGAGGAATTTGATTTTATTATTCCGGTTCCTTCAGATGATGGTAGAAAAAGAGAATATGATCATATTCTTGAAGTATCAAAAATTCTATCAAAAGAACTTGGAATAAGGCTTTTACCTAATAATTTAATAAAAATTAAAAGAACATTGCCGCAAGCTGGATTGAGTATGAGAAAAAGATTGAATAACCTTAATAAAGCTTTTAAATTGAATGATCCCGTTGAAATAAGTAAAAAAAAAATATTATTAATAGATGATGTTTATACAACTGGAACAACTGTAAAAAAATGTGCAGGGTTGATGAAAAGAGTAAAAGCAGATGTAATTGTTTTAACTCTTGCAAGATCTGTATAAATGAATTTATAAAATTTTATTGCTTTTCTGTTTAATAAATTATAAAATACATTTTGTATAAAATGAATTTAGCAAACATAATAACAATAATAAGAATAATACTTGTCCCAATATTTGTTGTTATCCTTCTTACAAAAATGGAGAATAAAGAAATTATTGCTATTATTGTATTTATCATTGCTGCTATTTCTGATACGATTGACGGATATGTAGCTCGTAAATATAATCAAGTTACAGATCTTGGTAAATTTCTTGATCCTCTTGCTGATAAGCTTCTTGTAACCAGTGCTCTACTTGCACTTGTCCATCTACAAGTAGTTGAAACATGGGTTGCTACTATAATAATTTTAAGAGAGATATTGATTACAGGGTTTAGATTTTATTTCCTTGTTAATGATGCAGTATTTTCAGCATCCTGGTTAGCAAAGAAAAAAACTTTTTTTCAAATTGTATCTCTTGGAATTTTGATTATTTATGAAAGATTGCCATATCCTGATATTATGTTTGCAGCTGGCAAAATATTGTTATATTTTGCAACTTTTTTAACTGTTTACAGTGGTGTTGAGTATATTTTAAAATATTCAAAATTATTAAAATAAGGATAATGCCATATAAAAAGTATCCATTAATAAGTAAAAAGAATTTAAAAACAATTTCAATTGATGAAAGGGAATCTATAGTAAATGTAAAGGATTTTGCAGAGCCATATACTTCTGAAGCTGACTTTAAATCTTTTTTAAAATCATTTCCTAATTTTTTGGCTTCAAAAGATCTTCTTGAATTTTCAAAAGTTGTAAAAAAAGCCAGGCAGAATGGGAAACCTATTATGTTGGGTATGGGAGCTCATTGTATAAAAGTGGGTTTAAGTTTAATAATAATCGATATGATGCAAAGAGGATGGATTTCATCAATAAGTGTTAATGGAGCTTTTATTATTCACGATTTTGAAATTGCCTTAGCTGGTAAAACTTCAGAGGATGTCAAAAAGAATTTACATAAAGGAATTTATGGTAATACTGAAGAAACTGGTTTGTTTTTGAATATTGCTTTGAAAGAAGGTTTTGAAAATGGTTTGGGAGGAGGAGAATCTGTTGGCAACTATTTGATTCAATCAAAATTTCAATATAATCGTTATAGCATTTTATACAATGCTTATAAATTAAACATCCCTGTAACAATACATCCAGCAATTGGTACGGATTTTATACATTATCATCCGAATTTCGATGGAGCAGTGTTGGGCGCATTGTCTGAAAAAGATTTCATTTTATTTTCTTCAATAGTTTCAAAACTAAATAATGGCGGTGTATACATAAATATCGGATCAGCAGTTGTAATGCCAGAAGTGTTTTTAAAAGCAGTATCCTTTTGTTTTGGGCATGGTATTAAATTAAAGGGATTTTACACTGCAGTATTTGATTTTATAAAACATTATAGGCCTTTAGAGAATGTTGTGAAAAGGCCAATATCAAATGGAGGTAAAGGATATTATTTTGTTGGCCACCATGAGATAATGATACCTTTATTTGTTGCAATATTGTTGAACTCTTAAAGGTTTTAAATTATAAATCCAGATGTAGTATATTAACTTTTGATTTTTTCTATTTTTGAAACTTATAAACAAAGAATTGCATCTAAACAAATATGATGCATCAAATAAAAGCATTTAAGTTTTTTAATCGTATAATTAAGGAGGAAGATTAAATGAGGAAAATTATTATATTTTTATTAATGTTATGTATGTTATTTTTTGTAGTTTTTCCACAGCAAAGTATTAATGCATTTGAAAAAGAGGTAAAGAGAATTTTAAATAATGTTTCTCCCTCAATTGTAAAAGTTGTTTCTGAAAATCATAAGAAATATATTACAACAGGTATAGCAATAGAGAAAAATTTAGTTCTAACAAGTACTCTGATAACCCACCATGCATATGATAAAATTTATATCAAAACTGTTAATGGAAAAAAATATTCAGTTAAAGTTGTTGGTAAAGATAAAACATCATCATTGATTTTGTTAAAATTAAAAAGTAATGCTCTTAAACCAATAAAAAGGGCATTTAGTTATGAATTAGGTAATTGGATTTCTCTTGTTGGAGCGTTTTATGATAATTTCCCCTCTATTTTTCAGGGTATAATTAGTAGTGTTTCTAATGATGAAATAATTTTAAATGCTCCTGTTGTCCCTGGTGCTTCAGGGGGTGCTGTAGTTAATAAAAAGGGTGAATTAATAGCTGTAGTAAGAGGAAGATTTGGTTTTTCATATAAGCCTGATCTTTTGTTTAAAGACTATGATTCAGAGATTGTTTTACAGGGCTTAAAGTCAGAGAATAAAGACCTGTGTTATGCAATTCCAATAAAAAGGGTAATAAAAATAGTAGAGCAATTAAAAAAATATGGAAAGGTTAAAAGAGGATGGTTGGGAGTATATATTCTCTCTAATAAAAAAGACGGCTCTAAAATAGTTGGTTCAGTTGTAAAAGGTTCTCCAGCTGACAAAGCAGGAATAAAAAAAAGAGATGTTATTATTTCGATTGATTCCAAAAGAATTAAGGAATATAAAGATATAACAAATATTGTAAAGGCTTTGTCTCCTGGTAAGGTTGTTAAAATTGAGGTAAAAAGTAATAACAAGTTAAAAATTTTAAAAGTAAAGATTGGAGAACTAAAAGAGAAAAAAGATTATAATTATGAATATTATTATAAGTATGATAAGTTTAAAAAAAGTTTACCTGACCTTTTTGAAGTTCCTGAGATTTCAAGTTCATTCCCTCCTATTAAAAAATTTACTATTAACATAAAAGGTTCAAGAAAATTAGGGATTAATATTGTTGAAATAACTCCGGGTTTAGCAACTAAGTTTAATGTAAGGGAAGGCTATGGTTTGATGATATCTAAAATAGATGAAGATAGTGCAGCTAAAAAGGGAGGATTAAAGGTTGGTGACATTATAATTAGGGCAAATAATAAAAAAACCAAAACAACATCAGATATTCGCAAAGTTTTGTATTCGTTGGAGGATAAAGAGCCTGTTTTGCTTGAATTATATAGGGATAAAAAGTTGAAGAAAATTAAGATAATTCCTGAAAAAGATGAAAAATATAGATTTTATTGGGATAATTTTATGGATAATATGAAGAAGTTTCCTCTTGAAGTTTCTGAAAAGGTACAGGAAAACGTTTACAAGAATATAGAAAAACTGAAAAGTAAGATGATGAAACTTAAAAGGCAATCATTAAAGAAGATAAAGGAAGAGGATTTAGAGAAAATAAGAGAGGAGATTGAAGAGGTAAAAAAAATAGCAAAAGAGAGTTATATAAAGGAACTGAAAAAACTGAAGGAAGATATGAAAAGAATGGAAATAGAAGGAAAGAAAATGAGAAAAGAGCTTGAAAAAATGGAAAGAGAAAAGAAGAAAAAAACAAAAAATATATAATTATTAATTATAATTACAGATATTATTTAGATAATTAATTCATATATTAAACCAAACCTGAAAAAGATTAATATAGTTTTATACTTATGTATTAAATCTATATATATCAATTATTTTTTTTTTATACTTAATCTGTGATTTACAAATCCAGAATGCATTTGGGATTGCTTTCCAATCTATTTCTCCACTCCTACACACTGAGTACTATTTTTTAACAAAATACAATATTATTTAGTAACAATAAAAGAAAAGACCGGGAATCATTTTAACATTACACTTTTATATTCTTAACAGATGA
>Ga0209121_10001887_pt1 | contig 21793 bp, 22 predicted proteins | sample Cruoilmetagenom3_FD_187292 | JGI IMG/M metagenome (GOLD analysis project Ga0209121, IMG submission 187292) | Oil polluted marine microbial communities from Coal Oil Point, Santa Barbara, California, USA - Sample 3 (SPAdes) (version 2) | ecosystem: Environmental > Aquatic > Marine > Oil seeps ...
TAGGTGGGATCCTCAGGAGCCAAGCTTCTGGAAACAGCATCGTTCATAAATTCTTGATGAGCGGCCCACATTTGAGAATCAAGAGAATATAGGGTTGCTCTGGCTGACTCAAGACTATTTTTGGCTAACAAATAAGCAGACCAAGCAGAAGCGTGCTTTTGTTTTCCTTGAAGATCTAAATCAATCTCTAAAATTTTATCTCCTTTTTTAACTTCATCGCCATCTTTGGCATAAACCTCTTTTACAATTCCTGATGCTTTGGTGTTAGCACTCATTATATTAACGCTTAAAACCTGGCCTGAGGCGGAAACAGAAGAAATAATTGTCCCTCGTTTAACTGGAATAGTTTGAGGTTGAGGCTTTTCCTTTTTATTAATAAAAACACGCCAACCAACAAGGCCTAATATAGACAACAAAATCGCCAAGCCAACAATTCTTTTTTTTCGGCTGTCGAATAATCTTTTAGTAAATTCAACTAAATCTTTTTTATCTGCCATGGGCCAATTTTATTAATATAATCTGAGAAAATACTGAGAACAGCAATTATAACATCAGGAGTGTCTAAGAGGCAATCTAATCGTAAAAGTAGTTCCCTTATCCAAAGCGCTGGAAACAGCAACCGACCCTTTGTGTATTTCTATTATCCTTTTAGCCAAAGAAAGCCCCAGACCATATCCGGGTACGCTTTCTTTAGAACGGGATTGGTCGGCCCGATAAAAACGGTCAAAAATATAAGGAATATCTTTTTTAGTAATCCCAATCCCCATATCTTTGATTTCTAAAATCAAGTATTTTTTATCTGTCTTTGTCCTCACCATTACTTTTCCTTTTGGAAGGCTATACTTAACCGCATTATCTAAAAAGATAAGCATCATTTCCTCTAAGCCTTCTCTATTGGCTTGAATATTTTGTTTTTTAACCTTAGTTTTTATCTCAATATTTTTTTCTTTTGCCAAAGGCAAAATTTTCCGATGGGCATTTTTAAACACTTGAGCGATGTCAATGTCCTTAAAAACAAGATTTTGGCCATTACTTTGCAAATTAGTCAAATTCAAAAGGTTGCCACCTAAAGATTGCAAGCCATCGACATCTTTCAAATTACTTTTTATTACTTTCTTTGCCTCCGATAGCGACAATCTCTTATTTCTTAAGGCTACTTCCATTGAAGTCTTTAAGGCAGTTAGGGGAGTGCGAAACTCATGAGAAGCGTCAGCGACAAATCTTTTCTGCTTTTCCATCGCTGTTCCAATAGGTGTTAATGTTCTTCCTGCCAGGAAATAGCCTGCCCCTGCCGAAAATAGCAAAACAACCCCATTTACCATCAAAAGTTGAAAACCTACTCTCTTTTTTGCCTCTTCCAAGTCTTCAACCAAGAAAAAGCGTGGCCCCAAATTTTGCAGCCGAGAATCTAAGTTTTCTGTTTTGTACCGCATTTCTGCTTGCCGAAAACCCCGCCCTAATTCTCTAGATGTTCCAATATAAATCACTATACTAAAAGAAATACTAACTAACATGATAATAAGTAAATACCAACCAGTAAGCTTAAGGCGAGCGGAATGAAACATTATTCTTTACCTCCAATCTTATAACCAAACCCCCTCACTGTTTGAATTAATTGGGGTTTGCCTTTAAATGGTTTATCAATTTTATTTCTCAAATAACCAATATAAACCTCAACTGTATTGGGTAGTACATCAGCATCATAGTCCCAAACATGATTGATAATCTGCTCTTTGGTGAGAGTTGTGTTTTTATGTCTCAGAAGATATTCAAGAAGAGCAAATTCTTTTTTGGTTAATTTAATTTTTTGGCCGCCTCGTTTCGCCTCATAGGTTAAAGTATTAAGACTTAAGTCTTTAGTTATTAACATCGGGCTTAGGGTCTGCTTTGGCCTTCTTGTTAGTGCCTTAAGCCGAGCCAATAATTCAGTAAAAGCAAATGGCTTAATCAAATAATCATCAGCCCCTGAGTTTAAACCATTAACTTTGTCATCCAACTGGCTCTTGGCAGTCAACATTAAAATGGGAGTGTGGATATTTTCTTCTTTTCTCAGTTTTCTGCAAACCTCCATACCGTCCATTTTGGGCAGCATCAAATCTAAGACAATCGCATCGTAATCTTCGGTGGCGGCTAAATCAAAACCCTGCTCACCGTCATAGGCTATATCTACGGCATAAGTCTCCTGTTCTAATCCTTTTTTAATAGAATTAGCAATTTTGTGTTCGTCTTCAATAATGAGAATTCTCATCCTGGGTATATTATATCAATTTACCGAGAAATAACTGAAAAAAATTATATTCCCCCACCCGAAGGTGGGGGAATAAGCATATAGCTGATCAACTTCTACCTTTGTGTTGACCTTGACCAGAACCATTTTTAAGGCCCAAGCCCAGCTCTTCTCTGACTTGATTAGCTTCATCTGTTTTTCCTTCTGAGGCTAATCTATGAGCTTCTGCGAAACGAGCAAAGTTATCTTCATTTACAGCTTGAGTTACTCTGCCCTTACCGTGCATCTGCTCCTCCCACGCGCTGTAGTCATTATTCTCAAATGCTTGCGTCATGGCTTCGTGCCTTTCGGCTGTACAATTAGGCCCTTGAGTATTAGGGTCGCCTTGGTAAGCTTTGACTAATCCAGGAAACATCACTAATCCTCCTAGGACTAATACCATTGCTCCAACTAACATTGTTTTCTTGTTCATATTTCTTTCACCTCCTTTTGCAAACATATACTGTTAACAGTGAAGATGGTAACTAACGAATTTGAGAAAACGCTGAGGATAGAAAAAAGCGGCTGCTTTTGAAGATAAAGGATTAAGCAGCTAAATCAACCCTAGCCCAGAACTCTCTTTCCTGGTCTTCATTTTTGAACTCGGGTAATTTAAGTTGTTTTTTCATAAAGCTTCACCCTTCTTCTTCTTTTTATTTTTAGCTATTTAGTCAGCAAATAATTTAACTAACCAACCAAAAAGGCTAAAGCCTGATAGTTGTTTTGCTAGTTGTGTTTCAATTCCATCGGCTTCCACTTGCAGTTCATTAATAGCCCCCTGAACATCTTCAGTATCAGCTGGCAAAGAATCTTCTTTAATCCTCTCTAATCTCCTAACGTCGTTTCTTAAACTAACAACATCCTTTCTTACTTGACCAGCATTTTTATAATCAGGGCCAATCAAAAGCTTTACTGCTTGATTCCTTTGGCTCATTTGATGCAGAGCCGTTTCTGTTCTCGCCTGCACCCTTTCGTGGTTTTGAACCATGAACCTAACCTGCTCACCAACCTCGGGATCATTGTTGCGTTCGGCTACTCTATTCAAGTTTTGAATCGCTGTTTCTATACCTCTATTTACTGCCCCAGGTCGTTGCTGTTCTCCTTGACCTTGTTGATTACCTTGAGCCAATACAAAAGACGACATCGTGAACACTAATAGCGCAATTATTGAAATTGTGATTATTTTCTTCATATTCTTTTCACCCCCGTCAGGCGGTAATTCCATTAATTAAAAGATATCATAAATTTTCACAAACTGTCAAGCGAATATCAGCTCCCCCAAATTGAAGAGGATTAATCAGTCCACGAAGGTCAATGCTACACCCTTTTTTCCCACTCTTCCTGTTCTACCTATCCTGTGTACATAGTCATTATATGATTCTGGCACATCATAGTTAATAACATGAGTCACATTCTCTATATCAAGCCCCCTCGAAGCTACATCTGTGGCTACCAAAATCTGAACCCTACCATTCTTAAGCATACCCAAGGCTCGCAGTCTTTGCCCTTGGCTCTTATTACCATGAATTGCCGCGACCCTAAAACCTCTCTCGGTTAAACTTGCCGCAAGTTTATTTACTCCCCATTTGGTTCGGCAAAAAACCAAAACCTTCTTAAAATCATCTTTAATCAGTAGTTGATGAAGGATTTCTGGCTTGTCTCTGCCCCGTGTTCGAATTATATCTTGATCAACATTTTGAGGAGTAGCACCGGTTTTCACCGACACAGTAACCGGATCAACTAAAAAACCTTGCATTACCGCCTTAGTTTCCTTCGGTATTGTTGCCGAAAAGAACAAAGACTGGCGGTTTTTTGGTAAAAACGAAACAATGTGTCGAACATCGTGGATAAACCCCATATCTAACATCCGGTCAACCTCATCCAGGACAACATTTCCAAAGCGGCCAAGATTTAAAATCCGTCTTTCTTCTAGGTCTTTAATTCTGCCCGGTGTGCCGATCACGAAATTAGGCCGTCTTGACAACCCACGCGCTTGATTGTTCAACGAGGCACCACCGATACATAGCGTTGAAAAAATTCTCATCCCCAAACTAAACAATTTGAATTCATCTTGAATCTGCACCGCTAATTCACGAGTGGGTGTTACAATCAAGACTTTTTGGTTTCGATCTTTTGATACCTTTGTAATCAAGGGCAGCAAAAAAGCGGCCGTTTTTCCAGTTCCTGTGTTGGCAACGCCAACCAAATCTTTTCCTTCTAATATGGGAAGTATTGCCTGATCTTGAACTGCAGTGGGTTTGTTAAAACCATGCGCTAAAACATTCTTTTTTACGGTTTCATCCAAAGGAAAATCCGAAAAACTATTCGCTGGCACATATGGTGTTTCGACAACATCAACAGCCTTCTTGACAAACATAAGTGGATTCAAAGAAGGACCTTTGCTTCGATAACCACGATAATGACCACGCTTAAAATTTCTCATTTTTACTATACTAATTGCTTTTAAAAGGAGACGATTCAAAAAAGGGGAAGATACGAATACCTAAACCAAATAAACCGACTCAAATCAGCATTAACTACTGATCATATTTAAAGCTAACAGGGAGAATTATAGCACGTCTCTCCATTATTACCAAACACGGAATAGTTTTATCTTACCTTCTTGGTCCTCCCCTCATAGCTCCGCCAGTCTCTCCTCTTTTCATTTTCATATAGCACTCTCGACAATAAACCGGTCTATCTCCAGATGGTTTAAAGGGAACTTGGGTCTGTTTACCACACTTAGAGCACTTTACATTATAAAGCTGGCGACCTTGTTGATCTGTTCCTGCTGGCGTAGCCACATCGCTTGTTGGCGCAGCCGGACTACTATGTTCTTCAACCTTGGGTTCTTCAACTGGCTTAACTTCCTCAACTGGTTTATCGGTTGTTTGTTTATCTTTATCTGTCATCAATAATCACCTCCTTTTCCTTATCTTACCACAAGTTAAAAAGACCAAAAAAAATTAGGCTATTGAATCCTGCTCGAACACTGGTATGATTTCGGACGAACAGACTGGGTAAGTGAGCCGGAATATCTAAAATCGGGTTCGTCCCTGTTTTTCTTAAGAAAGAATTTGCGCCAAACACCAAAGCAGCACAAGAAATCCTGCTACTGTAGATAAAAATACAAAAATAGAACAATCCTTTATCACAAAATGAGGAACATAAACCAAAAAAGCCCAAGAAATTGGGCTTTTATTTTCCTTGCTCCCCCTAAAGGACTTGTTCATCAACCATAAGCTAGAGTTTGATATTAGTCTTAATAACTTCAAAATCTTTTTTGAAACCCTTAAACTCCAACCCGCTCTAATCTGACCAGCTCATTTTCTTGAGAAAGAAATGCCTAGCTCCCCATGATAGGAGAAATCAGGAACTACTTTTTACAATAAATGGTGGCTTAATAACTTGAGCCTGCATCTTCTTGACCCACTCATCAGCAATCGTCTTAATTTCAGAAATTTCTTTTTTTAGGTTTCCTAAGTTAAAATCCTTATCAACAAATGTAAAAATTTTAGTCGTTGGATCATAGTGTTTAATGTGAACTATTTTTCCTGAAATCATGTTTTTGGGTCCAACATTATATGTGCCGATGTTAATATTGGCAGGATATTTTTTGATCCAGTTTTTAAGTCTTTCATCATAGTGTTCTAAATGATTTCTAAACTTTCTTTTATGAACCAAAGACTTGGATGAAACATTTAATACGTTGCCAATTGACGTACAGTCAACATGTTTGTGTTTCTTAAACATGTTGAAAAAACTCATTAAAAATGAAGAGGATACTCCTCCGTCACAAGCTTTCAACATTTTCGAAACCATAACACAGTGGGACAAAAATGAGTGAATTGAAATAAAAACCACATCTGTAGGTCTTTGAGTTCTGATGTCTATATTATTCATATTAAAATATGCAGTCTCTGCAAAATGACATTGAGTCCATATCTCTCTGACGGACATTTCAACCCAAGAGTCAGTTTTGCTTTTCATATTTAACGATAACTTCCAACAAAGCTCAAAACATTACTCTACCAACAAACAACCCCTTGGCATAATTCTTTATGCTTTTAGGGTCGCTTATTGCTTAAATTAACACAAGGCTCTAAAAGACAACTAATATCAGTTATCTTTTCTGTTCCCTTTTGCGTTTTCGTTACTTTGAATGTAGCTCACACAATCGCCCTGATTCTTGAAAAATGGGTTGTTAAGCGTCTTCCAACCATTTTTCTTACACTCGTTTTTGTCAACAGGTGGACCAATTAAATCTGGTACATTGTTTATAGTTACTCTAATCACGTGTTGTGAATCATCTCCACCTAAATATGGGTCGCCAGCATAGCTACGATTACCAGCAGCGTCTCTAGCAGCTAATCTAATTAGGTACTCGCCATCGTCCCATGCAGTTGAGTCCCATTCAAAGATTGGCTCATTAGCGAAACCCGTAGAACGATAAACAGTTGATTGAGCTATCCTTTTGCTGAAATCATTAAAATCATCAGCACCTCGATAAACCGAGATATTGTAATGACTCAACAAATAGTCTTCTACAACGGTTCCGTAAACTTCAACTATACCAGAAACTTCATTACCTTCACTGGGGCTTTCTATTGTTACCAGTGGAGCTACAGTGTCTTTAAGTACAAACTCCCTGGTTTCCCTAATTGCCGCATCTCCTGCACTTTCTGTAGGATTAAAGATAAAGCAATAATCACCCGGTATCCATGCTGAAGTATCTGCTGAAGCATGGAAATTATAGTGATCCCATGTAAATGGACTTGAAAAGCCATCTACATTACCCAGAACAGTATTGGTGTTTGCAGCACAGGTTCCTCTGCGTACCGCCCACTGGACATTGTCGTTACCGTCTTTGTCGGTTAATGTGGCATCAAATGAAACCGTTCCAGAAACCTCTTCTCCAGCTAAAGGAGAAGTTATCACAGCGCTTCGTACAAATGGAACAGGCAATACATCAAACCTTGTCCAATCAAAACGTTCATCTGTCTCTGCACCAAATACCATACGAACCTCGACATATTCATTAGCCTCTATCGTTTCTGTTCTACTGTTGCTATTTTGGCAGTAGTAAGGATATAGGCCATCAATTATATCGGTATTGTAATTTGTATCGCCGATTTTCTGACTCGTATCTCCATCGGTACGATACTCAAAACAACTATAAAAACCCCTTGTACTGATGAATTGCAAATCCGTTGCTCCAATATCCACACTAAGTTGGTCAACATGAGCCCATCCATTTGTGCGATTGATGTCGTTCGTGCTAGGTGTTACGGAGTTTACTTCAGCCCTAGCGACACCAACTAACCCAAACATTAAAATCAGGCTCATTAAGCCTAAAATTATTTTCTTCATTTTATTCACCCCCTTTCTTTTAAAAATTCAATAAAAAAATCCGCCCTTAGGCGGATAGTAGATTTTCTTGAAACAGACAAGAAATAATTTCCTTATTCAGTCCCATAAATTAAAAATATCACAATTTTTCACGGGTTGTCAAATAATAAATTAGGCCAGTTCCCAAGACTTTTTAATGGGTGGGGAATCAAGAGCAATTCAGCTCCTTAATCTTTATGCTATTATAAAGACAATAAACATCAATAAAATCCTAAAAGCCATTCAAAATGTTGCTCATATAGGAGTATTAAAACAAAGGTGGGAAGAAATCAAAAAAAGTAATTAAAATCAACTTATGAACCAAAAATTAAAAGACACCATTTTATATATACTGAACAAATCAGAGTTTTCTATAACTAAGACACGCTTGGTTAAACTGATATATCTAGCAGATCTGTTTTCAAAGCAAAAAAGACAAAAGAAAATTACAGGCGTTTCTTATAATTATTACTACTATGGTCCTTTCTCAAAGCAAATATTAGAAACATTGGACTCCTTGGTTGCAGAAAAAGTAATTGAGGAACGTCACGTAGCTTCCCCACAAGGAAGAAAATATCTAGTTTATAACACTTACAACAAAATTAATGCTTTCCCATCCTTAAACCAGGGTGATTTAGCTATTTTGGATGGTGTTTTCCAGAGATACGGATCCCTCAATTTCAAGGATCTAATTGCATATGTCTATGAAACAAAACCAATTAAAAAGAACCATCAAGGAAAAGAAAAGATCTTATAAATTGCTGGGATTAAAAGAGGCCGATCCCTCTAAACCAGATAGGGCAGAATTACTTCAACAAATTCTGGAGAGGCATAAAATCTGGGATATAAAAGAGAGAAAGTTTACTTCCCCAAAAGAAGAAACATTTTGTGAAGAATTATTTTTTGCTCTCTTTATAGCCTGGATAACAAAAAACTTCCATTTTCCCTACCAAGGGAGCCTTTGTTTTGTAGGACTTGATAACAACGAATCATTAATCATAATACCTCCGATCGATAGAGTTACTGCCTATATTAATTCCCATGCCTGTAACACAAGTCTGTACAAATCCTCAATCTTCCACCCGATCGGTGTTAATGGTAGAGCTAATATTTGCCCGATTTGTTTGATAAAGAATTTTGCCTTTTTCAACTTGCAACAAATGCTTCAATCAGGCAAATTACTCCAAAAACTAGATTTTTTTCCTATGGACCATAAAGACTGCTCTAAATATACGGTTAAAAAATTGGAAAGAGGAATTGTAACTAAAATCATTAAAAACCCAACATTGGCAACAATAACTGGAGGCTTTGGCTTTGTGATACATTGCCCAAGTAGGTTGGTTGAGGATGTCTGTACTAATTACTTTTCTGAAGTTGAGGGTCTTGAGGATATTTCTGATATATTAGACGACCTTTTTATGGCTATCATTATGCTTTTCCATATGAACAGATATGACTTGGGTAAAATTGCAACAAACAGTAGATTAAAAGTTATAAACAACGAACTCACCCCTGAACTAGATGGCGTTGGATATTCTTCTAAAAATAGAAAATTGGTTATAGTTGAACTAACCTCTCTATGTGAACGGGCATTTCATAAGGATTTAGCCGACACTTCAAAACTTCAGTTTCCTAAACATTTTGAAGGCAAGGTTGAAACGTTCAATAGAATAGAAAACTCTTTAAAATCCAGAAATTTTAGCTTTTTGTATTTATACATCCACTTGAAGAAACTCAATCAAACAATGGAAACATCGTTACACTACGCTGCAGTAAAAAACAACAAGCAGTTCAAATTCATCTGTCTGGAAGAAGACTTTGAAGAGCTTAAAAAGGCGGTTTCTACGGAAAACTACACAAATGGAAAGCTATATCAAGATTTCAAAATGAAATTTAGCAAATTTAGAAAGAACCTAACTATATAGTAAAAGATCTCATGACTTATTATACAAATTACTATATACACCAATCAAACATCTTCGGACCTCATGGGTATACGGGATACTATATCAGCGATAACTACATATACGGACCTAGCGGCACAACTGGTTTTTATATCAGCGATAACTACATATACGGACCTGAAGGCTACACAGAATGTTATATCCATGAAGGTCATATTTTTGGACCAAAAGAAAAACTACCTTGGCTCATCGAAAAAGAACTCTATGATTCGGGATAAAAAGAAGATATGTCTACCCAACCGAGGAAATTTTATCATTCACCAAAAACATTTACAAGACCTACAAAGAGACACCCAAATTCTTCAAGAGACACTATCTAAGATTTTTCTTTAAAAGATTTTCGTTAAAAATAAGAAGCTTTCCAAAATACAACCAACGCCAATTTTCGCGATATTACAGGAAAATCATCAGGTTATAATAAGGAACAATCAGCTCCCCACGGCATATAAACTTCGAGACTGGATTGTTGAAAATGTAAATACCTTAGATTTCCTTACTCCACCGGCTTTTGCGCGATTGCATAAATAACTCTATCGCTTAGTGAGTCGGAGTCTTGCATTTCAGTTTCCTCCTGAAACTTAATTTCAAACCCCGCCTTTTTAAGAAACTTGGAAAGTCTGCTCTTAGTAAAAAAGTTTACAAAAATCCGCTCTCCTTCTTTTAATAGCTCATCAACAATTTTGTCTGGCTCTCCCTTTTGGGCAATTACGAGCAAAACTCCACCCTTTTGTAATATCCGATAAAAACCTTTTAAGGTAGCCACCATCTCTTTTGAGGGAATATGTATCAGAGAATAAGCAGCTAACAAGCCGTCAAAAACCTCACCCTCATAGCTAAGTTTCCGCATATCAGCCACCTTGAAATCAATACCAGGCACTTTCTCCCTGGCTATATTTATCATTTTGGAGGACAAATCTATTCCCTTAATTTTGTAGCCCTTATTAGCAACATAGCCCGTAAATGTTCCTGGGCCACATCCAATGTCTAGTATCTTTGCGCCTTTTGGTAAACAATCCAAAAATCTATCTATCCAAGGAGTATCTGTCAGTTCATTAAAATACTGTTTTGTGTACTCATCTGCAATCTTGTTATAAGTTGAAACTGCAAATTTACTTTTGTCCATATTTGTATTCTAAGAAATCGGAGGCATATCAATTGAAGTATATCAAAAAGGCTTCAAAGTTCGTACGTTATGCTCCACCTACAGAACTTATTCCGCAACCGAAAGATTGAGATAAATATTGATTTAAATGAGTTGAAAAATCTTTTTGAAGTCTTCAAATTACCAAAATCATCCAGTGTTTCAATGGCATATTAATTATCCAATCTCAAAAAAATCTTCATCTATTTCTTTAACTTCGTAAGTATCTTTGATTTGCACACCCACACTGTGCTTAATCATTAAAGTAGCTAGTTTATCTCCATCTATCAGAATAATCTTATGCCTAGCATCTTTTGCTTTTTTCACTGCAGATTTATCAAAAAATGAAGTTGTTACGAAAATCCCTTTATTAACATCCCCACTCATAGCCCCAATAAAATTTCTGATTTGAGGCTCTCTTACTTTATTATCAGCAGAGTATCGTTTGGCTTGAATATAGATCTTATCAATACCCAATTGATCTTGATTAATTACTCCATCAATTCCACCATCACCTGATTTTGTAGTTTCTTCAAAATCACCATAGCCCATTTTCTTGAATAAAACTAAAACAATCTTTTCAAAGTAATACGGATTACTTTCATATAATTTTTCAAGTAGTTCTTTTTTTAAAGAATCGTTTAACTCTGAATATCCTTTTTCAATTAAATCTTCTGGAGACATATCTTCAGTATCAATTTTGCTACTAGAACTAGCGTTTTTAGATCTAGTTGGAACGTATGCATTATAATCACTATCATTTTTTAACAACTTAAGGGTCATTTCTTGTGGATTTGTTTCTAAAAAATCAATCCCTTTTTGAGTAATTTTAATCATTCCCCTAGTTGGTCTCTCAATAAATTTCCCTTGACTAAGATAGCTGGTTCCCCACCAAACTCTATCTTGAAAAAGGTTTCCCCCAGTACTTTTTTTCTGACTTAGTTCTTCATCAGTAAGATTAAAAATGCCCATTTCTAATATTTGATCTGGCAACAATGAAGTTTTTTGTTCATTGCCATGTTTTAGTGCTTTTAATATCGGTAGAAATGTCTGATGGAATTTTGGAATTGGCATAACAAGACTATTTTACCAAAAATTGATAAAATATGATAAATAAATTTAAAGATGTAATGAAAACTAACAAACAACTAACTTACAAGATTTGGTTAGACGAGCTTAAGGCTACTCCCTCAGAATCGTTTTTTCCTGTCCTAAAACAATACCTAAATCTTCTTGTTAAAGAAAATCCAGTAAAAGTCAAAATTTTACAATCTAAAATAGAGAAAGATACTAAAAGAATCGCTCATTATGAAAACAAAGCGATAAAAGAACTCGAGAAACTGTTAAAAGAAATAAAAATTGAGGCAAAAAAGGAAAAAATACAATCCTTCCCAAAAATTGATAAATACTATCAGATCAAAAAAAACAGGGTACTAATGATAAATACTGAAGCATTACCTGATACGCTATATCACACCTTAAAACTAATAATCGAGAAGCATTGGGGTGACGGTAAATTCAAAAAATTCAAAAACCTAATGAGTGCAAATAATAATACTTGGTATTTAGACTACGATAAAGTTAGTAAGAAGTACCCCGGCTATAAACAATTTGACGATATTAAGAATATCCAAAACGATGAATATAAAAGTGAACCCTGGGGCGCTTTTAGATATTTATTATTTGCTTCCTCTTTTTTCAAAAAGGTAACTCCAGAACAAGCTGGTAGCTTTGTGAAGCCAGAAATCATGAGCTGTCTTAATCGATTTATCTTATTTCTATTAACGCCAGAAGAGCCTAATAGCCAAGCAAAAGACCAGGAAAGTCAATATTCTTTTAACAAAGAAAAAGCAATATTAAAAATAAGAGGCAAAGAAATCTTTTTTAGACAAGAAACAAGAAAAATTGAATTTTTATCCTTACTAACCAAAACCTCGGGGTTTGTTTATTTCAGCGAAACGGCTGAAGGACTAGAAGGAGCTAACCAAGAAGCCTTAAAAAACATCAAGAATACTTATTACGAAGTGTGCAGAGGAATTGAGTCAAGGCTTTTGAAAAAAGGCATAACCGATTTTCTAGATTATAACTACAACAGAGCAAAAATTAACCCCCGCTATAAAAAAACTTCAAGATAATTCTCCGTATACGGAAATCATACGGAAGTATACTATTCCTCTTCTATAGACTGGGCTTTAATGACCCGGGTGCAAACAATCAGAAATTTTTTTGAACAGGCTTACGGCAAGAAATTGTCTGACGCTGAAGCATTGGAATACAAAGACCGCTTGGTTAAGTTCTTCTCTTTATTAATTGAGATTGACCAAAGGAATAAAAGAAAAAGCAATGAAACCAAAACTATCTGAAGTCCAAATCATACCAGTTAAGCCCCAAAATGGTCTTGTAGCCTTTGCCAGCTTCGTCTTGGACGGAAATCTCTATCTTGGCTCCATTGGCATTGTAACCCGCCCTAATGGCGGTTACAGGCTCGTTTACCCCACCAAGAAGGTTGCCGACAGAAACTTGAACATCTTTTACCCCATCAACAAAGAATTTGCATTGACTATAGAAAACGAAATTGTAAAGCAGTTTGAAAATGTAATGAAAAAATATGATAGACACAATCGCACTAATGATTGACGGAAAGTTGTTTGTAAATTTTAGCAAAGACAACTTTTTTAAGCAGACTATATCGTCTGGCAATAAGTCATTTACCAAGTATGTTAGAAATCCGTCTGAAAAAGAAAAGCAAGAATTTGGCTACCTGCCAAGATTAACTTTATTTAATAGGGGAAATGAAGAAATGGTAAAAATTGAATTTTCCGCACCAAAACTTATTTTTAATAACAATTTTGATGAGTTGGAACAAAAGGACTTTGATTTGGTTGTTTCTACCCTGCGCCAAAAGTTAAAAGATATGGGTTATGGGATTTTTAGCCGTTTTTTATCAGACGCTCTGGTATCGCTGATCCATTATTCCAAGAATATCCCCCTTACTGATGGCTCAACACCCTATATGTATCTTAAAGAAATCCAAAAGGCCAATATTACTCAAAGGTTAGATTTTAACCAGACTGATTTTAGAAATGAAGGACACAGTTTGAAGTTTAGAACCAACTATCACGAAGTCGCTTTTTATGACAAGCTGAAGGACTTGGAAAAGGCAAAAATAAGTGAGAAAAGGGCAGTTGAAAAAGATAATTATATTCAGATGAATCTGTTTGAGGAAGTTAAGGAATATAAAAAGCAGAACAAAACACCCTTAGAAATACTGCGAATGGAAGTCCGGCTTAACCAAAGACAAAAAATCAGGCAAATACTTAATAAGATTGGCCATAAAACAGAACCAACCTTCAAAAATCTGTTTAGTAAGAAAATTGCCAGATCGGTTTTGCTTTATCATCTAAGCCAGATTGAGGATAATTATCCAAAACCACTCTACTTCAAGCCGAAATCAGCCAAAGATTTTCTCGCTCAATTTATTATAGATAACCCAACGGTAAAAATTAAAGACCCCTTTACAGCTTATGGTTTTCAAAAAGCCTTAAATGAAATCAGTGTTAGGGAAATAAGAGAGTTATTAAAACAATACAAAAGAGAAAGTTGGTATCGGTTTTATAATAAAATTAACAATTACGGTTATCCTAAAAACACCTTACCCATCTTTGAACCGATAAGAAATTCAATCAGTGAAATGAAACCCTTAAAAACAGTTGACTTTCAAAATAAAATGTTAAATAATGATAAATATGGCAAATAAGATTAACGAGCAATACTATTCCATAGAAGAAGTTGCAAAGATGTTAAAAGTTGCCTATCTTACTGTTTATAGGTGGATACGGTCAGAAAAATTGATTTCTTATAAAGCCGGAAAGCAGTATCGGATTAAAAAGACGGACCTAGAAAATTTTATGAAAAGAGGTAAGTATGGCCAAATCTAAATACGATTTCAAAATTCCAGAAGAAAGCCCAGATTACCCAAAGTGGTCAAAGGTTGTAGTTAGAAACATTAAAAAAATAATAGGAGAAGCGATAAATAAAGGTCATAATAAAATATTTATCAGAACTAATTTAAAGAATGGGTTGCCACTAGAAAATATAAACAAAGTTGCTGGACCTTTTGTTGAGGCATGGGCGCTTGAACACTTTCAAGATATTCAAAAGGACCCAGACAATCCTTATAGTCTTATTAACGTAGAGCAAGGAAAGAGGCTTGACCCTTTTGACATCGTTCTTCAGTTCAAAAGAAAGAATAAAAAAGAAAGCTATTTATCGTCTAATATTGATGTCAAAGCCACCTCTGAAGACATAAAAACGTCAGGGAAAAGCCCCAACATTACGTCATACAGAAGAATCCGCACCGAATACGTTGATGACCCAGACTATATTTTTATTATTCTATCCCTTAAACACAAGGTCTATAGCACAAGAGACGAAAAAACACTTATGACAAATGGGATAATGGAGGTTATAAGCTCTGCGGTTTATGACCTTAAGTATTTATCAAGTAAAGACTTAAACTATAATCCTGCACTGGGAACAGGACAACTGCAAGTTAGGGATATTCACTACGTAAATATTGTAGATAGAAACACATGGGAATTTTGTCAATTATTAGACAAAAAGTATATAACTTCCAGAGGCATCAAATCTTGGGAAAATATGGCTAAATCAAAAGGGTGGATAAAATGATAAAGACAATATTAGGAGACGCACTAATAAAGTTAAAAAAAATACCTAATTCTTCAATTGACCTAATCGCCACTGACCCCCCTTATAACCTTGGAAAGGATTATGGGAACAATGGAGATTCGCTTAAAAGAGAAGAATATCTACAGTTTACGAAAAATTGGCTATGCCAAGCAAAAAGAGTATTAAAACCAACAGGGTCAATCTACGTATTTATGGGAGTTCAGTTCATTTCCTACTTATACATGATTATACGAGATGAGCTTGGATTCCGATTCAATAGCTGGATAACATGGCACTATACCCAAGGAATGGGCAAAAAGAAAGGTTTCTCCCCAAGACATGATGATATTCTGTTCTTCACAAAGTCTAAAAAGTTCATATTCAATCTAGACTTAGTAAGAGTTCCTCAGAAATTTTACAGAAGCAGAAATAATATGAGAGGGGCTAATCCTGGTGATGTCTGGAAATTTTCGCATGTTCACTATTCAAATCCCAACAGACAAAATCATCCTACACAAAAACCAGAAGGTTTATTTGAAAGAATAATACTTACTTCTTCAAACGAAAAAGATACTGTGCTTGACCCTTTTTCTGGTAGTGGGACTACCCAAAGGGTGTGCCAGCAACTTAATAGAAACTGTATTGGAATAGAAATTAACCCAGATTATGTTGAGTTAACAAAGAAGCGTCTGAAAGAACACTTTGAAGAATTTGACAGTATCGATGAGAGACTTTATCGGCTACCCAATGACCTAAGAGATGAAGCGATAAGAAATAAATATTTAAAAATGCATGTTAAGCATTTTCTAAAAAATCACAAGTCTTATATCTCTAGGTTCTATGATGGATTAAGGAAGAAATATGGACAAGAGGCTTTTGATAGTTTCACAAAAGGACAATCAAAACTTTTATAAATATGAAAGCAATAGTTTTAGCCAGAGTATCAGATAAGAAACAAGATTCAAATGAAGCCCAAATCGGAAGGCTTGACAGTTATATCAAACATAAACAATTTTCCTCAGTAGAAATACACGAAATTAAGGAGTCTTCCACTAAAGCAGATAGAAAGCAGTTTATGCAAATAATTGACTTCATTAAAGAGTCAAAAGAACCAATCGCCCTTGTGGTGGACACCATTGACCGAATGCAAAGAAGTTTTAGAGAGTCCGTTCTTTTAGACGATTTAAGAAAAGAAGGTAAAATCGAGTTACACTTCTTCCGAGAAAATCTGATTATTAATAAAGATTCCAATAGTGCTGATTTACTTCGTTGGGATATGGGCGTAATGTTTGCTAGAAGCTATGTTCTTCAATTAAGCGACAATGTTAAAAGAGCAATTGAACAAAAGATTAGGAACAGAGAATGGCCGGGAATGGCCCCCTATGGCTATAAAAATATAACTATAGAAGATGATAAAAAACACATTATTCCTGATGAATTTAAGTCTAAAATCGTTCAAAAAATGTATGAGTGGTATGCAACTGGCGCTTTTTCTATACGGCTGGTCAGAAAAAAACTAGAAACCGATCATAAAATAAATTTCTCCAATGGCTTTACCGATAAGATTTTAAGCAACCCCTTTTATTATGGAATAATGAAGTTCAAGGATAAACTCCATCCCCACAAATACGATCCAATAATTACGAAGGAGTTGTTTGATAAAGTCCAACAGATAAAAACTGGCTATCACAAAAAACACTTTAAGTTTGCTGGACTGCCTTATGTCTATCGGGGCTTAATTCAATGTGCCGACTGTGGCTGTATGATAACTCCAGAGAAGCATAAGGGGCATATTTACTACCATTGCACCCAATATAAGGGCAAACACGGCGCTGAATGGCTTCGAGAAGAAGACATTACCGAACAATTTGCTCAACTATTCAAAAAAATACAAATACCTCAATATGTGATAGATGATATTACCGGATCGCTCAAAAGCGTTCATCAAGGCAAGGGTGAGCTTAGAGAACAAGTCTTTTCGCAATTAAACAAAGAAAAGGAAAAATACGCTAAAAGGCTAGAAAATTTATACCGGGATAAACTTGATGAGAGTATTACTCCCAATGAATATGACAAATTTTACCAAGAGTTTAGGTCAAAGATAGAAGATATTGATAACCGACTGCTTAATCTTCAAAAAGCCGAAGATGACTATTATTTGACCGCAAGTTACCTTCTACAGCTCTCAAAACAGGCCTATGAATTATTCGTCAGTTCTGAAATGGAACAAAAACGGCAACTTTTGAAACTTCTACTTCAGAACCCGACCCTAGAAGGCAAAAAAGTCCGATATAGCTTGATAAAACCCTTTGATACGATCCTCAGTTACGCTGATCGTCAACGATGGCTCCGGCGGAAGGATTCGAACCTTCAACCTCGAAGTTAACAGCTTCTTGCGCTACCATTACGCCACGCCGGAATGATATCTAAATTATATCACGAACCTATTCCTTCACTCCAAATAATCTTCCAGCTTACGCCGCCGTGAAGGGTGCTTTAATTTGCGAAGCGCCTTGGATTCAATCTGGCGAATCCGCTCCCGAGTAACTCCAAAATATTTACCCACTTCCTCTAATGTTCTCGAACGATCGCCACCATCTAAAGCAAAACGGAGTTTTAAAACTTTAGCCTCCCTGTCGGTAAGAGTAGACAAAACATCATCAATATTTTCTTTCAACAACTCCCGTGATGCCTCGTCAAAAGGAGAAAGCCCGGAAGAGTCTTCAATAAAATCACCTAAGATCGAATCACCATCTTTCCCAACCGGAGCCTGCAACGAGGCAGTCTTCTGCGATATCTTGAAAACAGTTTTTACTTTAGAAACAGGAATATCTACCTCCTTAGCAATTTCTAAGGCCTTAGGTTCTCTCCCTAATTTCTGGGTTAAATGCCTTGAAGCCCGGTAAACCTTGTTAATCGTCTCTACCATGTGGACAGGAATACGAATTGTCCGCGCCTGATCAGCAATAGCCCGAGTAATTGCCTGTCTTATCCACCAGGTAGCATATGTGGAGAACTTAAAACCCCGGCGCCAATCATATTTTTCTGTCGCCCGAATCAAACCTTTATTACCCTCCTGAATCAAATCTAAAAAGGGCAAACCGCGGCCAATATATCTTTTGGCAATGGAAACTACTAAACGAAGATTAGCCACCGTAAGCCGCTCTTTTGCCTTTTTAGAACCCCCCTCAATTCTCTGGGCCAAATCAACCTCTTCCTCTGAAGTTAATAAAGAAACTTTACCAATATTGCGTAAATAATTACGAACTGGGTCAGTTGCCTCGCCACGTACGGCCGTTAATCGCTCAATTTGAGCTGCCAAACCAGAAAAATCCTCTTCAACCACCTCTTCTAAGTCGGCAGTATCAAAAATATCTACCCCCTTCTTAAAAGCTTGACTATAAAATTCATCTAATTCTTCTAAGTGTTTCTCGGCATTGGGAAAAACCACCAAAACCTCATCTTGGGTTAAAAACCCTTCATTTTTCCCTTGCTGTAAAAGCTTCTTTGCTGCCGGTGAAAGCACCATATGAGCTATATTATATAACAACTAAGCCTTGCTTTGTACCCGTCTAGCCGACGAGGCTGATCTGCTTCAGTAATTTATTAATTTTTATTTGCAATTTAGCTACATCCTTATCTTTCCCTTCTTTTTCTTTGAGAACCACTTCTTTTGATAAACGAGCAATCTCCTGACGCCAAAACACTAATTTTAATTCTCTTTCAATTTTCTCAATCTCTTTTTTCAAATCTCCTTTATCAATCAACTTATTGGGAAGGGGATTAAGATAAAATCCATTAAAGATTTCTAATAATTCAGGGGGAAGGGATTGGGCAAATCGGTGGCTAACAAATTTTTTATTCTCTTTAAAGTATTTTTTTAAGAAACGAACTAATCGCTTTTGAGCAGGTAAGATAATAAATTCAGACAATTCCTGATCCAGCAAAAGCTTCTCTTTCCCATGCTGAAAACAAATACTGAAAAGGTAGTGGACTAAGGTTTCCTGACGACGGGGTGGTTCTTCTGCCTGAGCAGATGAGATTCTTTGCCCCGCCTTGGCAGGGGTCAGAACGACAGAGGAGCTTATCTTTCCCCAAACTGCCTCTTCTGCCACCCCTAATTCTCGAGCTAATTTCTGAATATAATGAGAACGTAAAACTTCATCGTTAATCTTCGCCAAAATTGGCGCCAACTCATCAGTAGCCTGTTTTTTACCCCAAGCAGTATTGATATCAAAACGAGACAGGGCAGAATCAATATAAAAGTCAAAAATGGGCACCGCCTTCTTAATTTGTTTTTTTAAAAACCCCACATCCTTCTGAACTGCCTCGTCGGGATCCTTAAATTTACCCGCTAAGCGCACGACGCGAACATTTAATCCTTGAGAAACAGCCATTTGAATGCCACGGCGGGAAGCGGCGTCACCGGCAGTATCTTCATCCAAAGCCAATAATATTTCCTCGGCAAAACGATGGAGAAGCCTTACTTGTTCTTCTGTCAAAGCGCTCCCTTTAATAGCCACAATGTTTTTAATCCCTGCCTGATAAGGTGAAATCATATCAAATTCTCCCTCAACAACAATTACTTGTTTGCTTTGACGAATAGCTTCCTTAGCCTGAACTAATCCAAAAAGAAGCTGGCTCTTATGATAAATTAAAGTTTCCGGAGTGTTAATATATTTACCGACATCTTTCCGAGGGCGGAGGAGGCGGCCGGAAAAACCAACAATATTACCCCGATGATCAAGTAAAGGAAACATTATCCGATCACGAAAACGGTCAATTAGTTGATTGTCCTCTGTTTTAAAAACCAACCCCGAAGCTTCTAACTCTCCATCAAGAAAACCCTTTTTCTGGACGATAAACTGTTCCAAAAAACTGCGCTTATCAGGAGCATAGCCAATTTTAAATTCCTCAATGATTTTCTTCTGAATACCGCGATTAAAAAGATACTCTAAAGCCTTTTTACCCGCTTGATGTTCAGTGAGAAGAAAATGAAATAGCTCGTTAGTAAGATGATTGATTTGATAGAGGCGTTGTTTATTGGCCTCATCAGGACCGGGCCGATAAGAGCGCAATGTTATCCCTGCTCTTTTAGCCAAGAATCGCAGCGCCTCACCGAATTCCATCTTTTCATATTCCATTAAAAATTTAATCGCATTCCCGCCAATCCCACACCCGAAACATTTAAAAATTTGCCGTTCCGGTGAAACAATAAATGAGGGGGTTTTCTCAGAGTGGAAAGGACACAGTGCTTTAAAATTCCGACCTGCTCGCTTCAAGCGCACATGCTCACCAATCAATTCTACAATATCAGTCTTCATTAAAACCTCTTCAATTTGATCCATGTTCCAGTATTTCTATATTAGAATTATTAGCATGAGCAATAATCCTCGCTGTCCCCCCAATAGGAAAAGTAATCTTGGGATCAGTATGGCCAAAATCAACATTGGCAATAACAGGCAGATTATTTAACTCTTTCTTTGTTTTAACAACGTCAATCAACTGCCTATTGGTTATCTTACTTGTTTTTTGAAACCGACCAAACACCAATCCTTTAACCTGGTGGCCAAAATCAGACCGATGAATAAGCGATTGCAACTCTCTATCAAAATCCCAAATTTTAGCAGGCGCGCATTCTTCTAAAAACAAAATTGTCCCCTCAAATCGAGGCATAAACTCTGTCCCCTGAAGCAAATTGAAAGTGCCTAAATTGGCGCCTAAAACCGTTCCCTCCGCCTTGCCTTCATTAATAATTAGCCAGCCTTTATTAGCCATTAAATTTCTATTGTTTTGGTCTTCATGCCAAACATCATCGCTCCAACTTTCGCTGGGCAGAATATCGAATGGGGCAGAAGAAAAAAGACATTTTTTAAAATATTCTAAAGTGTAATCAAAATATAATTTTTGGCTAAATGTAGAATAATGAGGGCCAGAGTAAGTCACCAAACCTGTCTTCGCAAAAATAGCGTTATTTAACACCGTGATATCAGAAAATCCGCAAAAAATTTTGGGATTTTTTTTAATTAAATCCCAATTAATATATTGCAGTAGTTGATTACCGTTAAAACCGCCGATAACAGTCAAAATGGCTTTAATCTGGGCATCAGCAAAAGCAGTATGCAAATCTTCCACTCTTGATTTAATACTGGAAGATAAAAGCTCGTCAGATTCCTCAGAGTGTTTAGAAAAAACTATTTTCAAACCCATTTGCGTTAATCTCTTATTGGCAATCTGACGGCAATCCTCAGAAATTATTGCCAGAGAGCGCGCCGGAGCAATTACGCAAATTTTATCGCCAGATTTTAGCTTCTTGGGATATATTTTCTCCATGCGGAGGGTAGA
>Ga0209121_10001889_pt1 | contig 21767 bp, 21 predicted proteins | sample Cruoilmetagenom3_FD_187292 | JGI IMG/M metagenome (GOLD analysis project Ga0209121, IMG submission 187292) | Oil polluted marine microbial communities from Coal Oil Point, Santa Barbara, California, USA - Sample 3 (SPAdes) (version 2) | ecosystem: Environmental > Aquatic > Marine > Oil seeps ...
TCTAATGACTGTTCTCTCATAATCAATATTATTCTATCATAACTTTCCAAAAATTACAAGGAAAAATGAGATTGTGTCGCGCGAACGCAGGGCAAACCCTGTTACGCGAGATTAAAATGTTGTATCGATACCAATGTGGATTTTTCCCTTCATAAAGGTTCTCTCTTCACCGAGTGCATATTCTATTGAGATAATCCCCAGACCCGATAAAATCTTTGCCCCGATGCCATAACCATCCTTAAACCAGTCTTTGGTTAAACCATCGGGATAACTCGTCGTTTCAAAATATGCACAATCGTAAAGGAGATAGAGCCTCGATTTTCTTGAAACCAGATACCTGTATTCCGGGCTCAGTCTTAACATCTCTGTTGTTCGGAACTGCCTGTCCCTGTAGCCCCTCAAACTATTGTAACCCCCGAGTCTAAACTGTTCATATTCTGGTAGTGGGGGGTCGTTTGTCCTTGTCCCCTTTCCGGATAAGAGGAATGTGATAGCGTTATTTGAAAAAATAGGGAAGGACTGGAAAAGGTCTAGTGTAAATTTCATAATATCTACCGAGTTTTTTTTACCGTATTCAGTATAGAAATGGTAATCTATACCCCTTCTGGGATTGATTTTATCGTCAAGGTTGTTAAATTGAAATTCGGTCCCCAGCGTATACTTTTTTGAATCCGGTAACCCTATGCTTGCAGCCGTGAATTTTTCCCATCCCGTTACAAGACCCATTGTGAGATTGATGGAAAGCGCTGTTTGTAAATTCAGATTTACCTTTGAAAATGTGAACAGGGTATCTTCGATAAAATGGGAAAAAGAAGAGATGAGATTTAATTGACTTGCCAATAACCAGGGTTCTTTATAGCTAACATCCAGTTTTGTATAGGGGGGAATCTCTTTTTGCCATTGTAAACTCAACATCCTTCCTGTTCCAAAGAGATTTAACAAATCCGTTGTTACGGAGCCGACAAAACCCCCTTCCTCCCCATTTTCTGAAGGAATGTATCCTATTATACCTGTTATCCTGTTTGAATTTACCTCATTTACCTTAGCCACTATATCTACCGTACCGCTCCTCTCACCCTTTATTAAAAGGAATTCGTTTTCCCTCTCAACAAAAGAGAGTTTATTGAGCCACTCGTAACTTCTTTTTAGCCGAGTTTCGGAGAAATATTCACCCTTTGGAATGCGCAGTTGTTTTTTTATAACATAATCCTTTGTAACCCTGTTGCCCAGAACAGTAATCTCTCCCCATCTTAATCTTGGTCCTTCTTCGATCTCTAAGCCTATATTTATTCTACCATCCTGTTTTTTGAAATAGAAAGGTATAATTCTTGTGAAAGGGAAACCATTAGAACCATAGAAATCAAGCAATCCATTCATTCCCCATTCAAAATCTTCGATGCTGAATAGAGCCCCACTTTTTATACCTGAAAATTTTATTAATAGTTCATCCTTAATAAATTTGTTTCCCTTTACCTCTATTGTCCCTACTGTGAATTTTCTTCCCTCTGTAATGCCGATTATTAGTCTATTGTTTTCTATTTTACAGTCAATCTTCGCATCGAGAAAACCATCGTTTTTATAAATTTCCAGAAGCCTTCGAGAATACTTTTCTATATCTTTTTCTTTTGGAGAAAAGGTCTCCTCGAGGTTGAGAAACCCTATGATTTCCTCTTTTGAAAAGAGTTTGTTACCTTCGAGCTCTATACAGTTATCAGTATTTAGGGGGAAGAGTGTGGTTAAAAGAAAAAGTAGGAAGATACTCATTCCTTCCAGTAAGACTTTTTATAATGGGTCGAGGAAAAGATATGGACGCCAGTTTGGGTCTGGTATATTTACGATGTTATGGATAAGGTAAAAAAAGTGTGGTTTCCTTGGAGCTCTTATGAGTTCGAGTTTAGCCTCCCTTAAGGAATGGTCTCCCTTTTTTGCGTTACATTTTGTACAGGCACAAACGAGGTTTTCCCAGGTATCTTTTCCACCCATTTTTCTGGGTATAACATGGTCAACAGTCATTGGCCCGACCTTTGTCCCACAGTACTGGCATCTATAACCATCCCTTTTCAGGATATTCTTTCGTGTTGGCGAGAGGGTTCTCCGTGATATCCTAACATAGTTTTTTAATCGAACAACACTTGGAACAGGATAACTCCTGTTTACTGTGTTTAGTTGCAGACCTTCATAGGTTTCAACGATCTGTGCCTTACCGAGATACGAAATTACAAATGCCTTTTTTGCTTCTGTAATACTGAGCGGTTCGTAGTTCTGGTTAAGTATAAGAACATCCCTTGAAAGGGGCTTTTTCCCTATCATTCTTCTATATCACCTTTTGAAACATCGATTTCCTGTTCATAATAAAAGGTTTTTAGACCAAAGGGTAGAACAGCACTATCGGAATATGCGATATATATATTAATATCGTCACTGTCATATCTTGTTATCTCTATATCCTCGTCCGTGATTGTAAACTTCGAATCACTTGCGGTCTCTTTTAATTTCATTCTTATCCTCTGGTCGGGATCTGAAGAGGTGTATTTTATTATGGCTTTCGTTCGGTCAAGTAGGGAGCCATAGCGGATTTTCACCCCCAGTACGTTAATAAATGACCATACACCATAGATTATCAGAAGTAGAAGGATAATATAGAATAATTTTTTCCCCATCATAACCTCCTGGCATAATATTCATTATACTCGATTATAGTTTTACGGACCATACCACATCTCATGCTGCGTGTTTTTGATCTTGGCATCTGCCCTTTTTTTGCCCTTACCTGCATAAGTCATCCAGCGAGAATCTCCTTTTGCTCTTCCATACCAGACCTTTGCACTTTTGTAATTGGAAATAGCGATTTCGTAATCTTTTTTCTTTCCTGTTGAGCGTGCTCTTGCTCGTGCACCATCTCCATATCCAACGTAGACATCACCATTCATACAGTTAAGTGCAGCGTCACCCGGTGCAATCGCAAATGCCTGTGTAATATATTTTTGTGCTTTGCTGTAATTTTTTACCTTAAGATACATATTTATAAGATGGTAATAGGGAATAAGTTTCTTCTCGCTTTTTTGTACCGCTATCAGGTAATTTTCAGCAGCAGAGGAGTACTTATGGAGGGCTTCGTATGTTTTGGCTATTTTTACATAGATTGTGCCGAACTCCGAGAGTTCCGGTTCTATGATTTTGTAATGTTCGAGTGCCTTCGAATAATTTTTGCAGTCATAATACGCATCCCCGAGACTGAGCCTCACATCTATATCTTTAGGGAATTCCTCTGCAATCTTTTCGAGGAGTACAATCGCTTTTGCAGATTTACCCATCCGAAGATATAGTTTGCCGAGTGCGTAAGCAATGGCTCTATTCTCTTGGTCGAGTTCATAAGCCTTTTTATAGTATTTCAAAGCTTCATTGGAATTTTTTTGTTTTTCATAAACATGGCCCAGCCCATGATAGATAGTGGCATCGAGTGAATCTAATTTCATTGCCTTCTTGTAAACAATCAGAGCTTCCCCATATCTTGCCAATTTTGCATAGAGGCTGCCGAGAGCCGTATACCCCTTTACTGTATTGGTAACCTTCTCTGTGAGGGTTTTATAGGTCTCTTCAGCAATACCGAACTGCTGCAAGCTTATATATATCTTTCCCAAAGCAAGGTATGCATCGACATATGTTGTACTACAAGCAATAGCCTTTTCAAAATTTACTCTTGCATCTTCATACATTTTCATCTTTTGATATTCATAACCAATATTAAAATGTTTCTTACATTCACTCCCATTTTCGAGGGGCTTTTCTCCTCCCCCTTCTTTTTTTACTGTTTGTGATGGACCACATCCTAAGACAAGAGCAAGCAATAAGTATAGAATGGTTTTTTTTAGCATTATAAGCCTCCCACTATTTCTCTTTTTTCTTATTATCTTCTTCTTCTTCTCTTATTAAAGAAGGTCTTATAGATATAGGTGTTTTATTGGTATCGTTAGCCCTTGCTCTTACGAAGTAGTTTATTTTCTGATTTTGGGTGGAGTAAGCGGGTCCTTCAGAAAAAGCGGGCTCGACTTCCTTATCCCATTTGCTTATGCTATCCCCGTCGGCTGTTTTTATCATTGGCATATAGGGTATGAGAAGTTCCCTTAAACAGACACCCTCTGGAGGATATGTATCATGGTCTATATAGTAGTCCTCGAGAGCATTTCTTACGAGTTTCATTGCCCTATCAGCCTGTTGAATCTTCGATATATCGGCAATACCACCCTTTTCTACGCAGCCAGTAACTGTTGAGGCAAGAGCAATTATTAGGGTAAGATAGAGAAAATATTTCATAGTCGCACTCCTTTCCTGATAGTGTTACGTTTTAAAACATAGGAAAAATTACCATACAAAGAGAAATTTGTCAAGATATTTTTCCGTTTTTCTGGGCTTGACTTTTACAATTAGATTTGTTATAATCCTCTATATGATGAATAGAGTATTACTTAAACCTCTTCTTTTTTTATTTCTTATTACGTTTACTTCTGGCACCTGTATGAAGAGGTTATCGAAACCAAAGGGTATGGGTTTTCCAGAGGATTTTATACCCGAAGGGATTGGTGTCAATATCCACTTCTCCGGTGCACCTGCTCAGGATATGTCACTTATCAACGAAGCACATATAAAATTGATAAGGGCAGATCTTACCTGGGCGCAGATTGAAAAAGAAAAGAATAAATATGATTTTTCGAGATACGATAAACTAATGGATGCGTGTGAGAAAAACGGTATACGGATACTTTTCATTCTTGATTACCAAAACAGATTATACGGAGAGGAAAAGTCTATCAGGGGAAAAGAACAGAGAAAAGGATTTGCCCGTTTTGCAGGAGAGGCAGCGAAGCATTTTCAGGGTAAGGGTGTTATGTGGGAAATCTGGAACGAGCCCAATATTGCAAAGTTCTGGGGCGAGGAACCTAATGTGGATGATTATATGGAACTGCTAAAGGTTACCTCAAGAGCTATCAGACATGCAGCCCCGGGAGCCATAATAGTTGCTCCAGCCACCTGCGGCTGTGATGGTGGATTCATTGAAAAATGTGGGAAGCTCGGAATGATGGAAATTGTAGATGGTGTTTCAGTTCATCCTTACAGGGAAGGAGGTCCAGAGTCGGTTCTCAGGAGTTATAATTCCCTTCACAAGATAATCGACAAATATAAAACCCGAAGTAAAAAAAGACCAAGAATTCTTTCGAGCGAATGGGGATGGGGTTTACCGTATCTGGATATAGAAGTTATTGGAGGAAAAGGAGCGGAGTTACGACAGGCAGCCTATTTAACCAGGAGGTTTTGCACAGAGGCTCTTGCTGGTATTGCTTGTGCTATCCATTATAAATGGAGAGAGGATAATCATGGTTTGGTCAGAACCAATTATTCTCTAAAACCTTCCTACAGAGCATTTGAGATACTTAACGAACAACTTACCGGATACTCAAGTGACGTCTCGAGGCTCGAGATGGGGGACAAAGAGAAGGATTTTATTCTCCTTTTTAGGGGGGAATTGGGCGATAAAATTGTTGCATGGCGTACAGAAGGAGAGAGTGTTATTGCAATTCCATTGAAGAGGGGAAAAGCAAAGGTTATTGATTTTCTTGGAGAGACTGTGGACTTTAGAATAGAGCAGGATACACTCCATCTCACAATAGACGGGCAGCCTGTTTTTATTGGGTGGTAGAGTATTGAACAGCCTATTATCTACTAATTGAGGAGGGATTATGGATGTATTTGAGGCAATTAAAGAGCGGAGGAGTGTTCGTAACTACGAAGAAAAACCTGTGGAAAAGGAGAAATTAACCAGGATATTTGAGGCAGCAAGGCTTGCACCCTCTGCATCCAATCACCAGGAATGGAGATTTGTGGTGGTGAGGGACAAATCCAAAATTGCGGCATTGATGGAGGCGGCAAACAACCAGAGGTTTGTTGCTGAAGCACCTGTTGTTATAGCCTGTTGTGCAGAGACAGATGAGCACAGAATGAGGTGTGGCGAACCCTGTTATCCTATAGATGTGGCTATTGCTATTGACCATATTACACTTGCCGCCGTTGCACTTGGCATTGGAACATGCTGGATTGGTTCGTTTTATCCAGAGAAGGTGCGAAAAATCCTTAATATTCCGGAGGATATAAAGGTAGTGGAGTTGTTGACTATGGGCTATCCCGCAGATAGACCGCAACCAAAGAGCAGAAAAACCGTTGATGAAATCGTCCATTATGAAGAATGGGGCATAAAAAACAGAAATTAAGAAATTGGAAATTTAGAAATTGATATAGTCATTAGAGGAAAAAAATTGAAGATTACACTTGCCGGTTTTAATGTAGATTATGAAACCTTGAGGAAGATTACCGAGGGTAGGAGAGAAGAAGCTATCCTTACACCAGAGGTTTTCTCCGCTGCCTATGCGAGAATAAGCAGGAGTCCCAAGACAGTGACGGAATTGCGTAGGGATGCGAAGGATGAAATAGAGAAGGCAAGAAGAACAAACAGGAAAATTATCTTCGAGATGGGGCATCATTCAGTGGCAGAGCATGCGGTTTTCAACTTTGATATTATAGGTGTTTCGCGATTGCTTACGGAGGAGATAGAGCGATTCAGATTGTGTTCGTATACAGAGAAATCTCAAAGATATATAAAATTGAAAGGTGATTTCGTTATTCCAAAGGAGATTGCCGAAAGTGTCTATCTCTCTCGATTCAAAGAGGTAATAAATAGAGGTATTTCTTTTTACCATAAATTGTATGGTCGGATTGTCGAGTATGAAGAAAAAGCACTAAAGAGGGTTTTAACAAAACAGGAGAGAAAAAGGGTAGCATTGAAGGCAAACGAAGATGCACGATATATCCTCAGTCTATCCCAGAAAACGCAGATTGGCGAGACCATAAATGCGCGAAATCTTGAATTGCTTTTTAGGAGATGTGCTTCCCATAGATTGGAGGAAGCAAGGAGTTTTGGCATACAGATGTTCGATTTGGTAAAAAAGTATGCACCTTCAATTATCCTCTTTTACAAGGAGAATGAATATGATAAAAAAACATATTCAGAATTGAGAACATTAATATCGGGTATGGATGAGAAGGGATACAAAGCTGGAGATGAAGATGTTGTGCTTGTCAATTGGACCAGGGATGCGGATAGAATGCTTATAGCGGCTATTGTTCATACCTGCTCGAATATATCTTTTGGTGATGCCTTGAAGACTGCAGGAGCAATGGCAGCGGATAAAAAGAGGGAGATTGTCAAGAAAGCATTTGAATCTATGGAACTCTATGATGCAGTTTTAAGGGAATTTGAACATATTAATCTTACATTCGAATTGGTGATTTCGGCGTCCTGTTTTGCACAGTTAAAAAGACACAGACAGGCGACAATTACCTATCAGAGATACAATCCTGAACTGGGTGTTACCATTCCACACTCCTGCTATACGGTTGGTATGGATAAGGAATTTATGGAGATAATAAAAATAACGAACGACCTGTTCTATGAAATGCAAAGGAAATTACCCGAGGCTTCCGAGTATATATTAACAAATGCACATAGGAAAAGGGTGCTTTTCTCCGTTAATGCAAGGGAACTTTACCATGTATCCAGGTTAAGGGAGGATGAGCATGCGCAATGGGAAATAAGGGAGAAGGCAGTAGAGATGTTGAAACTGGCAAAGAAAGTGATGCCTCTGACATTTCTTGTCTCGGCTGGAAAGGATAGATACCCGGAAATATATAAGGAAGTATATGGTAGATATCCCAGGGTGATAAAACCTGTTCTTCCTGCATAACGGGAACTTTCAAACCATTTCTCCGTTATCTTATTAAAATGAATTGACTAATTTAGAAATCTATGGTATAAATCTAATGAAAAGTTTGTAGGAAAATAATCGAAGCAGCAGTTTTTTACTACAAGGAGGGAAAATGGCGTCATTATGGGAAAGGGTCAAAAAAGGGCTTGTCGTGGCAGCAGAGAAGACCGATGAATTTACCAAGATGGGAAAATTAAAAATTGATATTGCAGGTACCCACAGAAAGATAGAGCAAAATTTTGAGGAACTGGGCGGAAAGGTTTACGATATCACAAAAACGGGAAAAAGGAAAAAAGCCGTGACGGATGATAAAGATATATCTAAACTCATTGAGAAAATAAAGGGGCTCGAGAAGGAACTGGGTGAAAAGGAGGAAGAATTAAACGGTTTGCTTAGCCCATAATAAAAAAATTTTTTCAAGAAAGTTAAAAAAATTTTGTTAAAATACTTGACAAATCCACCTATAGTTATTATATTGTAGGTCGGTAGTGAAAGTAAATTATGAAAAAAATAACGGTCAAAGGCAAGAAATGAGTGTTAGTTCAGGGTTAACAGCTAAGAAGGATAGAGTATTAAACGAAATCGATGAAGAAACACCTGTTTTTACAATAAGCATTGTATCAAAAATACTGGGTATACATACTCAAACCCTTCGAATTTATGATAGAGAAGGTCTTGTATGTCCTATCAGAACGCAGACGAATAGAAGGTTGTATTCTGAGAAGGATGTAAAAAGGTTGAAATATGTATGTTACCTTATTCACGAGAAAGGTGTTAATATATCAGGTGCAAAAATCATCCTTGAGATGGTAGATAACGAGACTATCGAATTAGGAGGAGAAAAAGATGAATAACCATAGAACATACATTGCAGGCGCAGCTTTCACTGCCCTCGTTGCTGTTATGGCTTTTGTTATGGGGCTCGTGATTGCTTCCAATATTAATATTTCGAGGGTTACCAATACACAGGAAAGTTATGCAAGGGTAAGTGATATAGGCAAAACATCGGATAGAGATAAATCCATCAAGAGTCCCTTTACGCCAATCGCAAAGGCAATATTGCCTGCAGTTGTAAATATCAGCGCGGAAAGGATTGTAAAGGTCAGGTCACCCTTCTCCGATTTTCCTTTCCAGGAATTCTTCGGTGATATTCCTAAGGAGTTTGAAAGAAAGGCTAAAAGTCTTGGCTCCGGTATTATTTTCTCAAAGGAGGGTTATATTCTTACAAATAACCATGTTGTGCAAAGTGCCGATGAAATCATTGTTACACTTTCGGATAATACTCTTTTCAAGGGTGATGAGGTTGAAGTTGTAGGAACAGATGCTCGGACCGATGTGGCTATTCTTAAGATAAGTAGAGAGAAGGATCTACCGTACGCACGACTTGGTGATTCAGATAAGATAGAAATAGGTGATTGGGCAATTGCATTCGGGAGTCCTTTTGGATTTAGCCAGACGATGACCGTTGGTGTAATAAGTGCAAAAGGAAGATCACATATCCCATTGAGCCATGGTCCCACTTATCAGAATTTTATACAGACGGATGCAGCAATAAATTCCGGGAATAGCGGCGGTCCTCTTGTGGATATAGATGGAAATGTAATCGGGATAAATAGTGCCATCGCCAGTCCGAGTGGAGGCAATGTGGGAATAGGCTTTGCCATTCCAATAAATTTAGCAACAGGTATTGCCGAACAGTTGATAAAGAAAGGGAAAATCGTTAGGGGTTGGCTCGGTGTCTCTATTCAGGAATTGACCCCTGAAATTGCGGATGGTCTTGGTCTCAAAAATAGAAAGGGAGTAATAATCGCAAAGGTCTTGGGTGATTCTCCCGCGGAAAAAGCAAACCTTAAGGATGGTGACATTATTATCAGTTTTAATGGTAAACCTGTTGAGGAATTTGAAAGGTTCAGGATTGGTATTGCAGAGATAGAGCCAGGGACAAAGGTGAGATTTGTCGTAATCAGGGATGGTAGAGAAAGGAAGGTTACCGTTAGGGTTGGTGAAATGCCAGATGATGATGTAATAGCAAGTAGTGAGAAGGTCGAAAAAGCATGGATTGGATTGTATGTGAAGGATATTCCCAATAAAGAAGAAACAGGTGTTGTCGTGGAAAAGGTCGAGTTCGATAGTCCTTCATCTGATGCTGGTATTGAAGCTGGGGACATAATAAAAAGGGTCGGAAACCTTAATATTAAAGATGTTAAAGATTACAAAAAGGCAATAAAGATGTATAAAAATTTTCACCGTATTACCTTTCAACTTAAGAAGCGAAATGGTTACATTGTCTTTGTGGCTGTCGAAAAATAGGAGACTGGATATCGTTGAATATAAAAAAGAGTATAGGTGGAATAGATCAACCGCTAAAAATATACCTTACGGAAATTCAGGACTACCCACTTCTCACAAAAGAACAGGAAATTGAACTTGCAAAGAAGATAAAAAAGGGAAGCGAGAAAGCCATTGAGAAACTTGTCGAATCGAATCTTAGATTCGTTGTAAGTATAGCAAAGATGTATCAGGGATATAATGTTCCAATAATGGACCTTATCAACGAGGGTAATATTGGTCTTCTCAAAGCAGCAAGAAAATTCGACGAGAAAAAGGGGGTTCGTTTTATATCATACGCTATATGGTGGATCAGACAGGCAATATTAAAAACTGTCTCAGAGCAGACAAGAATTGTTAGATTACCCTTAAACCAGAAGCAGAAGATAAAAAATATCGAAAGTATGAGAGCAAAGCTGAAGAAAAAGGGAGGGGGAAGAGAACCTTTCGAAGAAGAGATTGCAAAGGCACTATCTCTGAAGACAGAAGAGGTAAAAAAAGCCACCTTACTGGCAAAGCAGGATATTTCACTGGATGCTCCCATAAAATCAACTGAGAGCCTCTATTTTTATGATGTTCTTTCATCAAAGGGTTATCCATCACCGGAAGAGGTATTTTTCAGGAAAAACATTAAATCTGAGATTATGCGACAGCTGAAGAAGTTACCACCGAGGGAATGCAAGATTTTGGTTCTCTATTTTGGCCTTGATGGAGAGAGGCCACATACGCTCGAAGAGATAGGAGGAACACTCAATCTTTCAAGGGAAAGAGTAAGACAATTAAAGGAGAAAGCACTTTCCAAAATTCGTAATTTCCCGGATGCTGTTCTTCTCCACTCATGAAGGTGATGTTTAAATAATGAGAAGAAGATTTCATATTTCAATTATACCCAATCAACCTGCAGGCAGGAAAGGTCCTCTCTTTTTTATCTCTATATTCTTTTTACTCGCACTTATTCTTGCATTTTCCATAACCCTTTTTGTCAGGCTCGGCTCCAGCAATAGTGTTTTGGTTAGAAACAGGGACGTTGATGTACTGAAAGAAGAAAATAGGGTGTTAAAAAAAACAGAGGCTGGAGTTAAAAAGATTTATGATACAACGAAAGAGAAGGTAGAGGAACTTGATAAAAAGGCAAAAAGGGTTGAGCCCTTACTGGGAATTCAGAAGATGCCAGAGGATAAAAAACTCGACTTGAGTGATTGTTTATTCAGTCATAGACTCGACTCACTCCTCAAAATAAGCAAGAGAAACAGGGATATATTCACTTACGCTTACGACAAATTTGTTGATAATAAGAGACTCTCCTCTTCGATTCCTTCTATAAAACCAGTTGAAGGATGGTTAATCAAGGGGTACGGTTACATTAACGACCTTTTCACCGATGAATTGAGATTTCATCCAGGTGTTACATTTTCTGCAGAAAGGGGCTCTGCTGTTTATTCGACAGGAGATGGCTCGGTAATCAGAAAGGGAATAGAGGATGGGCTCGGGCTTTTTGTCGTGATAAATCATAACTATGGCTATATCACAAAATATGGACATCTCCAATCCGTTAACGTAGAAGAGGGGGAATATGTTAAAAGGGGAGATATTATAGGGTATGTTGGGAAGACAGGGAGGACAACAGGACCCAGTCTTTACTATGAAGTAATAATGAACGGCACACAGGTCGACCCTCTCAGTTTTATATTTGAGGATATAGAAACGATGGAACCGAAATTCAATAAATGAGAGACTGAAAGAGAAGGTTATTTACTTTTGTTATCCTATCCTTCTCATGTTCATACTGAAATCGATAGATTTATATGAATGTGTTAACGAGCCAACAGATATATAATCCACACCTGTTTCCGCCTTTCCCTTTACATTTCGGAGGTTTACATTTCCCGATACCTCAAGTTCACAAGTTCCTGCAACAAGTTTGACTGCTTCTTTGATATCTTCTATTGGCATATTATCCAGCATAATTCTATTGACCTTAAATCGTAACACCTGCTTGAGTTCCCTTAGATTTTTCACCTCTATCTCTATAAAAAGTCTGTTCGAATCCACATTCTTTATTCTCTTCAGGAGATTCGTTATCCCGTTGCCGATGTTTATGTGATTATCCTTTATAAGAATCTGGTCATAGAGTCCCATCCTGTGATTATACCCTCCACCAACGCGGACTGCATATTTTTCGAGCATTCTGAGGGTAGGTGTTGTTTTTCTCGTATCCAGTATTTTTGCATCGGTCCCTTTTATTTTTTCTACATATTTTGCTGTAAGGGTTGCCATACCACTCATTCTCTGGAGAAAGTTTAATGCCACCCTTTCGGCTGAGAGAAGAGAGCGAGCACTGCCCTGTGCATCCGCAATTACTGACCCTGAAATAAATCTATCCCCATCATCTTTGTGGAAGGTGAATTTTACATCTTTATCGACTATCTTAAATACCCTTTTTACAACATTGGCGCCAGCAAGCACACCATTTTCTTTTGCCACTATTACTGCGAGCCCATTTATGTCGGGAGGGATGGTAAATTTTGTTGTAATATCCCCTTTCCCTATATCCTCTTTCAGTGCCCGCTTAACAATTTTTGTTAATTCTTTTTTATCTATCATTTGGAGTAGCATACCATTTCTTTTATTATCCGTCAAGCAAAAAGCTGGCTATGCAAGGATAAATAAATTTATTGACATCAAAAATTTTTTCTGATATAAGTTATAATGGTCGTGCTAGACGGGGAGACAGCGGTGCCCTGTAACCTGCAATCCGCTATAGCAGGGTTTATTACCGGCAGGCGCTATGAACCAAATAGCTCAGTTTTTGTGAAGGAAACCGTTGAAGGTTGGGTCCATTATAAATATATTCTTTGAACCCCGTCAGGACCGGAAGGTAGCAGCGGTAAGAAACGATATATCTGATAGTGATTAACCTGACTGGAGTTTTTCTTTTCAAAAACCCTGTTCGGTGAATGGCTACTGTTGGGTGCACGGCCAATCGGGGCGTAGCGCAGTCCGGTTAGCGCACCAGCATGGGGGGCTGGGGGTCGTCGGTTCAAATCCGACCGCCCCGACATTAAATATATAGTTAACAGTTAACAGTTAACAGTTAACAGTTGATAGTTGATAGTTGATAGTTAAATCAAAATTGAATAAACTAAGTAAACTGTGTAGACTAAATAAGAAAAAAAGAAATGGCTTATATTGTAATTGCAAGAAAATATAGACCCAGGGATTTTAGTGAGATTGTTGGTCAGGAGCATATTACCAGGACACTCACAAACGCTATAGAAGAAAATCGTGTAGCGCACGCTTATCTTTTTGCTGGACCAAGGGGTGTAGGGAAAACTACGACCGCAAGGATACTTTCAAAATCCCTTAATTGTGAAAAAGGCCCGACAGCACACCCCTGTAATGCCTGTTCAAACTGCAGGGAAATAGATAGTTCTATAAATCTGGATGTTATTGAAATCGACGGTGCTTCAAATAGAGGAATCGATGAGATAAGGACTTTACAGGAGAATACACGGTATGCCCCTGGACGTGGGAAATATAAAATATATATTATAGATGAAGTTCATATGCTCACAAAACAGGCATTCAATGCCCTTCTGAAAACCCTCGAGGAGCCACCGAAACATATCATATTTATTTTCGCAACCACGGAGCCACACCAGGTTCCAATGACGGTTCTTTCAAGATGTCAGAGGTTTAACTTCAGGAGGTTAACCGTTTTTGAAATAGAGGAAAAATTAAAGGAGATATCAGAGAAGGAAAAGATAACCATAGATGATATGGCTGTGAGACTTGTCGCGCGACAGGCTGATGGGAGCTTAAGGGATGGCGAGGGTATGCTTGACCAACTCTTTACTTACTCCGATGGTAGGATTACTGTAGATGAAGTGAGAAGTATGTTTGGATTGGTCGAGGAGGAATTCTATTTTTTATTGACAGAAGCTATCGAAGGGAAAGATGATAATAAAATACTGGGGATTGTCGATAAAGCATTTGAGAAGGGTTACAATATGGAAGAATTTGTCTCGGGGTATATAAGACACATTAGAAAACTCTTCTTAATTAAAAACGGGGTGAAAATTGAATCTCTTTCAGAAAAAGAAAGGGCTCGGTATATAGAGAAGAAGGATATTTTTTCGAGTTTTTTGCTACTGCAAATGATGAACAGACTCTCACTCTTGATTAGGAAGATGAAAAATTCATCAATGGCAAGAGCACTTCTTGAGATAGAACTCCTCACACTCTCTCGACTCAAAGATACTCTTGAGGTCAAGGAACTTATCAAGAGGATTGAAAAAATGCAAGGTGGTATTCCCCAGGATAGAATTGCAGAGGAGGAGCCTCACTATGAAACGAACACCGATAATAACAGAGAGGAATACTCGGGGGATTACACACTTGAAACATTATGGAAAAAACTGGTTGAGGAGATAGGAGTGGAAAACCGTCCCCTTGCAGCGGTTCTTCAAAACTTTCATCCCCTTTCCAATGAGAATGGAATATTCACTATCAAGAATGACGAACAGAACGGTTTTTTTAAGGAGCAACTTGAGCGAAAGGATGGGAAAAGGACTATTGAAAAAATATTAACCAACATTACAGGAAAGAAGATGAATTTGAGGTTTATACAAGGAGAAAAAAGGGAAAAGGGGAGAAAGAAGAATACAAAAAAGGGAAGTGAAGTAGCAGGAAATCTTAAAGAGAATGAAATGGTTAAAAAAGCACAGAAAATACTGAAGGCGAAAATCGTAGAGGGAGAGAATTGGTGAAGTATATATAAGGTAGTGGGAAAAAAAGTATAAAAGAATATGAAAGAAACCACAGAGCGCACAGAGAAAACATTATATCTCTGTGTCCTCTAAAAAGAATACATAAAAGGCAAGTAGAGAGTAATGACAACTCAAATAAAGCAGGAAAGTATACGAAAGGAAAAACCACATTTGAGTTCGCAGAGGGGGGAGGGAAAGAAAGTTTTGTTAAGTTCTTAAGACTAAATAATCTCTGTGTTCTCTGTGGTTAGATTTTTCCAGAACCATATATAAAAGGAAGGTAGAAAAATGAAAATGCAGAATTTAGTAAAGCAGGCACAAGAATTTCAAAAAAAGATGAAACAGATGCAGGAGGAGTTGAAGAAGAAGGTTGTCGAGGCTACAGCAGGGGGTGGGATGGTGACCGTTACTGCTAATGGACGTCAGGAGATTCTTTCTATTAAGATTGAACCCGAAGTTGTCAATCCCGATGATGTTGAAATGCTCGAAGATTTGATTACTGCAGCCGTGAATGAAGCAAAGAGAAAATCGGAGGAGTTAGCACAGGAGGAGATGAAGAAGATAACGGGTGGAATGAATATACCAGGGCTTGGAGGGATGAATTTCCCCGGATTTTGAACAATGAAATATCTTTCAGAAAAGCACGAAAAACTTGTTGATGCATTACGAAGGTTGCCAGGCATAGGAAGGAAAACCGCTTTGAGGCTCGCTTTCTACCTGCTTAAGGAATCCAGAGAAGATGTTTTTGCCCTGGCTCAGGCTATTAAGGAAGCAAAGGAGGGTATCAATTTCTGTGGTATATGCGGCAATATAACAGAGGGAAATATATGCAAAATATGTGCTGACTCTGAAAGGGATAAAACTTCACTTTGTGTGGTGGAAGAACCTATGGACCTTTACGCACTTGAAAAGGCAGATTTCTATAAGGGACAATACCATGTGTTGGGTGGTGCACTCTCGCCACTTGATGGTGTTGGTCCGGAGCAACTGAGAATAGATGAACTCACGGAGAGGATAAAAAAGGGTGAAATCAAAGAGGTAATAATCGCAACAAATCCCGATACAGAAGGAGAAGCAACTGCTCTCTATATTTTAAAGCTCCTGAAACCTTACAATGTAAGGATTACAAGGATTGCTACAGGTATCCCTATGGGAAGTAACATTGATTATGCCGATGGTATAACCCTTTCGAAGGCTTTTAAGTCGAGAGGGGAGATGTAAGATTTTCATTAAAAAAAACTCAAAAAAAAACTTGACAAAAAGTGATTATTCTGATACATTATGTAAAATTTACAAAAAGTAAAGGAGGTGACGAAAAAGTAATAGAAAATAATAACAAATGTAGAATAAAGGAGGCTTAGATGAAGAAGCTATTTGCTATTGGTATATGTTTAACGCTCCTTGTGTGGTTTGCAGGGTGCCAGGTTCCAGGCGGAGGTGAAGCAGTTAAGAAAATCGGCGAAGCAGTAGAGAAGATGGATGAGATTCAAACACAATTGGATGATATACAGGCACAGTTGGATGAACTTACAGAAAACTTCAATACATTAGCGGATGAGTTCGATGAACATATGGAAAAATACCACAAGGCAAAACCCAAGACAACGAAAAAGATAACACCGAAACCAAAGAAGAAGAAGGTAATATACTAAGTTAATATACTAAGTTTTTAAAACCCTTATTTAACAGAGAGGTAACAATGCTAAAAAGATTAACAAGCTATTTTCTGGTAGTTGCAATGGCTTTATCCCTTATATTTATTTTTGGTTGTCCTAATCCAGATGACGACAATGGGACAGTTCCAAAACCCAGTAATTTAACGATTGTTGCAGATGCCCTGGGTGATGGAGTAATACTTTCCTGGGACGAAGTCAGTGATGTTGATGGATACGATGTTATTACACCGGATGGTGACACCCTTTTGTTAAATTATGACGATTTAACCTATACAGACGATACACCTGCTTCTACCGGGACTTATAGTGTTTATGCAGTAGATGGCGATAACAGGAGTGATCCAGCAACGGTAAGCGATGCTCCATATGTAAGCTCTTCAAATGTAACTCTCTATGGATGGAATGAAACTGAGCCAAGTGGTTTCGGATGGACAAGTGCAACTGGAGTTGGTGAAACCTATTCTGTGGCTGATAGTACTTATGAGGCTGTCGTCGATTTCTACTTCTATGATCTCAGTGGTTTTTTTGATTTTGTAAGTGGCGACGAATCACCATATGAGGGAACTAAGCATACTGGCATAGCAAACTTGCAAGATTCTAATTTCGACATTGCCCCTGAATCAGGTTACTATACTTTACAATCGATAACTCCTCTTTATTACTATGCATTTTTTGTCGAGGCACATTACTATGCAAAAGTCTATGTTGTAAGTACAACTTCAACAAGCGTGACATTCAGTTATGAATTCCAGACAATTGCAAACCTGAGAATTTTCTAATTCGATTATAATGGTTTTTAGCAAAGGCGGAGGTTTTCCTCCGCCTTTTTGTTTTTTGGTGATATGGGAATGCAATTTAAGAAACAAAATCTCTTGGAGTAGCAGAGCTTGCTCTGCGCAAGACAAGTCTTGCTACTCCTTTCATAAAATTTAAGGCTTCTTTCCCAAAATAGAGGCTCGAGACATGGAAGTCTCTCCTACATATTTTTGATAAATCGACAATCCGCCCTCAAATTTTTTTCTTGACAAATCCACTTTTTTTTATTATATTTATTCTGCAATGCGGAAGATAGTGAAAAAATAACCGCTATGCCTGCCCCGTTAGAAGAGAATTTTCTAATGGGGTCCTCTGTGGTGAAGTTTTCCACAGAACCAAAATCAGGTATAATGAACATTATACCAAGGAGGAAGATATGTCTATTGCAACCAAGGTTACCGATGTATCTAAAAATGTGTCTGTCAAAACCCTTCTGAAACTTATTAATGTTGCAGTTAAAAACAAAGGTGCAAGAAGACTTCTCGTAAAGCAGATAGAAAAAAAACTCTACGAGGACCTTATTAAAGCCAATCCCTACCATAGACCTGTAAAGGTCCAGGAGGATAAATACTATATGGGTAGAGCCCTCTTAAGAAGGATTGACAAGGCACTTACAGAAGGGCATCTTTCTAAAGAAGCTGTAAGGGGTTTACTCTCCATATTTTTAGGAAATGTATTCTTCGGTGGATTCTATAAGAGGGCACAATTTATAAAAAAGTATGGTTTTAAGCCGCCCGCTTTTGTCACCATCAGCCCGGGAAAGGCATGCAACCTAAAATGTAAGGGCTGCTATGCAGATTCCAGCAAGGAATTCCATGAAAAACTGGATTATGATACCTTTTCAAGAATCATAAATGAAGCAAAAGAACTCTGGGGATGCCGTTTCTTTGTCATATCTGGAGGCGAACCGCTCATTTATCAAAGCAATGGTAAGACTATACTTGATATATATGAAGAAAATAGCGACTGTTATTTTCTTATGTATACCAATAGCACACTGATAAACAAAAAAATGGCGAAGAAATTAGCAGACCTTGGGAATGTTACACCTGCTATCTCTGTCGAAGGATTTGAGAAGGAGACGGATGCAAGAAGAGGCAAGGGTGTTTTTAAGAAAATCCTTGCTGCTATGGAGAATTTGAGAGAAGTGGGTGTTCCTTTTGGTATCTCATTTACTGTGTTAAAAAGCAATCTGGATATACCTTTAAGTGAGAAATTTTTCGAATTCTATTTCGAGAAACAGAAGGCTGTTTATGCCTGGATGTTTCAATATATGCCCATAGGAAGGAAATATACACTTGATTTGATGCCCACACCAGAGCAGAGACTCGAACTTTTTACAAAGGAATGGTCACTTGTCAGGGAGAAAGACCTCTTTATTGCAGATTTCTGGAACAGTGCAACATCTTCGGATGGTTGTATCTCAGCAGGTAGGGGGGGCGGATATTTTTATATAGAGTGGAACGGTAATGTTACACCCTGTGTTTTTGTTCCCTATTACACACAAAATATTTACGAGATATATAAAAATGGTGGAAACCTTACCGATGTTTTGAATTCAAAATTCTTCTTAGAAATAAGAAAATGGCAGGCTGATTATGGTTACGAACAACCTCCCGAGAAGCACAAAAACTGGATTATGCCCTGTTTTATAAGGGACCATCACAAGAGGTTTATGGAAGTTGTTAAAGATTGTGGTGCAAAAGGTATAGACGAAACATCAAAGGTTGCCCTCGAGGATGAAGAATATCATAAAGGTTTAATAAAATACGACGAGGATTTTTCAAAACTCACAGAAGATATCTGGCAAAAGCATTACCTCGGTAAAGGTAAGTAAGGAAAAGTTGATTTTTAGAGGGGCTGAAAGAAAAAGATTCTAAAGAGTTCGATTTAAGTAGTGGTCTCTGGCTGAGAAGCCGGCTCCGTTGGTTTTTCTTTGAGGCTAAATTTATTATTTACAAAATTGGTCAACTTCGATTTATGCCTTGCTCCATTATTCTTGTGAATTACCCCTTTGGATACAGCCATATCGTATGCTTTATAAGCTTCTTTGAGCAATCCATTAGACTCGGCAATATCCTTGGCGTCCATGGTCTTTTTCGTTATGGTTTTCAGAGAAGTCTTAATTGCTCTATTTCTTAATCTCCTTTTTTTATTCTGTCTTAATCTTTTCTTTGCAGACATTTTGATAGGCATTTTACTTCCTCCTTCTATTTTTCTTTATATACACAAAAAAAACTGCTTTGTCAAGAAAAAACGAAATAAATTTGGTCTGCATCCAGATTGTAGGGGCAGACCCGTGTGTCTGCCCATTTTATCGCAGTAATATTATCTTTCGCGTTTCGCAATAATTATCTGCCTTAAACCTCACAAAGTAGAGACCAGAACCAAGCGATTCAGGGTTAATGCGATATTTCTTAATGCCTGAAGATTCAAAATATGTTATTTTTTTCTTCAACCTACCGGCAATATCAAAAATCTCAATAGAAACCTTTGTTTCTCGCGGGATGGAGCAGGAAATCTCTATATCCCTACCCTCGACTATTGTAGGGATGTTAAACCTAAATGAATTAGTATTACTTTGCTCTGAGGCAGTTTGTGGTCCACTATTACCTGCTTCTTTTATCCCATATTTTCTAAATGGTTTGAAATCGACGATACCTTTATTGCTATCATCATAATAATCATAGATAAACCGAGAAATAGAATCCTCTGAATTTGTCCCCCACCAATTGCCTTCTGCAAGGATATAATTTGAAGTATTATTATAGACTGCGTAGCTGGTATCTAACATCTGAAATCTGGGTTCTATCCTGTTCTGTCCACTCATCCTTACACCCAATATTGGTAAAGCATTATCGGTAATGTATAGACCAATCAGATTATTCGTTATTTCATTCTTCCTCACCATTCCAATTGCAAAATCAGAGAATATCATCCCCGTATCATTTTCGCTAAAGGTATTATTATATATAAGAGCCAGCTGCAATTTCCCATCGTCAATTTTGTCCTGGAGCAGCAGAGCGTGCCGTGTACCGTATGGTAACATGGCTTGCTCTGCGTTTTGATTTTCGTAATTTCGCCTTTCAGGTGTTTTGAGGGTAGCCGCAGGCTTTAGCCTGCGTTCTTGTGTCATTGCGAGTTCGTTTAAGTCCCCTCTATTAAGAGGGGATTCAGGGGTGTGTTCTGCCGAAGCAATCTCATTAAATCCCCTCTTGAGAGGGCTGCCTATGTCAAGACTTCGGCAGATATAGTCCTCCGAAGCTTCAGCGCAGGAGGAGGTGTCATATACTGTATGGTATATGACAGGGTGTGTAGTCCCCTCTAAAAAGAGGGGTGTCTCGACAGAGACGGGGTGTGAATTCCCCTCTAAAAAGAGGGGTGTCTCGACAGAGACGGGGTGTGAATTCCCCTCTAAAAAGAGGGGTGTCTCGACAGAGACGGGGTGTGTAATCAAACCTGATACCTGTAACCTCTTATCTCCTCTTTCCCCTTTTAACATTAACCCTGCTGCATTCCCCGTGAACTCACATCTTTTAACCATATTTAAGAATCCATCGTTGATAACTACCCCATATCCATTATTGAAGAATTTCGTATCGGTTATCCTTGTAATTCTTGATGTGGAATTTATGCCTTTATTGCAGGATTCAATTCTGCAATATGCAAGCTTGAATGGTCTGTTCAAGTTATAATTGAGACCAACCTCTGCATATGCAATTTCAGTATGTTCCACCTTCACGCTCTTTTTGGCATTTTCAAATCTTATTCCATACCAATCACCCATTTCAGGTTGGTTACCATTTGAAATAAATGAGACATACATCGTATCGTTACCCATAGATGCCAGATCTCCTGAAATAATGAATTCCGCTCTTGTAGTGTCTATTCCTGAATGTTCGAAATCATAATGGGGTATAAATCTCACAAAGACCCCCGGCTCGACCGTTAAAACTACTCCGGAATCAATCCAGACATCCCCTTTTATTAAGATATTGCTTGACCATGTAGTATCTTTTGTAATATGACCGCTGAAACCCTCTGGAACGGAAGGAGTAATATAGAAATATCCTGTATCGGGATTTCGGGACATATTCCCAGCAGAATCCCCCGCAATGAAATAGTACGCAATAAGATTGTCCTGCGGATTGTAGGGGTAACCCTCGTTTATCCCGTTAGATAGGGAATCTAATCTAATGGGGCGGCTACCCGTTTCTGGGAGTAGCAGACCTTGGTCTAAATCCCCCTGTTTCCCCTTTTGAAAAATGGGGATTTTAGGGGGATTTAATAGAGGTGATTTGTAAAGGTGTGGTTGTGAATTCCCCTCTAAAAAGAGGGGTGTCTCGGTAGAGACGGGGTGTGTA
>Ga0209121_10001890_pt1 | contig 21765 bp, 32 predicted proteins | sample Cruoilmetagenom3_FD_187292 | JGI IMG/M metagenome (GOLD analysis project Ga0209121, IMG submission 187292) | Oil polluted marine microbial communities from Coal Oil Point, Santa Barbara, California, USA - Sample 3 (SPAdes) (version 2) | ecosystem: Environmental > Aquatic > Marine > Oil seeps ...
TAGCAATGGAGAAGGGTCTAAGATTTGCTATCAGAGAAGGTGGTCATACTGTTGGAGCTGGTACTGTAATAGAGATAATTAAGTAATTAAAAATAAATAGCTATTAAAAGCTTTGAGCATAGTTTCTCGACTGAAATGTCTTCGAAACCATGCTACAAATCTAATAAAAAAAGTAGGGCAAGGCTTTAGCCTTGCATATAATGAGTTCTACTATTGTAAAAATAAGCAACCCTTAAGGGTTGCCCTACATATCAATATGTATTTAAAAATATTTTACGAAGTTTTTAATAGAAATAAAATTTAAGTGTCATATAAATTGATAGGGAGGTATTGTTGGCAAAAACTGGTCAGAAAATACGCATTTCATTAAAAGCGTTTGACCACCAGATTGTGGATCGATCTGCAAAAAAGATTGTAGAAACAGCTCTTGAGTCAGGAGCGAGAGTAATGGGACCTGTTCCACTTCCTACAAAAAGAAATCTTTTTTGTGTGATTAGATCGCCACATGTCGATAAGGATTCTCGAGAGCACTTTGAGATAAAGACTCATAAGAGATTAATAGATATATATAATCCGACACCGAAGACAGTTGATTCCCTTATGAGATTAAGTCTTCCAGCTGGTGTTTATATTGAAATAAAGCTATAGAATTATAGATTCATTTTAGCTTTGGGTGTATTTCTTTATTAATATGATCTCTCAAAATGTGGGAGAATTTATTTCTCTCTCTATATGTGATATAAGGCCAGTGTGGAGAGGAAGATTTAAAGATGGGAATTTTAATTAACTAAATACCTAAGATGAGGTAAATTTTGATTAAGGCTATTATAGGAAAAAAAATAGGAATGACAAGTATATATGATGAACAGGGGAACGTTGTTGCTGTAACAGCGGTTAAGGCTGGTCCTTGCACTATTACTCAAGTAAAGTCAGATAAAACAGATGGTTATAATGCAATTCAGATAGGTTTTGGTGATATTAAATTAAGCATAACAAACAAACCTTATGAGCAACACTTTAAAAAGAAGAAATTAGAGCCAAAAAAACATTTAGTAGAAGTAAGAGTGGATGAACCCAAGAATTTTAAGGCGGGAGATGTCATTAAAGCTTCTGTATTTGAGAAGGGAGATATAATTAAGGTAACGGGTAAATCTAAAGGAAAGGGATTTACTGGAGGTATGAAGAGACATGGGTTTAGTGGTCAATCAGCCTCTCATGGTTCACAATACCATCGCGCTATTGGTTCAACTGGTCAGAGTAGTTATCCCTCAAGAGTTTTTAAAGGTAAGAAGATGCCAGGTCGTCATGGATATAAAAAGGTGACAATATTGGGATTAGAAGTAGTAGAAGTGGATTCTGAATCAAACATAATACTAATAAAAGGATCTGTACCGGGATCGAAAGGAAGAATGGTACTTATACAGGCCATAGAAGGAAGGAGAAGGGCTTAAATGGGGCTTAAAGCGGATGTTGTAAATATCAGTGGTGATAAGATATCAACCGTTACTTTAAACAAGAAAGTATTTTTTTCAGAAAGTGATGTGAATATTTTAAACAGGGTTGTTAAAACTTACCTTGCATCAAGAAGATTGGGAACCGCATCAACGAAAACCAGAGATGAGGTAAGAGGTGGTGGTAGAAAACCATGGCGTCAGAAAGGTACGGGAAGAGCCAGAGCTGGAAGTATTCGATCTCCAATATGGAGGGGTGGAGGAGTTACATTTGGACCAAAGCCGAGGGATTACTCAATGAGGTTACCCAAGAAGATTAGGTATGAAGCAAGAAAATTAGCTTTATTTATAAAAGCAAAGGATAAGGAGATATTAATTGCTGAAGATTTTAATTTTAAGGAACCGAGTACCAGGAATGCTGCTAAATTTCTTAAATCTTTGGGAGATGAAAAGAAAAACTTAGTTATTCTAGAAAAAGATAAAGAAATAGTTGAAAAATCTTTTAAAAATATTCCAACTGTTAATGTAATAGGAGTAGATAGACTAAGTGTTTATAACATATTAAACGCTGAAAGACTGATATTTACAAAAAAATCATTGGAAGAAACAGTGGAGGTATATGGAAAATGAAAGGTTCAAGAGATGTGATAATTAAACCAGTCATATCTGAAAAAAGTTACTCATTAGTTGAGCAAAATAGATATACATTTATTGTGCATCCTAAATCAAAAAAGATTGAGATTAAGAAAGCAATTGAAGAAATTTTTAATGTTAAAGTTATTTCAGTTAATACCATTAAAATAGCTCCAAAACCCAGGAGGTTGGGAGCTTCAATGGGTTATAAATCTGGATATAAGAAAGCAATTATTACCTTAAAGCAAGGTGATAGTATACCAATATTTGAAAGTAAATAAATATATTAAAAGCTTTGGGTATACTTTCTTGGCTAAAAATGCCTGCGAAAGTACACCACAAAGCTCTAAATAAATAAAAAAAATAAATTCTAATTAAAGAGATAATATATAAAGGGAGTTAATTTGCCAGTAAAAAAATATAAACCTACAACCCCTGGTAGAAGATTTTTAGTAGGAATTGATTATTCAGAATTGACAAAAAAGAAGCCCGAAAAAACGTTGACTAAGCCAATTAAGAAAAAAGCTGGTAGAAATGTTAGTGGTAGGATTACAGTTCGACACAAGGGTGGTGGACATAAAAGAAAGTATAGAGTTATAGATTTTAAAAGAAAAAAAGATGATATTATAGCAAGAGTTAATTCGATTGAGTATGATCCAAACAGATCATGTAATATTGCTTTAATTGTTTATAAAGATGGAGAAAAGAATTATATATTAGCACCCAGAGGTATAAAGGTGGGAGATTCTGTTATTTCTGGTGATAATGTGGATATTAAAACTGGAAATACTCTTCCATTAAGGAAGATTCCTACTGGAACATTTGTACATAATGTTGAGATGCAACCTGGTAAGGGAGGTCAATTAGTAAGATCAGCTGGTTCCAGTGCTCAATTGATGGCTAAAGAGGGAGATTATGGACATTTAAAACTTCCATCTGGTGAAATAAGACTTATTAACTTGAATTGTAGAGCAACAATTGGTCAAGTTGGTAATGTAGAACATGGTATTATGATAAAAGGAAAAGCTGGAAGAAGTAGATGGTTAGGGATTAGACCAACTACAAGAGGTACATCAATGAATCCGGTGGATCACCCTCATGGTGGTGGTGAAGGAAGGGGAAAATCGGGAAGACCACCTTCATCCCCTACTGGAGTAAAAGCTATTGGGTATAAAACAAGAAAGAAAAGAAAACCATCAGATAAAATGATAATTAAACGTAGGAAATAAAAAAAATAAGAGGGAGGTAAATTGTCTAGATCTCTAAAGAAAGGTCCTTATATCGATGAAAAGCTTTATAAGAAGATTTCTGAGTTAAACACTAAAAAAGAAAAGAAAATGATAAAGACTTGGGCTAGAAGTTGTACCATAATTCCTGAAATGGTTGGTCATACAATTGCTGTACATAATGGGAGAAAACATGTTCCAATTTTTATAACTGAGAATATGGTTGGGCATAAATTGGGTGAATTTGCTCCTACCAGAACATTTAGATTACATGGTGGTCATACAGAAAGATCAACAGCATTGAAGTAATGGGAAAAACTATTATGGGAGGATAAATTGGAAGTAAAAGCGGTTTTAAGATATATCAGGATAAGTCCTCGAAAAGCTAGATTAGTTGTAGATATGATAAGAGGAACGGATGTTTCTAAAGCTAAAGTAGTTTTAGATTTTACTCCTAAAAAAGCAGCTAAGATAGTAAAAAAGGTACTTTCTAGTGCTGTAGCAAATGCTATTAAGAATCATGGCATGAAAGAGGAAAACTTATATATATCAAAAATAAATGTTGACCAAGGTCCAACTTTAAAAAGGATGAAACCGAGAGCGAGAGGAAGAGCGGATAGAATTAAAAAGAGGACAAGTCATATAACTATTTATATTTCTCAAAGAGAGGAGAGTTAATTTGGGACAAAAAGTAAATCCTGTTGCTTTTAGAACAGGAATTAATAGAGATTGGAAAACTCATTGGTTTGCGACCAAAGAGTATTCCAAGTTTCTTTGTGAGGATATAAAGATGAGAGAATATTTAATGTATCAATTACCAAATGCTGCTGTTTCAGGAATAGAGATTGAAAGAACAGCAGGGATAATGACAATAAATGTTTGTACTGCACGTCCAGGTATAGTTATAGGAAGAAAAGGAACAAATATAAATATTTTAAAAAAAGAAATAGAGAAGATGACAGATCACCAGGTTATTATAAATATTGTTGAAGTTGTAAAACCTGAATTGGATGCGATTTTAGTTGCTGAGAACGTAGCTCAACAGATAGAGGGAAGAACTGGCTATAGAAGAGCGATGAAAAAAGCAATATTTACAACAATGAGAGCTGGAGCAAAAGGAATAAAGATTTCATGTTCGGGAAGACTTGGAGGGGCTGAGATGGCAAGAATAGTGTGGTTTAAGGAGGGAAGAATACCACTTCATACTCTAAAAGCAGATATTGATTATGGACAAAAAAACGCAATTACAAAATTTGGGGTTATTGGGGTAAAAGTATGGATAAATAGAGGAGAGCTTACAGATAGGAAAGAGCAGTTTAAAAGCTCTCATGATGAGGAAACTAAGTTCATTAAAAAGTCATAAAAATAATAAATCGTTTAGGTTTATACCAATTTAAATTTAAAAAATTGTTTTATAAGTAAGAAAAAATTTTTAAGGAGAAGAAATGTTACTTCCCAAAAGGGTAAAACATAGAAAAGAATTTAGAGGAAGGTTGAAAGGTAAGTCAATAAGAGGATCAAAATTGTCTTTTGGTGAGTATGGGCTTCAAGCATTAGAACCATCCTGGATAACAAGTAGACAAATAGAAGCTGCAAGAATAACAATTACACGATGTATAAAAAGGGGAGGTAAAATTTGGATAAATATATTTCCTCATAAACCAGTTACTAAAAAACCCGCAGAAACCAGGATGGGAAGTGGAAAAGGTGCACCTGATAAATGGGTAGCAATTGTTAAACCAGGTCGTATTATGTTTGAACTTTCGGGTGTATCTGAGGAATTAGCAAAAGATGCAATGAGAAAAGCTTCTCATAAACTCCCTATAAAATGTAAATTTGTTACACTTAGGGAAGGAGGAGGCGAGTAATTTGAAAGCAACTCAACTCAGAGAATTGACTTTTAATCAGTTAGATAAGAAATTAGCTGAGGCTAAACAGGATCTTTTTAATCTTAGGTTTCAATTATCAATTAGTAAACTTGAAAACACAGCAAAAATAAAAGAAATAAAAAGAGAAATTGCGAGGATAATGACTGTTAAATACGAGAGGGAGAGAGAGGTAATTAATGAGAAGTAGAAGAAAAGTCAAATTAGGCAAGGTTATAAGCGATAAAATGGATAAAACTGTAGTTGTTGAAATAATGGCAACTTCTCATCACCCTGTTTATAAAAAGACTATGATAAAAGCGAAAAAATATAAGGTTCATGATGAAAAGGGTGAATGCAAAGTAGGTGATCTTGTATCTATTATGGAGACTAAACCAATTAGCAAGACAAAGAGGTGGAGAGTCTTTAAAGTAGTTGAGCAAAGTAAGTGAGGTTTTTAAGATGATACAATCATTTAGTAGATTAAAAGTAGCAGACAATACTGGAGCAAAAGTAATAATGTGTATTAGAGTATTAGGTGGAACAAGAAGAAGATATGCACGTATTGGTGATGTAATAATAGCTACTGTAAAAACTGCATCACCTGATGGAGTTGTTAAAAAAAGTGAAATAGTTAAAGCAGTTGTAGTGCGAACCAAAAAAGGTTATAGGAGAAATGATGGAACATATATAAAATTCGATGAAAATGCTGCTGTTATAATAGATAACCAAAATAATCCCAGGGGAACAAGAATATTTGGTCCCGTAGCAAGGGAATTAAGAGATAAAGAATATATGAAAATAGTATCTCTATCCCCAGAGGTTTTATAGGAGGAAAAATTGGTAAAATTAAAGATAAAAAAAGGAGATACAGTAGTTATCATAAAAGGTAAAGATTCAAGTAAATCATTTAAAAAAAGGACTGGGAAGGTTCTAAGAATTGAACCAGAAAAAGAAAGAGTTTATGTTGAAGGGAAAAATATTATAAAAAGACACACACGAAAAAAGAGTGAGCAGGAACCGGGTGGGATAATTGAAAAAGAGGGACCAATTTATATAAGTAATGTAATGCTTATTTGTCCTTCTTGTGGAAAGCCAACTAGAGTGAAAATGCAGATTTTAAAAAATAATGAGAAAGTTAGAATTTGTAAGAAATGTGGGGAACAAATTCCTTAAAATATTTCTTATATTCATTGGGAAGTAGGAGAAATTAATGTACAAACCAAGATTAAAGGAAAAATTTGAAAAAGAAATAATACCCAATATGGTAAAGCAGTTCTCATATAAGAATAAAATGCAAGTTCCTAAAATTGAAAAAATAATTGTTAATATGGGTATAGGTTCTGCAATGCAAAACCCTAATGAACTAGAAGGTGCTATTAACAATTTAAAAGCTATAACAGGTCAGATGCCAATAGTTACAAAAGCTAAGAAATCTATTGCAGGATTTAAACTAAGAGCTGGTATGAAGATAGGTCTTAAAGTTACATTAAGAGGAAATAGAATGTATGAGTTTTTAGATAGATTCTTATCTGTCGCTTTACCGAGAACTAGAGATTTTAGAGGAATTTCTCCAAAATCAATGGATAAAAAAGGAAATTTAACAGTGGGAGTTACTGAACAAATTGTGTTTTCAGAAATCGATAGTGATAAGATAGACCGTACGCGAGGAATGAATGTAACCATAGTAACCTCATCAAATGGAAATGAAGAAGGTTTTTCTCTTCTAAAATATTTTGGAGTACCTTTTAGAGAAAAATAACATAATTAAATAATAAATTTTATAAAAAATAACAAGGTTGATTTTATTTTTGATTCTAAGCGAAGTGAAGAATCTTAATATCGGGAGGTTTTATTGGCTAAAAAATCTTTAATTATAAAAGCAAAAAAGAAACAAAAATTTAAAGTGAGACAGTATAATCGATGCAACCGATGTGGAAGAGCAAGAGGATATTATAGAAAGTTTGGTTTATGTCGAATTTGTCTTAGGGAGTTAGCCCATAAAGGACAAATTCCAGGATTAAAAAAAGCTAGTTGGTAAGTTAAGGGGGAATAAATGAGTGTATCAGATACTATTGGAGATATGCTAACTAAGATAAGAAATGCTAATTCTACAAATCATTTGGTAACGGAAGTACCCTCCTCAAAAATGATATTTGAAATAATTAAAATTCTTTTAGAAGAGGGTTATATAAAAGATTATAAAATTGAGAGGAATCCAGTACAGGATAGAGTAAAGATTTATTTAAAATATGGTCCGAATAAAGAAAAGATAATTACAGGTATAAAACGTATTAGTAAACCTGGACTTAGAGTATATGCAAAGAAAGATGAAATACCAAGGGTTTTAGGTGGTCTGGGAATTTCAATTATGTCAACTTCTAAGGGTATTTTAACTGGAAGAAAAGCAAGAAAATTAGGAGTTAGTGGAGAAGTAATCTGCTATGTGTGGTAGTATATAAATCTAAAGATTACTATAAGATTTGGGCAAAGTTTCTTGACTAAATGTCTTCGAAACCATGCCACAAATCTATTGGTAAAATCAAAATAAAGGAGAAGCGAATTGTCTCGAGTTGGTAAAATGCCAATTTCTCTAATGGAGAATGTTAAAGTTAAAATTGAAGAAAATGAAATAATTGTGATAGGTCCGATGGGAGAGTTAAAACAGGAATTAAAATCTGGAATTAATGTTGATTTATCAGAAAATGAGATTATTGTGAAAAGGGAATCAGATTCTAAATATCATAAATCACTTCATGGTTTATATCGGACATTGATAGCAAATATGGTTAAGGGTGTAGCTGAGGGATATACAAAAACTCTTGAGATAATTGGTGTTGGATATAAAGCAGCTAAAAAAGGGAAAACATTGGAACTCTCTCTCGGATATTCGCATCAAATAAAGATGGAGGACCCACTGGGAATTGAAACAGTAGTACCCAATCCAACAACGATAATAGTAAAAGGCATTGATAAGCAATTAGTTGGAGAAATAGCTGCAAGAATAAGATCAAAGAGACCCCCTGAGCCCTACAAAGGAAAAGGAATAAGGTATATAGGAGAAAAGGTTAGAAAAAAGGTCGGAAAAGCAGGTGTTTCAGCTGCATTTTAAAAACAAATTACATTTATTAAAGGATGAAACCTTATAAAAAGATAAATTTTGACAATGTGTCATTGCGAGGGACAAAGTCCCGAAGCAATTTCATTAAAAAAAACTAAATAACTGTTAAAAGATTTGGGTATATTTTCTCGACTAAAAATGTCTTCGAAAACATACCACAAATCTATAAATAGATTCAAATTTAAAAAAGTATTAATTTATGACTGAAAATTTATAAATATAATTTTTAGTTCCTGAAGTTGGAGTAATTAATTTGGTAAAGTCAAAAAAAGTTTTAGATAGAGAAAAAAGACATAGAAGGGTTAGAGTAAAGGTTTTTGGTACCAAGAAAAGACCAAGATTAAGTGTTTTTAGAAGCAATAAAGATATCTATGCCCAGTTAATAGATGATACAAGAGGTCATACTTTATGTAGTTACTCTTCTCTGAAACTTAAAGAGAAGGAAGGTAAAAATAAGGTTGAAATTGCTTACTTAGTAGGCAATGAGATTGGAAAAATAGGCAAGAGAAAGCGTATCAAAGAAATTGTATTTGATAGAGGTGGATACAAATTTCATGGTAGAGTAAAAGCCTTAGCTGATGGTGCGAGAGAAGCTGGACTATCTTTTTAGAATTATAGGAGGTAAATATTGACAGAAAGTCAACAGCAAAAAATTTCAATAAAAAATAAAGAGCAAGAGATAGAGTTTGAAGAAAAGGTAATAAGTATAAATAGAGTTGCTAAAGTTGTAAAAGGCGGAAGAAGATTTAGTTTTTCTGCTCTTGTAGTTGTTGGAGACAAAGATGGTCACGTGGGGATAGGTTTTGGAAAAGCAAAAGAAGTTCCAATTGCTATTTCAAAGGCTATTTCAATTGCTAAAAAAGGAGTTTTCGAGGTACCATTAGTTGGAGATAAAACATTACCATTTCATATAATTGGTAGACACGGAGCAAGTAAGGTATTAATTAAACCAGCCTCTCCAGGAACAGGTATTAAAGCAGGAAGAGCTGTTAGGATGATAATGGAACTTGCTGGAATAAAGAATGTTCTTACAAAATCTTTGGGAAGTCCAAATGTAATTAATGTTGTGAGAGCAACGGAAGATGGACTAAAAAGAATAAAATCACCATCTCAAATAGCTGAGTTAAGAGGAAAAAGCTTAAAAGATTTTTTTTCAAGCCCAGAAGGGTCAAAAGAAAGTAAAATTAATAATAAAAATAAATAAAATATCATTCTTGTATGTAAATACAAATTTATCATTCATTCCCTTCGTTTCACTCGAGGGTTGAGGACAAGTCTGAAAGAGCGAAAGCGACTGAAGAATCTTATTAAAAAGAATATATTTTAATTAAATTTTTAAAGGAAAAAGGTAATGAGAATTCATAATTTAAAATCATCTCCTAAATCAACTAAAAAAAGAAAGAGAGTTGGGAGAGGGGAAGGCTCAGGTCACGGAAAGACCTCAGGAAGAGGTCATAAGGGACAAAAAGCAAGATCTGGATCAAGCATTAAACCTGGGTTTGAAGGCGGGCAGATGCCACTACATAGAAGGATCCCGAAACTGAGAGGATATGGAAATAGAAGTCTTCATAGAAGGGTTTATCAAATAGTGAACGTTGAGTCTTTAAATTTATTTAAGAATGGGCAAACAATTACAAATAAGTTGCTTTATAAAGAAGGACTCATAAAGAAATTAGATAGACCAGTAAAGATATTAGGAAATGGAAATTTAGATAAGAAATTAACAGTTAAAACTCAAGCTTTTTCGAAAAGTGCAAGAGAAAAGATAGAAAATAAAGAGGGAAAAGTTGAGGTGCTAAATGTTTAGAGCGCTACGTGATGCTTTCAGGATACCTGATTTAAGAAAAAAGCTGCTTTTTACAATGGCAATTTTGGCTATTTATAGATTTGGAGCAAACATCTCTGTTCCAGGTGTTAGCTTGAAAGGAATTGAGAAAGTTTTTGAGGAGGGAATTTTTGGGATGCTTGACCTTTTCTCAGGTGGTGCTTTAGCAAATTTTGCAGTCTTTTCTTTAGGTATAATGCCATATATTACTGCGACAATTATTTTACAGTTACTTCAGATAATTTTTCCAAAATTAGAAAAAATTGCTAAGGAGGGAGAGACAGGTCGTAGAAAGATAAATCAGATAGCAAGATATATAACAATAGGATTAGCTATATTTCAATCCACAGCTATGTTCTTTTATTTTAAAGGACAGGGTTTTATTGTAGGTGAAATTTGGCCTATGTTATTTGTGGTGGTAATCACTTTAACAACAGGAACTGCTATAATAATGTGGATAGGTGAGTTAATAACTCAAAAGGGAATTGGGAATGGAATGAGCCTTATCATTTTTGCAAATATTATTTCAAGGTTTCCAGGCTACATAATTAATTCAGTTAATCAATGGTGGCCAAATGATATTTATATCATTGCTATTGTGCTATTAATTGCAATAGCTGTAATAATATTTATTATTGTAATTCAACAGGGTGAGAGAAAAATACCTATACAATATGCAAAACAGATAAGGGGAAGAAGAGTTTATGGTGGAAGGGGAACATATATTCCCATAAAGGTTAATCAGTCTGGAGTTATTCCTGTAATATTTGCTTCCTCACTTCTGGCTTTCCCTGCAACAATAGCACAGTTTATACAGGTTCCCTGGGTTCAAAAACTTGCGCAAGTTATTGGTCCACCAAAACCAGGGGAAATAAAACCATGGTATCTTACTCTGTTTGCCTTATTAATTTTGGGATTTACATATTTCTATGCTGCAATAGCATTTAATCCCGAGGATATGGCGGACAATTTTAGGAAATATGGAGGTTTTATTCCCGGTATAAGACCTGGTAAATCAACTGTAAATTACTTAAAGAATATATTAAACAGGGTAAATCTACCTGGAGCAATATTTTTAGCCATAGTTGCACTATTACCAACTGGTATTTGGGCGTTCTTTAATGCACCATTTCAATTTGGAGGTACTTCTATTTTAATTGCAGTTGGTGTTGCTTTAGAGTTTATGAAACAGCTTGAAGCCCAACTGATTATGAGAAACTATGAGGGCTTTTTAAAATAAAATTCATTTTTATAGATGATATGAACCTAATAATTTTTGGTCCACCTGGGTCAGGTAAGGGAACACAAGCTAAGAAAATTAGTAAATATTTCTATATACAACATATCTCAACTGGAGACATGTTAAGAGAAGCGATAAAAGAAAAGGCGTGTTTGGGAAAAAAAGCTCAAAAGTTTATGTCAAACGGAGATTTAGTTCCAGATGAATTAGTGGTAAAGATACTAAAAGAGAGGATTAAAAAAGAAGACTGCAAAGAAGGTTTTATTTTGGATGGTTTTCCGAGAAATCTTGAGCAGGTTGAGCTTCTGTCAAATATATTAAAAGAGACAGGAAAACTGATAGATTTAGTTATTAATATAATTGTATCTGAGAAGGAATTGACAAAACGTTTATTGGGAAGAAGAGTTTGTAGTAGTTGTAACAGAAATTTTAATATTTATCAACAAAGTTTAAAAACATCTAAATGTCCTGTTTGTAATGGTGAGTTAATAATAAGAGATGATGATAATATGCAAACTGTAAGAAATAGATTTAAAGTTTATAAGGAACAGACAGAGCTATCAATACAACCTTATTATAAAAAGGATTTAGTTATTGAACTGGATGGAGAGGATACTGTTGAAAATATTTTTGAGAATATAAAAATAATTTTGGAGGATATATTTGATAAAGATTAAATCTGCTGTTGAAATTGATAAAATTAGAAAATCTTGTGAGATAGTTGCAGAAACACTTAAGCTGCTCAAGAAGCATATACAACCAGGTGTAACTACAATAGAGCTGGATAAAATTGCTTATGATTTCATTATAAAAAAAGGAGCTATACCAGCGTTTCTTGGATATAGAGGATATCCAGCAACAATTTGTGTAGCTATTAATGAGGTTGTTGTTCATGGAATTCCAGATAATAGGAAACTAAAAGAGGGTGATATTATTGGAATCGATGTGGGTGCGAAGTTTAATGGATATTATGGAGACGCAGCCATAACAGTTGGGGTTGGTGAGATATCAAAAAATGCAAAAATATTAATAGATGTCACAAAAACGGCACTTTATAGAGGAATAGAAAAATGTATTAAGGGGAATCATCTTTCAGATATATCACATGCAATTCAAACTACTGCTGAAGAAAATGGTTTTGATGTTGTTAGAGAATTTGTGGGACATGGAATTGGAACTGAGCTCCATGAGGACCCTCAAATTTTGAATTATGGGCCTCCTAAAAGGGGACCAATTTTAGAAAGTGGTATGGTTTTTGCAATAGAACCGATGGTTAATCAAGGTACTCATGAGGTTGAGGTTTTTGATGACAAATGGACTGTTGTAACCAAAGATAGGAAACTTTCTGCTCACTTTGAGCATACAGTTGCTATTACCGAAAATGGACCATTAATATTAACACAAAAAGAAATATAAAAATTATTTAAATAAAAAATAACTGTTAAAAGATTTGGGCATAGTTTCTTGACTAAAATGTCTTCGAAACCATGCCACAAATCTCTGAATAAATAAAAGCTTTAAGTGTCATTGCGAGGGACAAAGTCCCGAAGCAATCTCATTAAGAGATAAATAAGGAGAACTATTATAGCGAAGAAAGAGGGGAAAATAGAAGTAGAAGGAAAAGTACTGGAAGCTTTACCCAATGCTATGTTCAGGGTAGAGTTGGACAGTGGTCATAAGGTATTAGCTCATATATCCGGTAAGATCAGGATGCACTATATTCGTATTCTTCCAGGTGATAGAGTTATAGTTGAACTTTCACCCTATGATCTTACTAAGGGAAGAATAATTTATAGATTCAGGTAAAAAATATTAAAAATTGATAAATATAAGTGTGATTTTTATGAAAGTAAAACCATCTGTTAAAAAAATTTGTAAAAAATGTAAAATAATTAAAAGAAAAGGAAAAGTAAGAGTTATTTGTGATAATCCTCGTCATAAACAAAGACAGGGTTAAATAAAAAATTTAGATAGGAGGTTTGTTAATCTTGGCAAGAATAGTAGGTGTAGACCTACAAAAAGATAAACATATAGATATTGCATTAACTAAAATACACGGGATTGGTAGGTCATTAGCAAAAGCAATACTTAAAGAAACTAAAATTGATTCTGCACATAGAGTAAAAGATTTGACCGAAAAGGAAATTTCTGTTATAGCAAACTATATTGAAGAGAATATTAAAGTAGAAGGTAGTTTAAAAAGAGAGGTTTCGCAAAATATAAGGAGATTAATTGAAATAGGGTGCTATAAAGGAATAAGGCATAGGAGAGGTCTTCCTGTTAGGGGACAAAGAACTCACACTAATGCCAGAACAAGAAAAGGTCCAAGAAAGACCGTTGCAATAAAACGTAAAAAAACTTAATAAGGAGAAATCTTTATGGTTGTAAAAAGAGGAAAAAAGGGGAAAGTTCGAAGAAAGGTAAAGAAGAACATACCGCATAGTGCTGTTCATATTCAATCAACATTTAATAATACAATTATCACCTTTACCGATTTAAAAGGAAATACAATTGCGTGGGCATCTTCTGGAACAGCAGGATTTAAAGGTTCACGAAAGGGTACACCTTTTGCAGCACAGTTAGCAACTGAATTAGCTACAAAGAAGGCCCGGGAACATGGGGTAAAACAGGTTGATGTTTATATCAAAGGAGCAGGTTCTGGAAGAGAAACTGCCGTTAGGTCACTTCAAGCATTAGGTCTTCAGGTTTTAAATATAAAGGATATAACTCCAATTCCGCATAATGGTTGTAGGGCTAAGAAGCAAAGGAGAGTTTAGGAGGATAATATGGCTAGATATATTAATGCAGTTTGTAAACTATGTAGAAGAGAAGGCGAAAAGCTATTTATAAAAGGGTCTAAATGTAATACAGAGAAATGTCCTGTTGAGAAAAAGCCTTATCCACCAGGAGAGAGAGGAAGAGCAAGACCAAGGGAGACTAATTATCTAATTCAATTAAGAGAAAAGCAGAAGGTAAAGAGGATATATGGGGTTTTAGAGAAGCAGTTTAAAAACTATTTTAAAAGAGCCTTAAAAATGAAGGGCATAACAGGTAAAAATCTATTAGTTTTTTTAGAAACTCGTTTGGATAATGTAGTCTATTTATTAGGACTTGCTGAATCTCGACCTCAAGCCCGACAGCTTGTAAATCATGGACATATTTTAGTTAATGGAAAAAAGATAAAGATACCTTCATACCAGGTCAGAGCAGGACAAGAAATAGAGATTGTTAAAAAAGCCAAGAAAATGCAATCAATAGCTCAATCAATAGCTCAATCATCTGAAAAAGAGATTCCAAGATGGCTTCAAGTTGATCATAAAGAACTTAAAGGTAAGATTATTTCTCTGCCTGAAAGGGAGGATATAGACCAAAGCATTAAGGAACAAATAATTGTTGAGCTATATTCAAGATAACTTAACATCAAATTATATATTATTGGAGGTAGTGTCAATTGTTAGAAATGCAAAGACCAAAAATAGAAATTATAAAAAATACACCAACTGAAGGTGTTTTTGTTATTGAACCCTTAGAGAGAGGATATGGTTATACATTGGGAAATACTTTAAGGAGGATTTTAATTTCCTCTATTCCAGGTGCTGCAGCAACATCTATAAAAATAGATGGTGTATATCATGAGTTCTCAACAATTCCCGGAGTACGGGAGGATACAACTGAACTAATTTTAAATCTAAAAAAATTGGTGCTTAAGTCTTCATCTAAAGAACCAGTTACCATAAGAATAGAAAAAAAGGGAAAATGTGATATTTATGCTAAAGACATAATAACTCCAAGTGAGGTAGAAATAGTAAATAAAGACTTATATTTAGTGAATTTAAATGAGGATGGAAAACTGAAAATAGAAATAAGTGTGGGGAGAGGTAGGGGTTATGTAGCTGCTGAAGAGCATAAAAAAAGTAAGGAGATAATTGGTTTGATTTACATAGATTCAATATTTACTCCAGTAATTAATGTAAGTTATGATGTTGATTCGACCAGAGTAGGTCATAAAACCAATTATGATAAATTAACTCTAAAAATTAAGACAAATGGAGCTGTAACTCCTGATTTTGCCTTAAGCCAAACTGCAAAGACACTTTCTGATTATATGAAGGTTCTTATGGATGTCACGGAAGTTGCTTTATTTGAGAGTTTCATAAAGGAAGAGGAGAAACTAAAGGAAAAAGAGGAGACATCAATAGAGGAACTGAATCTGTCAGTGAGACCATCTAATTGTTTAAAGAAAGAAGGTATTGTTTATATTTCAAATCTTTGTGATTATACAGAACAGCAGCTTTTAAGTATCCGTAATATGGGTATGAAATCATTAAATGAAATCAAGAAGAAATTAGAAGAAAGGAAATTAGTACTTAAGAAGGTCTAAAAATATGATTAAACCAAAGAAAGGAAGAAGAATAGGAGGTAGCGCTAGTCATCAAAAAGCAATAATGGCGAATTTAGCAATAGCGCTATTAGAACACAATAGAATTAAAACTACTCATGCAAAAGCGAAAAGGTTAAAAGCGGTCATTGATAAATTGATAGGTTTGGGTAAAAAGGATGACTTAAGTTCCAAACGTAAGGCATTATCAATGCTTAGACACAATAGAAAAGCAGTGAAAAAACTTTTTGATGAGGTAGCTCCTCGTTATCATCAAAAAGACTCAGGTTTTTCAAGGATAATTAAAATTGGAGAAAGACCTGGTGATGCATCTTTAATGGTATTTATAGAATTAACTTAAAAATAAAACAATTAGCACAATCTCATAATAAATAACTTTTGGAAGATTTGGGCATAGTTTCTTGACTAAAATGTCTTCGAAACCATGCCACAAATCTCTGAACAAAGACAAGCTTTAAGTGTCATTGCGAGGGACAAAGTCCCGAAGCAATCTCATTAAAAATAAATTTTAAAAATTTAATAATATTTGATACTTGTGGAGAGTAGTTGTTGCACAATATAAAGATAATTTTGGAATACGATGGGACTAGATATAAAGGATTTCAGATTCAAAAAGATTTAGATACAATACAGGGAAGATTGGAGGATTGCCTAAGTACAATATTAGGAAAAAGAATAAAAATAAAATATTCAAGTAGGACTGATGCGGGAGTTCATGCTAAGGAACAAGTCATTAACTTTACAACAGAGAACAAGATAGATCATGTTAAGCTACAAAGGTCTATGAATGCAATACTACCGGGCGATATAGTTGTAAAGCACATAGATGAGGTTGAAACTGATTTTGACTCAAGAAGGGATGCTAAGAGTAGAGAGTATGAATATTATATTTTATATGGGCAATTTCCATCTGCATTTAATAAAAATTACTTATTAATTAATAAAAAACTTAATACTGAATCAATGATCTTGGCTTCTGAATATCTTATTGGTGAGAAGGATTTTAGATCATTCTGTAAGGATTCCTCTGAAATTGAAAATACTGTTCGCAATGTAAAAGAAGTTGAAATTAGCAAAGAGGGAGATTTCATAATAATAAAAATAATAGCAAATTCCTTTATTCATCAAATGGTAAGAATAATTGTAGGAACCTTGATAGAAGTAGGTCTCTCTAAAAGAGAGCCTTATGAAATTTTACAAATTTTAGAAAAAAAACAGAGAGTATTTGCGGGAAAGGCAGCAGAAGCGAAAGGTCTTTATTTAACCAAAATTAATTATTGAAAAAATAAAATTAAATAACTCTGTAATTGTCATTGCGAGGAGCTTTAGCGACGAAGCAATCTCGATAATTAAATTATTGTTAATAATAGAGATTGCCACGCCACCTTCAGTGGCTCGCAATGACAACCAGAACTTGGCTCGGAACAGGCTGTGCAATCTCATTTAAAAAAATATAATATTGTTATTGAAAGGGAGACGAAATTAGATTGAAAACAACAATCATAAAGGAAAAAGATATAAAGAAAGATTGGTATATCATTGATGCAACTGGAAAGACATTAGGTAGACTTGCCAGCAAAGTTGCTCATATTCTTATGGGAAAACATAAAGTTAACTATGTACCACATTTAGATGTCGGTGATTATATAGTAGTAATAAATGCTGATAAGATAGTTTTAACTGGTAAGAAATTATCTAAAAAAATATATTATAAACATTCAGGTTATCCCGGTGGATTAAAAGAGAAGGTTTATAAAGAGTTAATGGAGGAAAAGCCTGAATTTGTATTTAAAAAAGCTGTAAAGGGAATGCTCCCAAAAAATAAGTTAAGTAGAAAGATGTTTAAGAAGTTGAAAGTATATTCAGGCTCCAAACATCCTCATCAAGCTCAGAATCTAAAGATTATTGAAATTTAAAATTTAATAAAAAATAAGATATCATTGATATTTAAAAATAAATAGGGAGATTAAAAGGTAACTATATTTAAGAGTAATTTAAATATTTGAAGACAATTGATACTTTTAAGCAAATAGGAGGAATATAATTTTGAACAAATTAGTATATATAGCTACAGGTAGAAGAAAAACATCTATTGCAAGGGTGAGAATAATACCAGGTGAGGGTAAATTTAATATAAATGGAAGAAGTTTAGATGACTATTTTCCACAAAAAACTTTTAAAGAAACAGTTTTAAAACCTTTAATTCTTACCCAGACAGAATTTCAATTTGATATTAATGTAAATGTTAATGGAGGGGGAATATCAAGTCAATCAGGTGCAATTGCTCATGGAATATCAAGAGCATTGCTTGAAGCTAATGTGGATTACAGACAACTACTTAAAAAAGAAGGACTATTAACCAGGGATCCAAGGATGAAAGAAAGAAAAAAATATGGTTTAAAGAAAGCAAGAAAAGCCCCGCAATATTCTAAGAGATAATGATATCTATATTAAGTAAACCGAAATAATTAATTTTTTAATAAATTAAAATAAGCGTCTATATAAAAAATGACGCTTATTTATTTTAAATATTAAAAGGAGATTTTCTTGCTAAAACTTTTTGGGACAGATGGTGTAAGAGGTATAGTAAATACAGAATTAACACGTGAACTTGCTACAAAAATTGGATTTGCAGGAGCACAAGAGTTAACCAAATTAGGAGAATATTTAGTAATAGGTAAGGATAATCGTCCTTCTTCTGATATGCTTGAAACAGCTGTAACTGCTGGGATATGTTCAGCAGGTGTTAATGTTATAAAACTTGGAATAATCCCTACTTCTGCAATACCTTTCTTTATTAAAAAAGTCTCTGCTAGCGGTGGTGTCATGATATCAGCTTCTCACAATCCACCTGAATATAATGGAATTAAGTTTTTCTATAACGATGGTTTTAAGTTAGATGAAGAAACAGAAGAAAAAATTGAAAAAAGGATAGATAAGATAGATAAAATCATACAAATGAAACTTGGAGAGGATGCAGAAATAATTAGCTATAAACCATCTGATAATAATATAGGAAGAGTAATTGATAGAAGTGATTTAATAGATAGTTATATAGATTTTTTAGTTGAACAATATCCACTAAATCTACAGGGTATGAAAATTACCATAGATTGTGCAAATGGTGTTACTGGCTTTATAGCTCCTAAAATATATGGAAAATTGGGAGCAACCTTATCAATTAATAATAATGAAAGATCAGGTAAGAAAATAAATTATATGTGTGGCTCAACTTTTCCTGAAAATATTAGCAGTATAGTTAAAAAAACAAAATCAGATGTTGGCTTTGCCTTTGATGGAGATGGCGACAGATTAATTGTTTCTGATGAAAAAGGAAATATATTAGATGGTGAATATATTATGGCAATTATTGCTAATTTCCTGAAATCTGAGAAGAAACTTAAGAAAAATATACTTATCACAACTACAATGGCTAATTTAGGATTTATTCAAGCCATGAGTAACATAGGAATAGAGATTATAACTACAGATGTTGGCGACAGATTTGTTTTAAGAGAAATGTTAAAAAGGGATGTTTCAATTGGTGGTGAGCAATCAGGACATATAATATTAATAGATAAATATACAACTGGAGATGGAATATTAACCTCATTAGCTTTACTTAATGTTTTAGTAAAGCAAAAAAAACCACTTTCGGAGCTTTCCAGAATAATGAAAAAGTATCCACAGGTTTTAATAAATGTTAATGTAAAGGATAAATCAAAATTATCTCAAGCTAAACATTTCTGGGAGAAGGTAAAGGAGTTTGAAAAGGTGCTTGATAAAGATGAAAACAAAGGAAGAATATTGGTAAGACCATCAGGTACAGAAGCAGTTATAAGGATAATGGTTGAAAGCACATCAGAAAAATTAGCAAATTCCATTGCAAAACAACTTGCCTCCCTTATTAATTTTTAAGTTTTAATTTAATACTTAAAAGAATAACAGTGGCTCTATTATAAAAGGTCCTTTATTTAAAAGAGAATATTTTTTATTTTATTATATTACAAGTATAAATTATCTTACTTGACATTACGATAATTGATTGATATATTTTGAGATATGTAAAATTAATTAATATTAATGGGAGGTGATGTTACTTAGAGCTAGAAGAAAGATAAAGGGAAGATAGCGCATGGACTGAGATTTTAATAATTAATATTATTTGGAATTTCAGTTGACGAGGAGGAGGTTTATTGTTTCATAACAGTATTAACTGATAAATAAAAAAAATATTTATCAGGAAAATCGAGAGATCAGCGGAAGCCTCTTAGGGATATTAACATCTCTAATCTTTCCCCCAGAAGAAGTCTCATATAAAACCAATAGGTAACTATTGAAACAAAAGAGATTTGCAGTTATCAATAAGCAACATAGTGCTTAAAAATATGTAGAAAAAACCTTTTATATAACAATTCCATAAAAAATTCATTTTTTCTATATATCTATTTCCTATTTAAACGATTTGAGTATAATTTTGGCATTAACAAGTTCTATGTTACTGAAAAAATCAACATTACAAATTTTTTAAGATTTTTTTAAATTCAAAAGGAGGAAGTAATTCTAAAAAATATTATGTTAAATTTCTTAAATAGTACTATTGTATTAGGATGTTAATTTTTTAAAAATTAACATAAAGATAATAATCAACATTAAATATTAAGTTATATTAAAGAATAATAAATAGTCAGGAGATTAAAAATGGTTATAAAAAATAAGGAATATGTACTTAAGAAAGTAAAAGAAGAGGATGTAAGATTTATCAGGTTATGGTTTACAGATATTCTTGGTTTTTTAAAAAGTGTAACTATAACTTCTAATGAATTAAAAAACTCAATAGAAGAAGGCTCAGGATTTGATGGCTCATCAATTCATGGATTTTCCAGAATAGATGAAAGTGATATGATCGCTATGCCTGACCCCCAGACTTTTCAGATACTTCCATGGAAAACAAAAGATAAAGCTGCAGCAAGGATGTTTTGTGACATTTTAGAACCAGATAAATCTTTTCATAAAGGTGACCCGAGATGGGTTTTAAAGAAGAACCTAAAACGTGTAAAAGATATGGGATATACATTCTTTGTTGGACCAGAACTTGAATACTTTTATTTTAAAAATTATGAAGGTAAACCAGAAGGACTTGATGAAGGAGGATATTTTGATTTAACACCACCTGATATTGCAACTGATTTAAGAAAAGAAACAATACTTGCTCTTCAAGCATTGGGAATTGATGTAGAGAGTAGCCATCATGAAGCGGCTCCCAGTCAACACGAAATAGATCTCAAGTTTACTGAAGCTTTAACTATGGCAGATATTACTATGACATCAAGATTAGTAGTAAAGGAGATAGCAGTCCAAAATGGTGTTTATGCAACTTTCATGCCTAAACCTGTATTTGGAATAAATGGAAGTGGTATGCACATCCATATGTCTCTTTATAAGAATAGTAGGAATATCTTTTTTGATCCAGATGATAAATACAAGCTTTCAATTGAAGCTAAAAGATTTATAGCAGGACTCCTAAAACATGCTCCTGAAATAACAATATTAACTAACCAATGGGTTAATTCATATAAGAGATTAGTTCCTGGATATGAAGCCCCAGTTTATCTGTCCTGGGCTCTGCGCAATAGATCTGATTTGATCAGAGTCCCTGTTTACAGGTATGGTCAGGAACATGCAACTCGAATAGAATATCGAGCACCTGACCCTGCTTGTAATCCTTATTTAGCTTTTTCAGTGATTTTAGCAGCAGGACTTGAAGGAATTAAGAAAAAATATGATCCAATTCCACCAGTAGAAAGAAATGTTTATGAGATGACTGATGAGGAGAGGAAAAAGGAAGGAATAGGTTCTCTTCCTGGGAATCTTTTTGAAGCCCTTGAATTGGCAGAAAAAAGTATCCTTGTTAGAGAAACTTTAGGAGATCATGTTTTTGATAAATTTATTGAGAATAAAAAGATAGAATGGGATAATTATAGAACTCAAGTAACTGATTATGA
>Ga0209121_10001891_pt1 | contig 21752 bp, 18 predicted proteins | sample Cruoilmetagenom3_FD_187292 | JGI IMG/M metagenome (GOLD analysis project Ga0209121, IMG submission 187292) | Oil polluted marine microbial communities from Coal Oil Point, Santa Barbara, California, USA - Sample 3 (SPAdes) (version 2) | ecosystem: Environmental > Aquatic > Marine > Oil seeps ...
TGGCGCGGGACGTTCGCGCGCAGCGCGCTGAGGTAGCGAACCGGGTGCTGTCGCTGCTGGGCAGCCTGGGTAATCTGGCGCTGCGTATCATGGAGATTCGCGCGTCATCCTCTCCTGTGTCCGCCGATTCTGCGGCGCCATCGCGCCCAGCTGCTCAGCGGCAGGTGAGGCCCGAGCCGGCCGCCAGGCGGGAGCCGCGCGCCGCGCGCGCTCCGAGGTCCGGCGGTCGCGGTCGTCATCAGCGCCGCCGGCAGCGCGGGGCAGACTAGGTTGCACTTGATTGGTGTGTTGACCGTGATAGCCGGGGAGTGAGCCGTGCCGGCTTCACGGTCGGTCCATGTATGTGGGAGGTGAGCAATGATGCTTCGAGGTAGTCGTGGCGGCGGTGGTAGTGGTCGCGGTAGTGGTGGTAGTGGCGGTAGAGGGCGGGGCGGTGGCAATCGACCGGGCTCCGGTCCCGATGGTGCGTGTGAATGCCCGCAGTGTGGGCATCGTGTGCCGCATCAAGTGGGCGTCCCCTGTTATTCTGTGAAGTGCCCCAAGTGTGGCGCCACGATGGTTCGTGGCTAATCCTGCTCTTTGTTCCTGATTGATGGAGGTTTTGATGCGTATCGCGGTTACTTCAGCTGATGGTGAGGGTTTGGATGGTATGGTTTCGCCTCACTTCGGTCAATGTCCGTATTTCACCCTTGTTGATATCGACGACAATGTGATTGAGGCCGTTACTGTTGTGGCGAACCCTCACTATACGACCCATCGCCCTGGACAGGTTCCCAGTCTCGTTCGTAGCCACAATGCCGACATGATCGTTGCCGGCGGGATGGGCCGCCGCGCGATTGGGTTGTTTCAGGAGTTGGGCATCCAGGCCTTTACCGGCGCGCAAGGTACAGTCCGCGAGTCGCTGGAACTGGCACTTGGTGGCCACCTGACGGATGCTGCGCCGTGCGCTGGACATGATCGTGATGTCGCCCATGGCGGTCATGAGCACTAAGAAGAGATAGCCGGATGGTGAGACTTACCTGGGTTGTGGATGATAATGCCCGCCGGCCGCTTCGGGCTGAACACGGCTATGCGATGTGGATCGCTGCTCCCGGCGGCCAAGTGCTTCTGGACACCGGTGGCAGCGGTGATGTCTTGCTGCACAACCTCGGTGCTCTGGGGTTTGATCCCGCGCGGCTGGACGCGCTTGTTCTGAGCCATGGGCACGATGATCACACAGGGGGGCTTGCTGCGCTGCTGAGCTTCCTGCGCCCAGGTACGCCGGTGTTTGCACATCCCACGCTCTTCACGCAGCGGTACTCGACCAAATCGGGTGAACTGCGGGAGCGTGGCCTGCGTGTCTCGCAAGATGACCTGCCGGGACACGTCGTCTTTCGCTTTAATACCGGACCTGTCGAGGTCGTTCCCGGCGTCTGGACGACGGGTGAGGTGCAGCCTCGCCCCAACCCGGAGGGGCGCAGCCCGCACCATTTCGTCAAACGCGGCGATGAACTAGTCGCCGACCCTTATGCTGATGACCTTTCACTCATGGTTCGAGTTGCAGGGGATCGAATGCTGCTCCTCTGCGGTTGCTGTCATGCGGGTCTGCTGAACACACTGGCACAGGCACGGCGCGTCCGGCAGGAGCCCATCGTGGCTGTCGCTGGGGGCGTCCATCTGGCCGGTGCCCCGGATGAGGTTATTGACAAGACCGTGTCCGTCCTGGGCACGATGGACAGTCTACGCACCCTGTGGCTGGGCCACTGCTCAGGACAGGAGATTCTCGAAGCTGCACGCGCCGACTTGAGCGGAGTGCTGGTGCGACAGGGATCTGGGGGAGAGCATCTTGTCATAGATGCAGGGGAGGTCGTATGCGAATAGCTGTGGCCAGCGGCAAGGGCGGGACCGGCAAGACGACGATTGCTGTGAGCTTGCTCTTGTCCTTAGCCGCGCTGGAGGATGAGACCCGTCCGTCGAAGCTCCAGCTGCTGGACTGTGATGTTGAGGAGCCCAACGCCGCGATTTTTGTGAAGCCGGTGATTGAAGGCCAAGAAGAGGTCGGTATCCTGTTGCCCGAGGTGGATCCGGCACTGTGCATACACTGTGGGCGCTGCGCGGAAGTCTGTGCGTTCCACGCCATTGCCGTTTTCGGTGAGAAGGTGCTGGTCTTCCCGCAGTTGTGCCACGGGTGCGGCAGCTGTGCCTATAACTGCCCAACCGGTGCGATTCAGGAACGCATAAGCCCCACCGGGTCCATCTCTTGGGGATCGGTGCCGGATTGTCTTGGCGTGCGGTTCGGCCAGGGCGAGATGAATGTCGGCGAGGCTATGGCAAACCCTGCCATCCGTGCACTGAAGAAGAAGATGCTACCCGAAGCTGACGGCGGCGTCACGATCCTGGATGCGCCGCCGGGCAATGCGTGTCCTGTTGTGGAGACACTGCGTGGCGCCGATTTCGCGCTCCTGGTGACCGAGCCAACGCCCTTTGGGTTGCACGATCTCCGGGTCGCGGTCCAGGTTGCGCGGGGGGAGTTGCGGATTCCGACCGGCGTTGTGATCAACCGCGACGGCATAGGCGATGATGGTGTGCAAGCCTTCTGCGCTGAGAATGACGTCCCTGTGCTCTTGTCCATACCTCTTGACCGCCGGATTGCCGAGGCCTATGCGGATGGCATTCCCCTTGTGGATGCTGTGCCTGCGTACCGCCAGGATTTCGTCGGTCTTTACCATAAGATCCTTACACTTGTCGAGGGGGAGTCCTAATGGCAGACGATCCACAACAACTTGTGGTTCTCAGCGGCAAGGGCGGGACCGGCAAGACGACGATTGCCGCCGCGCTGGCACACCTTGCCGCGCAAGAGCTGTCCTTGAGTATCGCCGACGCCGATGTCGATGCTGCGAATCTTGAGCTCGTGCTTGATGTGCAGCAGGTGGCATCGCACGAGTTTGTCAGCGGTTTACTGGCAGAGATCGATCCTGATCTGTGCATTTCGTGTGGCCAGTGCTATGAAGCCTGCTACTTCGAGGCCATCACGCCGGGCGGTGTGGGCGTCCCGTATGAGATCGACCCGACTGCCTGTGAGGGCTGTGCCGCGTGTTATTACCGATGTCCGGTGGATGCAATCTCATTGCTCACGCCGCCCAGTGGTCTGTGGTATGAGTCAAACACGCGGTTTGGGCCTCTGTTTCATGCTCATCTCTTTGCGGGTGGGGAGAACTCGGGCAAGCTGGTCACGTTGGTGAAGCAGCAGGCCCGCTTGCGTGCACTGGATGAGCATCGGGATCTGGTTCTGGTGGATGGTCCGCCAGGTATTGGCTGTCCGGTGATCTCCGCCGTGTCCGGTGCTACACTTGCATTGATGGTCGTCGAGCCGACGCTGTCGGGTGTGCACGATCTCTCACGCGTGCTCGAGCTGGCGGAGCACTTCGGTGTACCGGCTGCGGTAGTGATCAACAAGGCTGATCTCAGCGGCAAGCGAACAGAGGAGATCGAAGCGTTCTGTGCCGCGCACGCCACTCCCCTGGTCGGGAGCATTCCCTATGACACGGTGGTCACCGAGGCGATGGTGCAGGGAGTGCCGGTCACTGAGTTCACCGACGGGCTTGTATCGCAGGCGCTTGTTGACATCTGGGATATAATTAAGGATAAGCTCATCGGAGGTATCGATTTCCGAGCGGAAGATCAACCGATCTGATGTAGACGGCCAGTTGGGCGAGCTCTTCGTGGTGACTGAGTGTGCGGCTCTGGTATGATGGTTGTGGGAGGCAAGCATGGGTACGGATATGACGCTACGTGAGAGAATCCTGATGCGACTGGTAGAGGTCATCGATCCTGAGACGGGCGTGGATGTGCTGCGGATGCGTCTGGTCGAGGATCTGAACGTGGACGAGCCATCAGGTGCGGTTGCATACCGTTTCCGTCCTTCCTCTCCGCTGTGTCCGCTGGCGCACAGTTTGGTGTTGGATATCAAGCGTGCTGTAGCGTCTGTTGAAGGTGTGACATCCCAGAAAATCGAAGTGGCGGGCTACGTCCGGGCAGAGGAACTCACCGAGATGATCAACAGCGTGGCTGTGTGAATCCTTCGAACCTCTGACGGAAGTCCGTGAAATGACTGTCACTTGGAGCGAACAGATGGCCACTTGTGGTACCTGTGTGAAGAGTGTGGTGTGGACTTCCAGGCGCGTCGGAGCATGAAGGATGCCGACGCTCTTATTGCATGCCCCGGGTGTGGCGGCAGCCATACGCAGCGTGGGTTGTCGATGTTCTTCTTCGCCCGGAGCGGGGGAGGATCGAGAGCGTCCGGTGCCGCCGGCAGTGATGGCGGTTGTGGTTCCTGCAATAGCCACTCCTGCGCGTCCTGTGGGCGACACTAGCGCACGTTTATCGACATCTGGTCCTGAAACTACATACACCGTCCTCAGCTGGGGCCGGTGTTCGTTTTTGCCGTGAAGGCGCCTTGAGCCGCAGGCCCTATGGCTGGTTGATGAATGCGCTGATCACATCGGCGGTGCGCTGCTTGCCCCTGTAACCGCTGGAGTACCAGCTCGTCGTCGGAATCCGCTGTCCTTGTGCGGTGCACAGCACGACGCGGTAGGTTCTGTCGCGGTCGCTGTCCCGGCTGGTGTTCAGGCGACGGCGACGATGTCGCTGAGCGCGTACTGCCACACCTTGGGGCCGAAGAGGGTTCTCCGGTGCTTGACGATCGCATCTTGGTCTCGGTCAAAGGTCCACAGCGTGGTTCAGGAGTGGAGCCCGCCGATACCCAAACCGGCCCCGATCAAGATGAAGACACCACTGACAACAAGCCCAACCGTGCCGGCGAGCGCTGCCAGGGGCTTGTCGCTGATCGAGAAGCCGAGGACGTCACGCGACAGCTACACTGCGGACGCTCTGACGGCATACGCTTGCATGAGAGGGTTGTGTTCTGTCCCATCAGCCGGACCCATAGCGGCGCCGAGAGCACCATGACTATGCCGATGAGCAATATCACCCAGCCGCCCTGCGGGCGAAGCCGCAGAAGCCGATCGGTCTTGGCAGTGGACCTTCATCGTATCCCCCTGGGTTGAGCTAGCGCTGGGCCAGAGTGTCGCTTGGGGGTCGGGAGCCGGTTGCTGCCGAGCTGATGTACACGCCTGACATTCCTGACTGTAGTATCGCGATTTGGCCAGCGCCATAGCCGCATCACGGCCCGGCGCGTATGAACCTCGAACTCAAACCTGATCGATGGACACGATTACGCGCTTGAGCGGCACCTCTCTCCGCGCACAGATGATTCACCGGATCGTCTTCTGCCCCGCGCCATCGCCGTAACGTCTCCCCAAGCCCAGTACTTGAGATGCCTACGCCCTGCATCACGGCCGGCGTACCGGCTGCGCGTGCCTCAGGTTGCGCAGACGCCTAGCTGATCTCTGCCCTGGAAGTGGAGCGCTCCCATCATACCATCGGGGTTTTCCGCGTGCATAGCCGATGCACCTGCCGCATACCTCTAGCTTACCCGGTGTTTTCGGGTAAACTGGAGTCCAAATTGAGCGTGCGTCCGTCAATAATTCTTGCGCGGCTGCCGGCAGTTGGGTTATAGCCTGGCTAGTAACTCCGCCTGTCGGCCATCGGCGATTCTTGCTTAGTGTCCACGGTGCTACCTGGAGGGATGATGGCGTCGCTTTGCTACATAGCCGTCGACTTGGGCGGAACACAGATCCGAACTGCGCGGTTCTCTGCAGCTCAGGAAATGGAGGAGCGTGTTGCTGTCGAGACCCATGCCGAGGAAGGCCTTGAGGCCGTCTTTTCGCGCATTGTCTCGACCGTTCACGATGTCTGGCCCACGCCCGATCAGGGCAAGGTCGCTGCCGTAGCTTTGGGGGCGCCCGGACCGCTCAATTTCCGCACCGGCATCCTGCGGTTTGCGCCCAATCTACCCGGATGGGCCAATGTTCCCTTGCGCAAAATGCTTCAAGAGACGTTGGGTGTCCCTGCCTTCGTCGGGAATGATGCGGATGTCGCGGCATTGGCCGAGCACCGCTTTGGTGCCGGCAGGGGGGTGGAGAGCATGATCTATATGACGATCAGCACCGGCATCGGCGGTGGTATGATCTTCAACAACCGTCTCTTCACCGGTGGTCAGGGTCTGGGCGGCGAGGTGGGGCACGTGGGGGTTGATCCTGCCGGGCCACGCCATACGTGTGGCAATATCGGATGTCTGGAGGTTATGGCCTCTGGGACGGCGATCGCTCGTAATGCGCGGGAGCGTATCGAGGCGGGCGAACCGTCTGCGCTCGTTGAGATGGTCAATGGCGATCTCTCAGCGATCACGGCGAAGGAAGTCAGCCTGGCCGGGCAGGCCGGCGATCCCCTGGCTGTCTCTGTATTCCGGGAGGCCGGTACTTACATCGGCTCCATGCTGGTCAGTCTGATGTACATACTGAACCCGATGTTATTTGTGTTGGGCGGCAGTGTCACGTTGGCCGGGGACCTGCTCTTCGACCCCATACGTGAGACGGTCGCCGATCGAGCGCCGCAGGCCTATCTTGAGCAGACCCGCATTGTGCGGGCTCAGTTGGGTGGCGATGTCGGCCTGTGGGGCGCCCTGGCGCTGGCTTTGATGGAACTTGATGGCGGACAATCTACTGTGGGGTGATAGGCTATGTCACGGCTGTTGATTGTGGTGAGTGCTGTGCTGCTTATGGTCATCCTGGCAATTGGCTGGATGCTCGGGCCTGGACTGGACCAGCGGTTTGTGCCCGGTGTCTGGGTGTGGAACGCCTCCCTGGGTGGCATGTCATCTGAGGAGGCCGCGGTTCGTCTGCAGACGGAATTGCCCTTGCATCAGCCTGATATTGTGCTTCTGGGCCCTGAAGGGCAGAGGTGGTCGTTCTCGCCGGCAGATCTCGGTGTGTCGATCAACTCCGAGGCTACGCTGGCTCAGGCTTACGAGCCAGGTCATATGAGTGCGGGCCGGCACGTGTTTGGCGAGCGCTTGAATATCATGTTGGATGGCAAGCGTCTTTCCCCCGTGCTCTCCTGGAACCCCGATGTCGCGTGGCGTGCCCTGGCGACCATCGGGATAGAGCTGGCGCGCCCTGTCCAGGATGCTTCAGTACAGCTTCAGGGTGCACAAGTCGTTCTGACCGCCGACAGCATTGGAAGGCGGATGGAGGTCTCACAGACACTGGAGGCTCTGCTTCCATATCTGTACGCACTGGAGCCTGTCGAAGTGGTGGTGCCGATGACGGACCTTCCGCCCGGCGTCGACGATAGCCAGGCGGAGCAGGTGATCCACATCGCTGAGCAGATACTCCAGGCCCCCTTGACGCTGTTGGTCCCTGATCCCAAGGAAGGGGACCCTGGGCCGTGGGAGATCGCCCCGGATATCCTGGCCCGTATGCTTCTGATTCAGCTGGCGGCCGATGAGGCTTCCGTCACCCTGGATCAGGCAGCCTTGGCTCAGTACCTGGGGTCGCTGGCGATGGCGCTGTACCGGGAGCCCGTGGACGCGACGTTTGATTTCAATACCGATACCATCCAGCTCGACCTGATCACGCCGAGTGTGATGGGACGTGAGGTGGATGTGGCTGCGACCGTTTCGCGCATCAACGATGTGCTGGCCGATGGTCAGCACATGGTGCCGCTGGCGATAAACCAGATTGAGCCGGTAGTAGCGGATACACTGACGGCGGAGGACCTGGGCGTGCGGGAACTGGTAGCCGTTGGGGAGTCCTACTTCACCGGTTCCTCATCTGCCCGCGACCGCAACATCCGGCTTGGAGCCTCGAAGTTTGACGGGGTGGTCGTGGCGCCGGGGGAGGTGTTTTCCTTCAATGAGCACCTTGGTGACGTAACGCCCGAGGCGGGATACGATGAGTCCTACGTGATCATCGGCAATCGCACTGTTCCCGGTGTCGGCGGTGGTATCTGTCAGGTCGGCACGACCGCGTTCCGGGCTGCGTACTTTGGGGGGTTCCCGATTGTGGAACGGTGGCCGCATGCCTACCGGGTAGGATACTACGAGCTGGGTGGGTTCGGCCCGGGCTTTGACGCCACGATCTACTCCCCGATTGTGGACTTCCGCTTTAAGAATGATACGCCTTATCACCTCCTGGTGCGGACGGAGATCGATGTGGCCAGCTCGCGGCTACGCTATCTATTCTACAGCACCGCAACCGGTCGAACGGTTGAGCAGATTGGACCGGAGTGGGGGGCACCGATCCCACCGGGCCCCTCCGTCTACGAATACGATGAGACATTGCCTGCCGGCACGGTCAAGAAGCTTGAGAGTGCCCATAATGGCCTGAGCGCCGTGCTGGGGCGCGTTGTCAGGGATGCTGATGGCAACGTGCTCACCGAGGACGAGTTCGTCAGCGATTTCATCCCGTGGCCTGCGCGTTATGTTTTCGGGCCCGGCTATACACCGCCTGCGGGCGCCGAGGTCGTCGGCGCGCCCGAGCCCTGATGAGTTCAGACGATACAATGCAAAACACCCACGTGAGACCTCACGTGGGTGTTTTGCGGTTCGGAGTAGGACGTACAAGTTCTATCTGAAACTCTCCGGAGGAATCGCCCTAAGAATTGTTGATTTCGTCTCCCTGCTTGACCCAAGCCTGGACCTCGAAACGGACCTTCTGGACAAAGCTCGTGGGCGGGAGACTGGCCCCCTGGGCGTACTCCAATTCCTTGATCCGCGCCTTAACGCGGAGAGCGCTGGTCTCCAGAACGATCTCCTGTCCGGGGCTCAACAACACGATATCGCCCTTTGGCTCCAGCTTCGCCCTCAAATCCGGATCGCTGTAGGCATACTGGGTGGCCAGGACCTTGGTGACGGTGCGGATGTCGCTCTTGTCGAACAACCAGGCCTCGAAGGCGGTGACTTTCTTGGGATCTCCCGCACCGATGGTCTCCGAAACGCCGATACCGCACTCACCCATAAAGTCGCTGCCGATCTCAATGCTGAAGGATGGATCAAAGTAGTCGTCACCAAGGACGTAGGGGGTGTTGAACGACTTCACCGGCAGATCCGCCCCGGCGACGGCAACGCCAGGTTCGGTGGTGGTAACTTCCGGCGCGGTCGCCATAGCCGGGCCTTCGGCACCGCTCGTGCGGTTGCGGCCGACCAAGAGGTACCACGCGACACCGGCCGCACCGAGGACCAGCAAAGCCACCGCACCAATGGCGGCGATTCTGAGAAGCTTCGCGAGCGGGGTGACTTCGGTTGCGCTCTCTTCTGTGCCGGTTTCTGCCTCCGCCATCTCCTCAGGAATCGGAAGTCCCTGCTCTTGTACAACGATCTGCTGAACGCCATTGAGCGCAGACGTGTAGCTGTCGAGCCGGTAATCGGCGGCTTTGGTTATTGCCGTGGTGATGTCCTCCTGAAGGAGGTCCTCTTCGGCGAGCCAGGGGATCATCTTGGACTTAGGGAGATCCAATCCCAGCCGACTTTGCAGCAAGGAGAGGTCTCCAGTGCTGTAGAACTCCTGAGAGGCATACGCGATATAGGCAGACTTGTAGTCCTCGCGGAGATGCCCGGGGGTCGCATTCGTCCATTCAACAGGGGCGATTCCCCATCCGATCACAAGCCATCCGATTAGGACACCGGCAACCAGAGATATCAGTGCCTTGTATTTGTCCCAGATCGGTTGGCCCTTGACCATTACTTGGGCAAAGATGGTGAAGCCTTTTGCAAGAAGCGTGTCAAACATAAGATATCCCTCCCGGCCTAAATGGGGTGAGCTTACCTTTTCCCGCTACAAGAGTACCATAAATCTCATGGAATAGCAACCCGGGTCCACAATCGGTAATGCATCCTTAACTCAGGACGTCCGGCGCGTCTTCTAAGGAAAAGACAGATCACCGCTGAGGCGCCAATCTTGACCGCACTATCCTCAACGGTATAATCGCTGCGAGGTATTGATGATACAGTGGCGCTCGCTGATCCAGGACATGTTCGAGGGTAGCTCGTTTCGCTGGTTGCTGTTCAACCGGCGGCGCTGGGTGCTCTGGGCCATCTCGGTACTGCTCCTCGCTGTTGTGGGCGTGGCGAGCGGCTGGTTCCTGGCTGAGGTCGGCGCGATCGCTGTGGCTGCACTGGTCACCGCGCTGATCGCTGCCGTGATGATGCTGCGAGATCTTGAAGTGGCCTATGTCGCCGTCATCGGCGTTGTCGCCTTGTTCCCGTTCGGATCGCTTCCCTTCAAGATCGGATTCACCCCTACTTTTCTCGACCTGGCCTTGATTGGGCTGTTTGGGGTCTGGGTGCTGACTTTGATGCTGGCCGAGGATCGGCCGCTGATCACAACGCCGGTAGGGGGACCTGTCCTGGCCTTCGCGTTGCTGGCTGTCGTGGCCTTTGTGGCCGGTTTGTCCCACGGTGCACTGACCAGCTATCTGATCCGGCACTTCGCTGAGATCTTGATGAGCATCGGCCTGTTCTATCTGGTTGTCAATACGGTTCGCGACACCGAACGGCTTGGGCGTCTTGTTCGCTGGCTCATTCTGGGTGCTTCAGCTGCTGCTGTGATTGGGATTGTGCTTTACCTGCTACCTGAGGACCTGGTGGTGCGCATGCTTTCTGCACTCGACCGCTTCGGCTATCCCTCGGGTCCCGGGGTGATCTGGCATATCCGCGATGACCCTGCTGAGATGAAGCGGGCGACCGGGACCTCAGTTCAGCCGAATGTCCTCGGGAGTCTGCTCAGCTTCGGTCTGGCTATGCTCGCGCCCCAGCTCTTGGCGAAGCGGCCGATCCTCCCGCGAGCCGGCACCATCATCCTGGGAGCGTTACTTGGCGGATGTTTGGTGCTCACAGTCTCCCGCAGCGCGATACTGGGTGTGGTATGCGGGGTTGTCGTGATCAGCCTGATGCGCTACAGGAAGTTCCTGCCCCTGCTATTGGTGGCACTATTGGTGGTCTTATTGTCTCCCTGGTCACAGGAGCTCGTGGGGCACTTCATCGAGGGGTTTCGCGGTGAGGATCTTTCCACAAAAATGCGGTTCGGCGAGTACAAAGACACTATCACCTTGATTCAGCGTTACCCCTTCTTGGGGGTGGGGTTTTCCGGAGCGCCGGACATCGATATCTATGTCGCGGTTGCCAGCCTCTACCTGATTGTCGCGGCACAGATGGGGCTCATCGGTTTGCTGGCCTTTCTCGTCGTGATCGGCGTGGTACTATGGCGGTTTTGGCAGACTCGCAAAGCCGTGGCCGACTTTCCCGATCTTGAGCCGCTGTGGTATGGTGTGCACGCGGCTGTCGTGGGGGGCGTGGTCAGCGGCATTTTCGATCACTATTTCTTTAGCCCGGAGTTTCATCATTCGGTCACGCTCTTCTGGCTGGTGATCGGTCTCTCGACCGCTGCGACAGAGCTGGCGATTCAGCAGAGCCGGCTGCGTTCGCGCCAACGGGTTTGAGCTGAGCCTCAGGACTCACCGTGATGTGTCCGTGGGGCGCCTTCCAACGGTGGGGTAGCGACTTGATGTGCATCCACCGAGCTTGGTTGGCTGTGTGGGGTGCGTTTCTGTTGTGCTTTGGTTGTGCTTCGAGTATACTTGGGAAAATCGTACCTAGCTAACAGTGCTGTCGCAGGAGGCCCTCGATGAAACTTTCTTGCCTTCAGGATAAACTAGCAAAGGGGCTGGGCATAGCTGGACGTGCTGTGCCGTCCCGAACCACGATGCCGATTCTGGGCAACGTACTGCTGGCAACGGATCACGGTCAGCTGAAGCTGGCGGCGACTAATATGGAGCTCAGCATTGTGCACTGGGTCGGTGCCCGGGTCGAGACTGAGGGTGAGATCACCGTGCCCGCGCGGAACTTTATCGATCTGGTGAACTCTCTGCCGCCTGATCAGGTGAACCTCAGCTTGGATGAGTCGACGCTGACGCTGAAGCTCAGTTGCGGCTCGGTGCAGGCAAGCTTCCGAGGTATATCAGCTGAGGAGTTCCCCCTGGTGCCTGAGGTCGATGAGAATAACGGCTTCTCCGTTGAGGCCGCGGAGCTCAATGCAGGTCTTGCTCAGGTGACGTTTGCAGCCTCCACCGACGACAGCCACCCCGTGCTTACGGGGGTGCTGGCGGAGTTTGAGGGCCAGACCATGACCTTGGCTGCGGCCGATGGCTTCCGGTTGTCGCTGCGAGAGATACCTTTGGTGGAGCCGGTGTCCACTGCCTTCAGTGTGATTATACCGGCGCGTGCACTTCTGGAGTTGATGCGGATCACGTCGGGCTTGGAGGGGCCGGTGTTGGTGTCCACCACGCATCCCCACAACCAGATCCTATTCCAGATGCCGGACACAGTGCTGAACTCGCAGTTGATTGATGGCAGCTTCCCTGACGTGCGCCGGATCATCCCGCCGTCGCACAAGACACGCGTGGTCATCGGTCGAGAGGAGTTGCTGCAGGCGTGCAAGCGTGCAGCGATATTCGCCCGGGATGTCGCCAATATTGTGACGCTGTATGTTGAGGAAGGTGAGCTGACGGTCCGCGCTGATTCTGCAGAGGCCGGACAGGGGTTGACGCGGCTGATGGCCAGCGTGGAGGGCAACGGCCTTGAGATCGCATTCAACGTCCGATTCTTGATCGACGTGCTATCGGCGCTGGACACGCCACAGATTGCTCTGGAGTTGAACTCGGCCACAAATCCCGGCATTATCAAGGCCGTGGGTGATGACGCGTTTATCCACGTGGTCATGCCGATGCATCTTGGGCACCGCTAGCGTTAGCGGGGTCTGTGGACAGACCGTTGTGGAGGTAGACTTCTGAAGTCAGACCGGGCGTTGGAGGGTCTGCTTCTCCAGATTGGAGATGGCCTGAAGCTGGATGGGGCTGGAGGCGGGACGTCGATTTTGCGGCGTTTTGTCTCCAGCTTCTTTGTCACTTGGCAGTGCCATCCTTATGGTTGTGTGATTGTGAGATAATGATAAGAAAGCCCAATGTCAATAAGATTGAACCGCTTCCTCCGGAGCGCTTGCGGCGAACGTGCGATGCATCCATCTTCGGATTTGAGGTGACGGACGATCTCCCTTTGGAACCGGGGATCATCGGTCAGGACCGTGCAGCTGACGCGGTGCGGTTCGGACTGGATATCCGGAGCCCCGGTTTCAACATCTTCGTGATGGGGCCGACGGGATCGGGTCGCCGGTCCATCTTGCGGCACATCGTTGAGGAAAAGGCGGCCCAAGGGCCTGTGCCCGATGACTGGCTCTATGTGATGGCCTTTGCCGATCCAGGTAAACCCAAGGCCATCCGGCTCCCACCGGGTCGGGGGCGGCGGATGCGTGCGAGTATGGAGCGATTCAGCGCCACCGTATCTGAACGTCTTCAACAAGCCTTCGATGCCGACTCCTATGCCGAGGCACTGGAGGAGCTGGAGCAGCGCTACCGATCCATGGAGCGCCAGGTGCTTGGCAATGTGGAGGCTGTCTGCCAGGAGCGGAGCTGTGCCCTCGTGCGTTCGCCATCGGGACTCTATATTGCGCCTGTGCGTGATGGGGAGCTGCTGTCGGCTGAGGGCGTGAGCCAACTCGACGCTGAGGAACGTGTGGGCGTCCAGCATGCCCTGGATGTTCTGGACGATATGCTGGACGACGAGATGCGTCACCTGCGCGATTATGAACGCGAGGTGCAGTCGGAGATCGATAAGCTGGATCGCGAAGTTGCTGACTTTGCGCAGACCCCGCTTCTGGATGAGGTGCGCGCGGCCTTCTCGGATCAACCGGACGTGCTCACCTATATCCAGGAGGTCCGTGAGGACGTTCTGGCGAATGTGTCAGAGTTTCGCTCGGGGGACGTGGCGAATTCCCGTTCTGAGGGCGCTTCGCTGCTGGATGTGCCCATCAGCAAACGTTATCGAGTTAATCTTTTTGTCGATTCCAGTCAGCTTACAGGTGCGCCGGTGGTCCTCGTCGAACGTCCCTCGCCGTCCCGGGTCTTTGGGGTGGTGGAATACGACGTGCGCTATGGGATCACCGTAACGGATCATACGATGATACGCGCCGGTGCCTTGCACGAGGCCAACGGTGGCTATCTCATCATCAATGCCGCGGCACTGCTCGATAACTATGATGTGTGGATCGGTCTCAAGCACGCTCTGGCCGAACGTGTTGTTCGCATTGAGCCTCCAGATGGGGAGCGACTGGTGCGCACTGTGACGCCCAGCCCGCAGCCGATTCCGCTTGAGGTCAAGGTAGCCCTGGTAGGCTCTCCGAATGTCTTCTACACTCTGTACAGGTTGGACGATGACTTCGGCAAGTACTTCAAGGTGCAGGTGGATTTCCATACTGAGGTGGACCGCGGTACTGAGGCCGAACGTGCGTATGGTCGTTTTATCCGCGTGCTCTGTCATCAGGAGGGTCTGCTGCCGTTCACTGCAGAGGCCACAGCTAGGGTGGTGGAGTACGGCGCGCGCTGGGTGGAGCATCAGGATCGACTGAGCGCGCAGTTTGGTAAGGTGGCGGATCTAGTGCGCGAATCCGACTATTGGGCGCGGCACGTTGACCAATCGGTTGTGCGTCGTGAGGACGTGGTGGCGGCGCTGAAGGCACAGCACCGCCGGGTGGGGCTGCTGGAAGAGCTGGCGCTGCGCGCGATCCTGGAGGACCAGCTGATTGTTGTGACCGATGGCACTACGGTAGGGCAGGTGAATGCGCTAACCGTTGTAAGCTATGGGAGTTTGAGCTATGGCATGCCGAGCCGGGTCTCTGCGCGTGCCTATGTCGGGCGAGGCAGTGTGATCGATATCCATCGTGAGATCCATCTCGGTGGGCCGATTCATACAAAGGGTGTCCTGACGCTGACCGGCTACTTTGGTGGACAGTATGGTACCTCGCAGACGTTGTCAATGGAGGCCAGTCTCAGCTTTGAGCAGCTGTACGACGATATCGAGGGAGATAGCGCCTCGAGTGCCGAGCTGTACGCGCTGATCTCCGCCGTGTCTCAGGTCCCCTTGCGGCAGGATCTGGCTGTCACCGGTGCCGTCGATCAGTATGGCAATGTGATGGCCATCGGCGGTGTCAACGAGAAGATCGAAGGCTTCTACCAGGTCTGCAAGGCCCGGGGTTTGACGGGGAAGCAGGGCGTGATCATGCCGGAGGCCAACGTCAGCAATCTGATGGTGGATGAAGAAGTGATCCAGTCGGTACGTGACGGTCAGTTCCACATCTACGCGGTGGTCTCTGTTGATGAGGGCCTTGCGCTGTTGACGGGGATGGAGGCGGGGACGCCCGATGCGTGCGGCGAGTTCCCGGCGGAAAGTGTGCACGGACGTGTGGTCAGCCGGCTTGAGGCGTTCGCCAAGGTTGGTGATGACGCAGATGATAAACCGGGTGATCCGGCATGCACATCGTAGGCCCGGCGCCTCGAATGTAGGCTAGCGCAGTGGGTGGTACAGCGTGCGATTCACTTGGTGGGCAGGAGGGGAGTGAATGAGTAACCTTCTCGATAATCCTGGTTTTGAGGGTGGCTGGTGGCGGCGAACGGCTACAGGGCAGGAATTCGGCGAGATATTCGTGCCCGAAGGGTGGGTCGGCTTCTGGAAAGAGGGCGGACCGGTGCCTCATGACCCCGGCAACCCGAATGGCTACGGCCGGCCTGAGATGCATGTGATCAACCGGGAGCCGCCGTTTCTCGACCCGCTGCGTGTGCGCAGTGGCCGGCGCGCCCTGAAGTTTTTCACCTTCTTCCGAATCCACGATGCGGGTCTCTATCAACAGGTGCCCGGCATCACGCCGGGGACGCGGCTGGAGTTGACCGGCTGGGCGCATGCCTGGTCATCGACCAAGGACAATCCCCGCTTCAGCGATGGGGCGGGGACTGCACCCTATTTCATACGGGCCGGCGAGTACCAACGAGATCCTGATGCCCCGGCTACCGGCATTCGGAACTTCACGTTCACAGTGGGCATCGATCCCGAGGGGGGTGTGGATCCCTGGTCCGACGGGATTGTGTGGGGTGAGGGGGCACATATCTACAATGCGTTCGCCCAGATCCCACCGGTGGAGGCCGTTGCAGCGACGGACACCGTCACTGTTTTCGTCCGCAGCGCGGTTCTCTGGCCCTTCAAGCATTGCGATGCCTATGTCGATGATATGCGGCTTACGGCCACTGCACCGACGACTGCGACGCTGGGAATCACGCTGACACCAGATCGCGTGACGGCAGGGCAGCCGTTTGAGGTGTCGGCGACCGGGGGTCTGGGTGCTGAACACCTGACCCTCTCGTTCTCTGATGACCGGATCTTCCGGAGGCCTACGCGTATTGCCGATGGCCGTGCTGTATGCCAGTGCGTCGCCGTAGCGCCGGGGCAATATGAGGTCCGCGTCACCTCTGACACCGGACAGACCGGCACGTTGGTCTTCGACGTTGCTGCAGCGCCGGTGCCAGTGACAGAACCGGAGCCTGAGGAGCCTGTGCCGTCAGAACACGTCGTGCCCCGCGAGCAGTACGAGCGCACCTATCTGCTTCTGCCGCCGGGGGCCGGGGACGCCTGGTTCCAGGCTCTCTCAGCCAGCGGCATCTGGGCCCGGCGTAGGTGGACTGTGGGCGGCAGCGCGGATGACGCCGGCGTTGGCCCGGTCAAGCGGCGGGTGATTGCGGTGAATCCCCATATGTGGCCCAGTGATCTGGAGGTCTTTTTCGAGACCTACTATGCGGGGCTGGAGTATCTGCCTCTGGTGGTTGCCACCCCGGCTGAGCTCACACAGATCCTGCGGCGGCTCTAGTATGTGAAGTACAGAATCCTCTCTTTGGGGCCCTGGATTCGAGGACACGGTGGAGCTACAGGGTTGAGGGTAGGAGCTACTTTGATTTGATCTCAACACCTTTGATGGTGTAGTAGAAGGCGAGAGATTCGTTCATGCCGCGGCTGATGCGGCGGCTGACCTGATCTATGACATCCACAAAGATCAATCCCTCGCCATCTCGCGGACATACGATTCCCAGCCGTGGGTGTCGTGATGAGGCGTCAATACCCCACTGTCCGTTGAAGCGGCGCCGGAACGTCTCTCCCAGGAATGCACTCCAAACCAAACGGATGCCCTGTGAGGGCTTGGGAAACTGCTGCACGTGCCGTTCGATCCATTCGTCGAGCGTCTGTAGCCCGACAGCATTGTAGTCTACCTCGATGCGTGCATACCGGGCAAGACTCAGCCGCGCTCGATCGGCCAAGTGGGTCAACTGCCCCGACTTCTGAGGAGGAATGAACTGGATTGATCGTTTTGCCATCTTGACCTTTTACCTTCTCGAAAGATTATAGCACAGTCAATGGTCTGCACAATACGTGCGCATTGCGGGTACTGTGTCCTTGAGTCAGGAGATTAGCGATGCAACCCCAGAGAGGCGGATGTCCTAAACTTGCTCAGGCGCGATCCGCCTCAAGCGTGTACGGTGGAGCTTTGGGGTGCGCTGGACTACAGTCCAGCGTATCTCCTCATGGAAAGATACAGTATCGCATTCCGGATGGGGGCGAATACCTAACGAAGGACCGTCGACAGACGGTTATCGTTTCCCTTGCCCATTCTGAAGAATGCTGCCTAGTGGTCGGACTGTGCAGATACATATCCGGCTACTGTAACCAAGGCGAAGTGTGCCGACAACACGCATTTGGCGCGATCCTCCTTTGTGGCTATAATGGAAGTGATTCCAGGTAGAGTGTGGGAGTGAAGGTGTTATGGAGCTTACGTGGTATGGTTTGGGCTGTTTCCGGCTGACGGAACGTGGTTTTCCGTCGGTGGTGATGGACCCCTTTGATCCGGACGAAGCCGGTCTGGGTCTCGGTCACCTTCAGGCGGAGTTGGTTACGACCAGTCGGTTGGCAGAGGATCCGCGAGCACTCGTCTGGTCCCAGGTGAGCGGGGTGTCGCGCACGATCGCAAGTCCTGGCGAGTATGAGATCGGGGGCGTGTTTGTCACCGGGGTTGCATGCGCCCCTGCAGCCGGCGAGGATGGGATGGTTAAGGAGTATGTTGCCTACACCATTGGCTATGGCGGGGTGGTGGTCTGCCATCTGGGTGAGTTGAGTCGTGTGCCAACACAGGCGCAAGTCGAAGCCATTGGGCCGGTCACCGTCTTGTTGATCCCTGTGGGCATTCCCAACGGGCTGACGCCGGCGATGGCGTCAGAGACTGTGAGCCTCATCGAGCCCGAGATTGTTATCCCTATGCAGTACTATCTGCCTGGCCTGAAAGTAGATCGCAATTCGTTGGACGGGTTTCTGAAGGAGCTGGGTGTATCAGAGTCAGCACCACTTCCCAGCCTCCAAGTCTCTGATGGCGCCGAGTCCGAGGAGACGCAGGTCGTCGTTCTCACACCACAATGAAGGATGTCTCAGGAGGAAGTATGCGCGGTCGGCTCACTTTAGTAATCGTGGCAGTGCTTGTTCTCGTGGGCGGTGTCGGCGCGGCTGTCTACTTCTCCAACCGGCCACCCGATGTGACGGTTGACCAGGATCTGGATGCCGTTCAGGCGAAGATCGATGCGGGCAACTTCGAAGTCGCCAAAGCCGATCTGGTGGCGATCCTTGCCGAGGACGGAGAGGACGCCGAAGCGCACTTCAAGCTGGGCCTGGTTTTCTTCAACTTGGGTGATTACGAGGCGGCCCGTGATCATTTCAACACTTCTCTGTCACTCGAGCCGGACCGGGCGGCGGCGGTTCACCACAATCTTGGCGTGCTGGCGTACCAGGCGGGAGATATGGACACCGCTATGGCCGAGTTCCAGGCCGCTCTGGAAGCTGATCCTGATGACGCCGACACTCACTACCAACTCGGCGCGACCTATCTGATTCTGGCCTTTCCGATGGGGGCCACCGAACCTGATGCCGGTCGCTTCCAGCAGGCGGAGGATGAGTTTGATCGCGCACTAGCGACAGAGCCCAACAAACCTGAGGCCCTTGTGGGGTTGGCCAACATCTACATGCTGCGGAACGATATGGAGCAGGCCATCTCAACATTGGAGCGTGTCGTTGAGCAGAGTCCTCAGATGCGTGAGGCGCTCTTCGCACTGGGGCGTGCCTATGCCGCTGTGGGGGATACGGCCAACGCGAAGAGCACCCTGGAGCAGTTCCTGGACACGGATCCACCCGCGGTGTGGGCTGAGCAGGCGGAGGAGATCCTGCAGAGTTTCGGGCAGTAGGTGACTGTCGGTCCACCAAGTGCAGGTAGCAGTCTCCCGAAAGGGCTCGCCGGACATCCTACGTGGGACCCGGGAGGAGGATAATGGCTATACCGATAAAACTGTTGATGACCTGGGATATCGCAACCGGCCATGAAGAGGCATGTTTTGCTTTCATCACGCAGGATCTGCCCACCACGATGCAGCAAGCCGGCTTGGAACTGACGGATGCTTGGTTTACGGCCTACGGCGAGTGGCCACAGATCCGGATCGGGTTTGTCAGTTCCGGTCTGCAGGAGCTGGAGGAGTTCATAGCCTCAGATGCCTGGCGCAGGCTCAAGGGCAAACTGCTCCCGTATACACGCGATTACCGGCAGAAGGTGATTCTGGCGCGCGGGGGCTTCCAGTTCTAGCCGCACGCTATCGCACCAAGAACGGGCGCGCTGATGGCTTCACGGGCATCAGCGCGCCTTGATGTCAAGGGGTAGAGGGATCTGGACTCCGGGGCGTTCTACGATGGGATCGAGCCCCAGGTAGACGTCTATCTCCGTACGCTGTGTGATCTCCTCAATCATGCGGCGCAAGTGCCTGAATTTGATGAATGTCCACTGGTGCGCTTCAGCAAGGGCTTGAAGCCTGGGATCTCGGCGCAGTTTGAGCGCGATCAGGGCGGCGCGCCCGCCAGGCGTGACAAAGCACCGCTTGCCATCACAGTTTGGTTGCGGCTTGAGCAGATGTGGGCCCAGGATTGCCGTTGCCGAGAACCGGAAGAGGTAGGCGATGCGCTGTCCGTCTCGCCAGATGAGATCCCTGTTCAGCCGCTTCGCCACCCGGTATCCGAGTTGTTGTCCAAGTCGCTGCATGTCGCTTCTGAGGTCGTTAATCTCGCTTCTCCGGCGTCGTGGATCGTCTTCGGGGCGCATCGAGATGCGCCCCACGGAACCCGGAACCGTATAGGCACCGATGGTTCCGTCGACGAGCTCGGGAGCCGGGGTGCAAACGCCGCTGAAAGCGCCATAGAGCTCGCGGATCAGGTCGCGACGATGCCATACACTCTTCTTAGCCAAACATTGCAGCAGCGCATCCTCCACGCGGTCGGCCAGCGGGGGGGCAACGTGATCTGCTGAGCGTAGCCATAGCTGGGTCTCGGAGATCACGTCCACTCCGGCAGCTCGATAGGCGTCGTTCTCGAAGGGCGGAAAGCCGCTGTCGCGTGTGTGGAAGATGGCGGCTGTCGCCAGTTCGTCACCGTCTGTGGGCTCTCCGCGTTGCCGCAGCAGTTCTGCGACGACGCTCTGCGGCGTAGGCGGCACCGTCGTTTCTGGTATCTCATCGGAGTGCTGATCCTTGCTGCGGAGCCGCGCCATCAGGCGATATCCATGCGGCGGATATACGGCCCACTGTTCGATCTCCAACCCACTGCTGTCCGCAGCGTAGACGGCGGCTCCTGCGGCGGCTGTATCGGGACTGGAGGTCAGCATCAGGATGGGTGCTCCTGGCGCGAGCAGTGGGCGCACGTGGTTCAGTGCGACCGCCAGACTTCGCTGGTACCACTCCCAATCCAGGCGCCTCCGGGTGAGGAAACCTCTCAAACCGGCGGGCACCCGGTCCCCCCACAACCATACGGCCCAGAGCGTAGAGAGGGCCCAGAAAGCTGCATCAGGTGGAGCCAGTACCACAATCAGCGCTTGAAAAGTCGCCGCCAGTGTCTCAGGGTCGAGCTCCTGAACCGAATGATTGAGCAGCAGGTAGCCGGGCTGGGGCCGCGCCAAGAGCGATGAGAGGGTGTCGTGGTGTACGCCCCGGAGTGCGGGCCCGCTCCCTGTCTCGCCATAGGCGTGTGTAGCGGACTCCAGAATCATCCATACGTTGCGCTCCAGAAACCGCTGCGGTGGACGGAGGCTTCGCGGCTTGTCATCCGGGGCTCCATAGGTTGTCAGACTACTGCCCTGGTCGAACGCTTCCAGGAGCAATCCGGCCATCGCCTGGGATACGTCCGGTCGTGTATGCAACCGTGGTATGCGATTGACGATGTCCATCAAGACCCCGAGGTTACGGGATGTGTAGAGCTGGACAAGCTGTGCCACACGGGAGCTGTGGTGAGTGCTGTGCTTCTGAGCCCGGCTGAGCGCCAGATGGTAGGCCGGTCCCTGGGTGGTTGGGAACTTGCCTGCAAGTGCGATGTCTTGGGCCGTGACCGGGCCCTCGACCGACTCATCGCAGTACGCGCAGAGGACCCGCTTCGCAAATGGGTGGCCGGACTCTCTGTCCCAGGCAAACCATTCAGCCGTGCCCACGTTCTGGCAACGCGGGCACGGGGTTCTGTAGAGATCTTGGACGTGCAACAGGAATGGACGGCCCGCTTTCTCCTGGTCGGCCAGTTGCGTGATCGCTACCTGCAGATCAGATATGGGAACGTGTCCGATCTGCAGGGACGTACACAGCTGGTCTATAGGGTTGCGGACCATAGCCGCGACACGGCGGTCTGCACCGACGATGTCACTGATCGTAGTCCCGCCGATTGATCCGACGACCAAGATCACGTCGTGCGGCTGTGTCGCAGACTCGACAAATTCCCTGATGGCGCCTGTCAGTTGGATTGGACGGTATCTCGCGAGTGGGAACTGAGGGGGCATTGGCGCACCAGGGAGGAGGCAAACTCTCCCAGTATCGACCATGTG
>Ga0209121_10001894_pt1 | contig 21718 bp, 23 predicted proteins | sample Cruoilmetagenom3_FD_187292 | JGI IMG/M metagenome (GOLD analysis project Ga0209121, IMG submission 187292) | Oil polluted marine microbial communities from Coal Oil Point, Santa Barbara, California, USA - Sample 3 (SPAdes) (version 2) | ecosystem: Environmental > Aquatic > Marine > Oil seeps ...
CATTGTCGGCCATCTCGCCGACGAGCTGCAGGATCTGCCCGTGGAATGGCTGGGCGCGCATGACCGTGCCGAGGTGGCGCGGCAGTTGGAGGCCGAGCCAAGGATCGTGACCGTGATCATGGGCGGCGTCTACGCCGACGATCTGCGCGGCGAGCTGATCCACGAAATCGCGGCTCTGCGGCCCGATGTCTCGATCCACCTGAAGGATCGCGCCTCGGGGCCCGGCGGCATGGCCGACTTCGTGCGCAAGGTGGTCAACGGCATTGTACTTGGGGGCTGAGGTTTGATTGCTGCTGTCGTCACCTCCGTCCTGCTGCTCGTGGGGGCCCTGAGCTTTGCCGCGGCGCTGAGCTGGCGCCGGTATGGCGCGCAGCCGGTGCGGGTCGAGGCAAAACTCGACGGCCCCGGCTGCTATCCGCGCGTCAAGCGTTGAGGAGAGACCCGTGATCTCCACCACCACGCCCTCGATCGAGGGCCACAGCATCGCCACCTATCACGGCATCGTCGTCGGCGAGGCGATCCTCGGCGCCAACATCGTGCGCGACCTCTTCGCGGGGATCACCGACATTCTGGGCGGCCGCTCCGGCGCCTATGAACAGGAAATGGCCAAGGCCCGGGAAACCGCGCTGCGGGAAATGGAAGACCACGCAACGGCGCAGGGCGCCAATGCCGTGGTCGGGGTAGATCTCGATTACGAGGTCATCAACAACATGCTGATGGTGTCGGCCTCCGGCACCGCCGTCACCATCAATAGAGGGTAAAACATGCTCAAGATCAATAACTTGCACGTCAAACTTGAGGAAGAGGAAAAGCAGATCCTCAAGGGCGTGGATCTCGAGGTTCCCGCCGGCGCGGTGCATGCGATCATGGGGCCGAACGGCTCCGGCAAATCGACGCTCTCCTACGTGCTGTCGGGGCGCGACGGTTACGAGGTGACTGAGGGCGGCGCGACGCTCGACGGCGAAGACCTGCTCGAGATGGAGCCCGAAGAGCGGGCGGCAGCGGGCGTGTTCCTGGCGTTTCAATACCCGGTCGAGATCCCCGGTGTCGGCAACATGACCTTCCTGCGCACCGCCCTCAACGCGCAGCGCAAGGCGCGCGGGCAGGAGGAGCTTTCGGCCGCCGATTTCCTCAAGCTGATCCGCGAGAAGGCCAAGGCGTTGAAGATCGACGCCGACATGCTGAAGCGGCCGGTCAACGTCGGCTTCTCCGGCGGCGAGAAGAAGCGCAACGAGATCCTGCAGATGGCGATGCTGGAGCCCAAGATGTGCATCCTCGACGAGACCGACTCGGGCCTCGACGTCGACGCGATGAAGCTGGTCTCGGAAGGGGTGAATGCGCTGCGCGACGAGGGCCGCGCCTTCCTCGTCATCACCCATTACCAGCGCCTGCTCGACCACATCAAACCGGACGTGGTCCACATCATGGCGGATGGCCGGATCGTGAAATCGGGTGGGCCGGAGCTGGCGCTCGAGGTCGAACACAACGGCTACGCCGACATTCTCGCGGAGCAGGTCTGATGGCGGTTACCAATCCCAAACCCGATCCGCTCGCCGCGCGCCTCGCCGGGCTTGCGATGCCCGACGGCGGCGCCTGGGTGCAGGACGCACGCAAGGGCGCGCTCGACCGGCTCACCGTCCAGGGCCTGCCCGGACGGCGCGACGAGTACTGGCAATTCACCAGGCCCGACAGCCTCAACGCGCCCGACCCCGACGCGGCCGGCGTGTTCGATGCCGGCGGCGAAGCGCCGGTCTACGGCGAGATCGACCGGCTCAAGGTGGTGTTCGTCGACGGCATATTCTCGGCAGAGGAGAGCGATCCGCTGGCGCTCGCCGGGATCGAGATCGAGCGTCTGGCGCAGGCGGCCGCAAGCGACATCCACTGGGCGCAGGGGTTCTACGGTGTGCTCGAGGAACGCGGCCAGACGCCGGTCGCGCGCCCCTTTGCCGCGCTCAACACCGCCTTTGCCGGCGACGGCGTGGTGATTCGGGTGACGGGCAAGGCGGCCAAGCCCGTCAACCTGATCTACCGGCACGAGAACGAGACCTCCGACGCGCTCCTGCATCACGTGGTGAAGCTGGAGCCGGGGGCTGATCTCACGCTGTTGGAAAACGGCCCGGCGGCGGCGCGGTTCAACAAGGTGATGGAGGTCGAGGTCGGTGACGGCGCCGCCTTCCACCATGTCCGCACCCAAGGGCGCGACCACGAGCGCCAGGCGGTGACCCATGTGTTCGCCCGGCTCGGGGCCAAAGCCGTGTTCAAGAGCTTCACCCTCACCGTCAACGGGCTGCTCACGCGCAACGAATGCGTGGTCGAGCTGACCGGCGACGACGCGGTCGCCCATATCGCGGGCGCGGCGATGGGCGACGCCTCGGCTTGCGCGTTTCACCATGATGACACCGTCTTCGTCACCCATGACGCCGAGCGCTGCGAAAGCCGACAGGTGTTCAAGAAGGTGCTGCGCAACGGCGCCGTCGGCACTTTCCAAGGCAAGATCCTGGTCAAACAGGGCGCGCAGAAGACCGACGGCTACCAGAAGTCGCAAGCGCTGCTGCTCGACGAGGACGCGACCTTCCTCGCCAAGCCCGAGCTGGAGATCTACGCCGACGACGTGATCTGTTCGCACGGCTCCACTTCCGGCGCGATCGACGAAGAGGCGATGTTCTACCTGCGCTCGCGCGGGGTGCCGGAAGTGCTCGCGACCGATCTCCTGGTGCTGGCTTTCCTTGCCGATACCATCGCCGAGATCGAGGCCCCTGACATCGCCGACGACATCACCAGCCGGCTCGACGCCTGGCTGCAACGGCGACGCGGTTAGGGCCGGGCGTGTCGGTGGTGCTCGACATCGCGGAGGCCTACCGCAGGCCGGCATCGGTGTTTCGCCGCCGCCTCGGTGTGGCGCCGCGCGAAGACCGCGCTCTGGCAATCCTGATGGCCGCCTGCCTTCTGGTCTTCGTCTCGGCCTGGCCGGTGATGCAGCGCAAGGCAATCGAGACCGGTGAGGAGTTCGAGATGCTGATCGCTGGCACTCTGTTCGTCTGGTTGTTCCTGATGCCGCTCCTCGCCTACACCTTGGGTACGCTCAGCCACGGGCTCGCCCGCCTCGTCGGCGGCCGAGGCAGCGGCTACAGCGCGCGGTTTGCCTTGTTCTGGGCGCTGCTGGTGGCGAGCCCGCTGTGGCTGCTCTGGGGTCTTACGCAGGGCTTCGTCGGCCCCGGGGTGCAGGAGAAGCTGGTGGGTGCGGTTGCGCTCGGGGCCTTTCTGGTCCATTGGTCGCTCAACCTCTGGACCGCGGAGCGCCCGTGACGCCATGAACAAAATCGACTGGGGCTATCTCTTCGGCATGGCACTGCAAACGGTGCCCGAACCGCGCAAGGTGGCGCGCGATGTCTTTGCGTTTCCGGCGCCGCGGTCCGCGCTCTGGCTGATGCTCGCGCTGCTGCTGGTGTCGATGACCTTCCTCGCGGTGATCTCGTCGATCCTGTTCCCGGTCGACGCAGCCGAAATGGGGGCACTGCTCGGGGACGACCAGATGGCACCGGCCTTCACCAGCCCGATCGTGACCGGGATGGTGCAGGCGTCGACGGCGGTGGCCTCGGTCTGGGCGATCTTCTGGATCGGTCGCGCGGCGGGTGGCACCGGCACGTTCGACCAGGCGTTGCTCACGGTGATCTGGCTGCATTTCGTGCTGTTCATCCTGCAACTTGGCATTCTGGCGCTCGGGCTCTTCGCGCCCGGGCTCGCGCTGCTCTTGACGCTGATGAGCTTCGTGATGACGTTCTGGCTGCTCAGCCATTTCATCGCCGAGATGCACGGCTTCCGCTCGGCGGGCTCGGTCTTCGCCGCGATCATGATGGTGCTCCTGGTCCTGGCGGTGGTGATGTCGTTGCTGCTGGCGATGCTGGGCCTCGGTGTGACGATGGATACGGGTTCGGGAGGGATGTGATGTATGATGTGACCGAGGTTCGGCGGGATTTCCCGATCCTGTCGCGCGAGGTGCACGGCCACCCGCTGGTCTATCTCGACAACGGTGCCAGCGCGCAGAAACCGCGCGTGGTGATCGACGCGATTTCTGACTTCTACGCCAACGAATACGCCAACGTTCACCGGGGGTTGCACACGCTTTCGAACCTTGCGACCGAACGCTATGAGGCGGCGCGCGGGACAGTTGCGCGGTTCCTGAACGCCGGCTCCGAGGACGAGATCATCTTCAACTCGGGCACCACCGAGGCGATCAACATGGTCGCCTACGGCTGGGCCGCGCCGCGTATGGGCGAAGGCGACGAGATCGTGCTCACGGTGGCCGAACATCACGCCAATATCGTGCCCTGGCACTTCCTGCGCGAGCGCCAGGGGGTGAAGCTTGTCTGGGTCGAGATCGAGCCCGACGGGTCGATCGACCCGGATCGCGTGCTGGCGGCGATCACCCCGCGCACCAAGCTGGTGACGATCACCCATTGCTCCAACGTGCTCGGCACGATGGTGGACGTCAAGCGCATCGCCGCCGGCGCCCATGCCAAAGGCGTGCCGGTGCTGGTCGACGGCTCGCAAGGGGCGGTGCACGGGCCGGTGGATGTGGTCGACCTCGGCATCGACTTCTATCCGATCACCGGACACAAGCTCTACGGGCCCTCGGGCTCGGGCGCGATCTATGTCAAGACCGAGCGTCAGGCCGAGATGCGGCCGTTCCTGGGTGGCGGTGACATGATCGAAGAGGTCAGCCGCGAAACCGTGACCTACGCCGCGCCACCGCAGAAGTTCGAGGCGGGCACGCCGGGGATCGCCCAGACCGTCGGGTTCGCGGTCGCGCTCGAATACCTGATGGCGCTCGGGATGCACAATGTCGCGGCCCATGAGGCACGGCTGGTCTCCTACGCCCGCGAGCGGTTCAAATCTCTCAACTGGCTCAATGTCCAGGGCGATGCGCCGGGCAAGACAGCGATCTTCTCGATGACCATCGCCGGTGGCGGTCACGCGCATGACATCTCGACGATCCTCGACCAAAAGGGGATCGCGGTGCGCGCCGGGCACCATTGCGCCCATCCGCTGATGGAGGCGCTGGGGGTGACGGCGACGGCGCGCGCGAGCTTCGGCCTCTACAACACCGTCGAAGAGATCGACAAGCTGGCCGACGGGCTGGAACTCTGTCACCGGTTGCTGGGGTAGGAGCCCGGGCGGGGTCCGAAATCCGCACGGATTTCGTGGCGATTTCCGCACGGAAATCGTTTCGTTTTTCGTTCGAAAAACGCCCCCCCGCCGCGGCGTCCATCACCGCAGTCCGCGGTCCCGGTCAGCCCGCAAAACCCACCACAAGCCTTTGAGATCGGTCCGGAATTCCGGGATGGCGAGCGCCACGGCCAAGATCTCAAGCGCAGCGAGCGCGGCAAACCCGAGGCTGAGCGCGTAGGCCCAGGGCACGAAGCCGTAAAGGAACAAGGCCACGAAGAAGGCGGTCATGCCGATGTCGGCGGCCTTGAACGAATAGAGGTGGAAGGCGGGGAGCTTGCCGAATTTGACCACCGTTGTGGCGGTGGCCAGCGTCAGCGCGCCGAGGAACACGAGCAGCCAGAACGGGGTCTCGATGAAGGGTGCGCGCTCGAACACCCACACGCCGGCGAGCCCGGCGGCGAGGGTGAGGCTGTCGGCCAGCGCGTCGAGACGCGCGCCAAGCGGGGTTTCCTCGCGCCGCCAGCGCGCGATCACGCCGTCGATCGCATCGGTCCCGAGGCTGACGAGCGCGAGCACGACGAACAAGCTGCGGTGGCCGGTCAGCGCGGCGGCGGCGACGGCGGGGGCTGCCAGCAGCCGGTAGACCGACAGGCTGTTGGAGATGGTGTAGATCGAGACGCGCCGTTTCATGCGCTATCGCTCGGCCGCGCGAGCTGGTAGCGCGGCGCGCCGTCGGCATCGACCAACCGCGCGACGCAGGCAGTGTCGATCACATTCATCGCGCGGGCCAGGTCGCGGGTCGTGACCGCAACGCGGGGTCCGTCCGGCAATTCGATATGGAACCGGGTCGAGATGACGGCGTCGTCCGAGGCGATGGGCTGGCTGAACAGCACCCGGGCGGTCAGGTAGCCGTCGTGGGTGACAGGCTGGGGCTGCCAAAGACCGGCGAGCCAGACGAGCCAGGCGCCAAGCAGGGCGAAGGGCAGGGCGGCGAGGGCGAGACTGGCCCCGGGCCGGTCGTGAACGAAGACCATCAGCCGCAGGTAGCGGTCGGCCCCGAGGAGCCGGGCAAGCGGCGGCGGTCCGTCAGCCATCCTGTGCGATCAGACCGAGCCCCCGCAGGTAGATGCCGATGCCGCTTTCGAGCAGGTCCTCGGGCGGGAACGGAGATCTTGTGCCGGGCGCGCCGCGACCGAACAGCTCGACCACCCCGTGGGCCAACGCCCAGATATGGGCCGAGACCATCCGTGCGGGCGGGCGCTGCGCCACCGGAAGGGCAGCCATGACCTCGCCCGCGGCCTTCTCCATTGTCCCCAACGCCCGGTTCGCGACCATCGAGAGCTCCGGGTCGCGGTTGATCGAAATGCCGCTTTCGAACATCGCGACGTAGTGGCCGGGAAACTTGCGGGCAAAGGCCAGGTAGGCGCGCCCGGTGGCCTCAAGCGCGGCGAGCGCCGAGGGCTGTCCCTTGCCATAGGCATGGTCCATGAGGTCGGCGAAGACCTCGAACCCCTGGCGCGCGGCCTCGGCAATCAGGTCTTCGCGGCCTGCGAAATGGCGGTAGACCGCGGCCGGTGTCACGCCCGCGGCCTTCGCGGCTTCGGTGAGGGTGAAGCCGGTCGGCCCCTTTTCCTCGATCAGCACGATGGCCGCGTCGACCAGCGCCTGGCGCAGGTTGCCATGGTGATATCCGCGTTTTTTTCCCATCCGCGTCAATCGGTCCAGATCGCAGGGCCGCCCGCGATGGCGGGGTCCGGCGCCTTGGCGACCTTTGTAATCTTGCCGGCGTAGTCGATATGCGACAACACCGCTTCGATCGCGGCGAGCCGGGCGCGGTACTTGTCATCCGAGCGGACCACGGTCCAGGGCGTGCGGTCGCGGTGGGTCTTGTCGAAGGTCTCGCGGATCGCGGCGCTGTAGGCGTCCCAGCGGTTCAGCCCCTCGACGTCGATCCAGGACAGCTTCCACTGTTTCAACGGGTCTTTCTCGCGGGCCAGGAAGCGGCGCAACTGTTCGGCGCGCGACACATTGAGCCAGATCTTGAAGAAATGGATGCCCTCGTCGGCCAGCATGTCCTCGAACTCGGGCAGTTGGCGGAAGAACGCGGCACGTTCGGCGTCGGTGCAGAAGTCGAACACCTTCTCTACAACGGCGCGGTTGTACCAGCTCCGGTCGAACAGCACGATCTCGCCCGCGGACGGCAGATGGCGCACGTAGCGTTGGAAATACCACTCGCCGGCCTCGCGGTCGGAGGGCTTCGACAGCGCCACGACACGCGCGATCCGCGGGCTAAGGTTTTCGCGGAACCGCTTGATCGTGCCGCCTTTTCCGGCGGCATCCCGGCCCTCGAAAACGACGACGACGCGTTTGCCCGTGGCCTTGACGTCGGCCTGAAGCTTCACAAGTTCGAGCTGGAGCGCGTCGAGCCTTTCCTGGTAATCGTCCTTGTCCATCCAGCGGTCGTAGGGGAAATCCTGCGCCAGGATATCCCTTTTGCGCCCATCCTCGATCGCCTTGCGGACCTTTTTCGGCGCGGTCTTCTCGAAGAAGTCGCCGATCGCCCCATCGAAGGGAAGTGCCATGCCTACCTCCAGTATTCTGCCTTCAGAATGTATACCTAGGTCACATCTGCCCGGATTGCGAGCCGGTCGATGGCGGCGATGACCTCGGGCATGGCGCCGTGGTGTGGCGCGTGGCCGATCCCGGGCAAGAGGGTGAGCGGTGCGTCCGGGTGTTCGGCGGTCAGGCGGATGGCGTGGATCTGTGCCGGCACGATGTCGTCCGCATCGCCGTGCACCACCTCGATCGGGACCGCGATCTTCGCCCATTTGGGCGAGAGCGCCTCGATCTCGGTGTGGAGGGCCCGGCGTTGGCGTGCGTTGGTGCGCATCTGGCCGCGCCTCAGGGTGAGGTCCGGGCCGAAATGGTCGATGTAGCCATCTGGGGCGGGCTGCGGGCGGAAGATCTTGGCAATCTCGGACCGGATCACCGGCGTCGGCGTGAAGGCGGTGAGCAGTGGGATGACGAGCGCAAGGCCAGCCGGGTGCGACAACACGCTGTAGAAGGCCCCGAGCCCGGTGTGCCAGGGATAGGCGACACCCGCCAGTGGCAGGACTCCGGCGAGCGTGTCGGGCATCGTCGCGGCCCAGGCCAGCGCCACCGCGCCGCCGTAGGAATGACCGAGCACCAGCGGGTGCGTGGCCCCGAGCGCGGCAACGGCCGTTTGGATCGCCGCCGCCTGATCTACCAACCCGCCGCCGCCCGGCAACGGATCGGACCAGCCGAACCCCGGGCGATCAACCACGAACACCCGGTAGCGGCGCGCCAGGTCCGGCGCGAGCCGGTGGGTGAAATCGCGCAGGTTGCCCGAAGACCCGTGGATCAGCACCAGGTCCGGTCCGGTCTCGCCCAGCACCTCGACATGGACCCGCCGGTCTTCGACCTCGACGTCCTGGCCGGTCGGCGGCGTCAGCTTCGCAGCCCGCGCCTCGCGCCGCGCTGCAAGCACCTGGGTGGCCCCGGTCAGGCCGAGAAGGGTGAGGGCGGCGGTCGTGGGCAGGGGCAAAGAAGAACTCCGGATTATCGAGATGCTTCAGATAGGTGCACCGCAATGTCGATACCACCGCGGGATCGCGAAACCGTCACGCAGCGTAAACGGGGCCCTATTCTTTAGGCGAAACGCGCCGGCCCCCTCGACGTTTCGGGAAAGATCGCCGGCCGGGGACCCGATCCGGGCCAGCCGGATCGTTCGGAGCGTGCGGGGCGGGGGGTGCGGGGGGCGGAGCCCCCCGCCACGCCCGCCGCAGGCGGCGGCGAAGCCGCAAAAGAGGCGCGGGCCAGCCCGCGGCCGGGTCGGATGGCCGAAGGCAATTCGACATCACCCGCGCCGGTCCTTCGTTGCCTCGCCGATCCGCGTCACGTCGTAGGGCGTGGTCATGTACATCTCGGCGATCCAGTTGCCATAGAGCAGGTGCGCGTGGCTCTTCCAGCGGTTTCGTGGGCTCTGGGTCGGGTCGTCGTTCTTGTAGTAGTTCATCGGCACGTTGATCGGCGTGCCCTTTGCAACGTCGCGGTCGTATTCGTGCTTCAGCGTGTCCAAGTCGTATTCGAAATGGTTGAAGATGTAGAGCGCGCGGTGCTTGGGATCCTCGACCAGGCAGGCGCCGGTGTCGGGCGAGCCCAGCAACGGCACCAGGTCCGGATGCGCGACGATATCGGCCTGGGCGATCTCGGTCCACCGGCTGACGGGAATGACGAAATTGTCGGAGAACCCGCGCAGGTAGGGCGAGGTCGGAGCGAGGTTCTTCTGCGGGAAGCACCCGAAGGCCTTGTGGTCGAGGATCCGCTTGGGGATGCCGTGGAAATGATAGAGCATCGCCATGCCACCCCAGCAGACCCCGAAGGTCGAATGCACGTGGGTCTGAGACCATTTCATGATCTCGATCATCTCGTCCCAATAGGTCACCTGCTCGTAGGCGAGGTGCTCGATCGGCGCGCCGGTGATGATCAGCCCGTCGAACTTCTGGTCGCGGATCTCGCGCCAGGCGACGTAGTGCGCGCCGATATGGGCGTGGCTTTCGGTCTTGGAGACGTGATCGGAGGGCCGCACCAAGGTGAGCTCGACCTGCAGCGGCGAGGCGCCGATGAGCCGCGCGAACTGGGTTTCGGTCACGATCTTCTTGGGCATCAGGTTCAGGAGCGCGATGCGCATCGGCCGGATGTCCTGCCGGTCGGCCTCGTCCTCGCGCATCACCATCACGCCCTCGGCGCTGAGCACGTCGGCGGCGGGAAGGGTGGCGGGAATCCTGATGGGCATGAAGGTCTCCGGGTTGAGGGGTCTGGATGATGTAGGCCGGGCGTCAGCGCGTCTCAAGGGCGCGCGCGACAAGGGCGGTGAAGTCATCCGCGCTGCGCACCTGCGCCACATCGTCCGCTTTCACCGTCACGCCCCAGTTTTTCGCCATCGCCGCGTAAAGCGGCTGGCGGTGGGCCATGGCGCGCGCGTAGGTCGCGGCCATGAAGTCGTCGGGGTCGACCTCGGCCTCGGCCACATCGCGTTCCTCGAGGTAGGTCCGCCAGGCGGACATCATGAAGTCCGACCGGTAATACATGGGCTTAGGCGCCCTTTTGAACCGGCGGACCAGCTCTTCGGTGTGCGCCTCCGAGCCTTCGATCCAGACCATCAACAGATGCTCGGACAGCGCGCGCAACACCGGGTCGCGCGCATCCTCGGGGTCCACCACCTCGCAGATCGACCCACCCGAGTCGCAGACGAAATTGCCGTAGCCGTAGATTTCCGCGGCCCGGTCGATGAACCGGGTCGTGTCGGTGAGCGCGGCGACCTCGGCGTCGTGATGCAGTTCCTGGCGGCGCTGGTACTCGGCGAAGGACAGCCCGCCCTTGGTGGGATCACCGGGCTTGCCGAGCCAGCTCGACAGCGGCGCGAGGTTGTCGAAGGTGATGTTGGAGGCGACGTAGATCGAATCCGTCAGAAGAAGCTGGCGCAGGAACGGGTTCTTCATCGCCTCGCGCTTGAAATTGTCGGTGATGTGCTCGCCGAGGTAACGGGTGCCGATCCGGTAGTCGACCGAGTAGTGAAACCAGTCGCCCGCTTCGCGCAAGAGGTTCGAGATATGGGTCTTGCCGAGGCCGGACATGCCGAACAGGAGCACGCGTTTCTCTTTCGCCTGAAGCCAGTCCGCCGCCGTCTCGTAGATCATGCCTGTCTCCCGTAGCCCGTCCGGGCGCCTCTGGCCCGGGATAACGGCGGGCGGCAGGGGGGTCAACGGCGGGGTCAACGGCGGGGTCAACGGCGCCCGAGAAGCCGCCCGTCGATCACCACCAGCCCCAGCGCGATCAGCCCGAAGCCTGCATAGGCCGAGGGCGGCAAGCTCTCGGCCCGCACCATGGCGCCAAGGGTCACCGCGACCGGCACCACGAGCAGGGTCACAAGCGTCGTGTTTCCGGCCCCTGCAAGGCGGATGATCCGGTAGAACAGCAGATAGGCGATGGCGGTGATGACGAGGCCGTAGACCGCGAGCGCGGCCAGCATCGGTGCGGGCAGATTGAAGGGCAGGGGCCCTTCCACCGCCCAGGACAGAGGCAGCATGATCAGGCTCGAGCCGGTGAGCATACCGAGGGCCGCCACTTCCGGGCTGAGATGCCCCAGCCGGAGACGGGCGAAAACGCTGGTGGCGGCGTAGCAGAAGGTCGAGGCGATCATCGCGAGCTGGGCCGCCGAGCGCAGATCGAACCCGCCCAGGACGTCGAGCCCGAACACCAGGGCGACGCCGGCAAAGCCGAGCGCCACGCCGGTGGCCTTGGCCCGGGTCAGCCGTTCGTCGGAAAGCACCAGCGCGGCCACAAGCGGCCCGAAGATCGCGGTCGACGCGTTGAGGATACCGGCCAGCCCGCTCTCGATGGTCGTCTGCGCATAGGCCTGGAGCACGAAGGGCAGGGCGTTCGCCCCGGCACCCATGATGAGGAGTGCCCCCCAGGTCGAAAGATCGCGAGGCACCGGCAGGCGTCGTACCAATGCGTAGATCCACAGGAACACCGCGGCCCAGAGCACCCGGTGGGTCACCACATGCAACGGTGCCAGCGTTTCGACCAGCATGGTGGTGGTGAGGAAGCTCGACCCCCAGATGAACGAGAGCAGGAGCATCAGCGCCCAGGCGCGGGGTGGAATGGAAACCTGTGTCATGCCAGCGTATTACCTCGGGCGGGCCTCACTTGCGACCCGGATCCTGCGCAACCCGCAGCCAGGCGCGCCCCGTGCCGGCGGTCAGGTTGATGATGTTGCCCGCAAGGATCAAGAGCGCGCCGACGGCGAAGACCCAGTCGAGCTGTTCGCCGTAGAAGGCCCAGCCGACGAGGGCGATGAGCGGAAGGCGGGTGAAATCGATCGGCATGACCACCGTTGCCGGGGCGAGCCGGAGGGCTGCGGTCAGGCAGAAATGCGCGACCAGTCCCGAAATGCCGATCAACACCAGGAGCGGTGCGGAAAAGGCGGTCGGCAGCGCGATCTCGCCGTCGTAGCCGGCGCCGATCAGCCCGAAGGCGGCCTGCATCGTCGTGAGCCAGAACATGATGCCAATGAGGCTTTCGCTCCGGGTGAGCCGCCGGGTGAAGAGCGCGGTGAAGCCGAAGAAGACAGCCGCGACGCCCGCGGCCAGAACTCCCACGGTGAGGGGTTCCGCGAACGGTCGCGTCAGCACCAGGATGCCCAAAAAACCGATGCTGGCAGCGAGCACCCGGATCGGGGTGATGGCCTCGCGCAGGACCAGGGGTGCGAAGACCAGCGCCCAGAGAGGTGCCGTGAATTCGAGCGCGAAGGCCTGCGCGAGCGGGATCAGCGGCAGGGCATAGAACCACAAGTTCTGGCCGGTGAAATGCGCCAGGTTGCGCAAACCGTGGAGCCCGGGCTTGCCGGTGCGGATCTCGGCCGAGCGCCCGGTCGCAAACATCACCGACACGACAATGACGACCCCGACGAGCGAGCGGTAGAGCATCAGCTCGAACGTGTCGTGGTCCACCCGCACCTCGCGGCCCGCCACCGCCATGGCCGAGAAGAACACGATCGAGCCGGTCATCCAGAGCGCGGCGCGCAGGGTGTCGCTCACCCGTCGACCTCCTCGACCCGGATGGAGGGGTGAACCCCGGCGCTGGCCTGTGCCCAGGCACTCGCGTCTGAGCGGGCCTGGTGGGCCTCGAACGCCTGCCGGCTCGCGAACATTTCCGCCACCAGCCAGCGGCCGGCGACCTCCGGGTCGGGCGCGACGTCGAAGCTCAGGCATCCGGGCTCCGCACGGGTCAGGCGGATATGCTCGGGCAGCGCGGCGGCGAAGGCATCGCGGCGCGCCGGGGCCACGTCGATATGGCCGGTGAGGCGGATCAGCGACATGGGCAGTCTTTCGGTCGGCGCGCGCGGGGTCGGGCGGGGCGAAGGGCGCAAGAGCGGCAGCGATGACGCCGCCCCGTGGTGCGCTCCCGTGTGCGCCCCCGTGTCACCGGAAATCGCCAATCATTGACGCGGCAATGCGGCACAATCCCCGTGCACATACCGGGATTGTCCTCGGATGGTGAATTATTCCCACTCGATCGTCCCCGGCGGTTTCGAGGTGATGTCATAGGTCACTCGATTGATCCCCGGCACCTCGTTGATGATCCGGGTGGCGGTTTCGCCGAGGAAGTCGTGGGTAAACGGGTAGTAGTCGGCGGTCATCCCGTCGACGGAGGTCACGGCGCGCAGCGCGCAGGCGTAGTCGTAAGTGCGCCCGTCGCCCATCACGCCGACGGTGCGCACCGGCAGGATCGCGACGAAGGCCTGCCAGATTTCGTCGTAAAGCCCGTGCTTGCGGATCTGATCGATAAAGACCGCGTCGGCTTTGCGCAGGATCTCCAGTTTCGCGCGGGTGATCTCGCCGGGGCAGCGGATCGCCAGGCCCGGCCCGGGGAAGGGGTGGCGACCGATGAAACTCGCCGGCAGACCGAGTTCCGTCCCGAGCGCGCGCACCTCGTCCTTGAACAGCTCGCGCAGCGGCTCGACCAGCTTCAGACCCATCTTCTCGGGGAGCCCGCCGACGTTGTGGTGCGACTTGATCGTCACGCTGGGACCGCCGGAGAACGACACGCTCTCGATCACGTCCGGGTAGAGCGTGCCCTGGGCAAGAAATTCGGCGCCGTCGATGCCCGCCGCGTACTTCTGAAACACGTCGATGAACAGCTTGCCGATGGTCTTGCGCTTCTGTTCGGGGTCGCTCATGCCGTCGAGCGCGCCGAGGAACAGCTCGGTCTCGTCGGCATGGATCAGCTTCATGTTGTAGTGATCGCGGAACATCGTGACCACCTCCGCCGCCTCGTTCTGGCGCAGCAAGCCGTGGTCGACGAAGACGCAGGTGAGCTGATCGCCGATCGCCTCGTGCAGCAGCACCGCGGTGACCGAGCTGTCGACCCCGCCCGAAAGCCCGCAGATCACGTGCGCGTCGCCCACCTGGTCGCGGATCTTCTGGATCGCTTCCTCGCGATAGGCGCCCATGGTCCAGTCGCCGGTGAAGCCCGCGAGCCGCACGAAGTTTTCGTAAAGCGTGCGTCCGTTCGGGGTGTGATGAACTTCCGGGTGGAACTGCACGGCGTAGAAATGGCGCGCCGCGTCGGCGGTGATCGCGAAGGGCGCGCCGGGGGAGGTGCCGAGCACCGCGAAGCCCGGGGCAATCTCGGCGACATGGTCGCCGTGGCTCATCCAGACCTGTTCGCGGCCCTCGAGGAACCATCCGAACAGGAAATCGTCGTGCGTTCCGGCCTGCTCCACGTAGGCCCGGCCGAACTCGGCCGTGGCGTGTTCACCGGCCTCGACCCGGCCGCCGAGGTCCTGCATCATCACCTGCTGGCCGTAGCAGATGCCGAGGATCGGCACGCCGAGGGTGTAGACCGATTGCGGCGGGCGGGGCGAGCCCGCGCGCATCACCGAATCCGGCCCGCCCGAGAAGATCACCGCCTTCGGGGCGAAGTCGGCGAGGAACGCGTCGGTGACGTTCTGGTAGGGGTGGATTTCGCAATAGATGTCGAGTTCGCGCAGCCGTCGGGCGATGAGCTGCGTCACCTGGCTGCCGAAATCGATGATCAGGAGGCGGTCATGCTGGGTCATATCCGCTGATTAGGACGCGCGCGATTGACTGGCAAGGCCGAATAGGCGGGCCGTCTCGCCGGCGGCGCGCGCATGTCGCGCGCCGCGACCGGCGGGCGTTTCTGTCCGTTGCAAACGCTGCGGGGCTCTCCTTGCCCCGCGGGCGCCCCCCCAAGGGTATTTGCGGATCAAAGAAGAGCCCCAGGGGCCCAAGCGGCGGGCGCATGTCGTTTTCGCGTCCGAGATGCCGCTATCTCACCCGGGGCCGCAGACCCGGCGGTGTATCCCTGTCAGACGAGCAGCAACCGGAGAACGACGATGGCCGAGACCCAGGCACCCAGGCGCAAGCGCGGCGGCGGCGGGGCAGCGCGACGGGCGGCACATACCGCCACCGGCCCGGTGACCGTCCCGCGGATCACCCGCAATATGCCGGATTACGAGCCGCTCTCTGCCGAGGCGCTCGAGATCATCGAGATGAACGCCGAAACGGTGCTCGAGGAGATTGGCATCGCGGTGGTCGAAAACCCCGCAGCCCTCGCGCGCTGGAAAGAGGCGGGCGCGACCGTCACCGGCGAGCGGGTGCATATCCCGCGCGGGCTCGCGCGAAAGCTCTGCGAAACCGCGCCGGCCCGCTTTACCCAACACGCGCGCAACCCGGCCAAGTCGGTCGAGATCGGTGGCCGCGACCTGGTGCTCGCGCCGGTCTACGGCCCCCCCTTCGTGCGGGGGCTGGGCGGCGGGCGGCGCTATGCGACGATGGCCGATTTCAGCAATTTCGTCCGCCTCGGGCAGATGTCGAAATGGCTGCACCATTCCGGCGGCACCGTCTGCGAGCCGACCGACGTGGCTGTCAACAAGCGCCATTTCGACATGCTGTTCGCGCATATGACGCTGTCGGACAAACCGTTCATGGGCTCGGTCACGGAGCCGAGCCGGGCGGCCGACTCGGTCGAGATGGCGAAGATCCTGTTCGGGGCCGATTTCGTCGATCAAAATCCTGTGATGATCAGCTTGATCAACATCAACTCGCCGCTCACCTTCGACGCGACGATGATGGGCGCGCTCGAGGTCTATGCCGCGGCCGGGCAGGCCTGCATCATCTCGCCCTTCATCGTCGGCGGCGCGATGGCGCCGGTGAGCGTCGCGGGCACGCTGACCCAGGTATTCGCAGAGGTGATGGCGGGGGTGGCCTACAGCCAGCTCGTGCGCCCCGGCGCGCCGGTGATCTTCGGCGCCTTCGTGACCTCGATCGACATGAACTCCGGCGCGCCCACCTTCGGCACGCCCGAGGCCGCGCAGATCACCCTTGGGGCGGGACAGCTCGCGCGCCGTCTGGGGCTGCCGTTCCGCTCGGGCGGCGGCTTCACGGGGTCGAAACTGCCCGACGCTCAGGCCGGATACGAGAGCGCCAACTCGCTCCAGGCGGCGTTGCAGGCCGGGGTCAATTTCATGCTCCACGCCTGCGGCTGGCTCGAAGGCGGGCTGGTGGCCAGCCTCGAAAAGTTCGTGATCGACGCCGACCAGCTCGGCACGCTGCACAAGATGGCCGCGGGGATCACGGTAGACGAGGACACGCTCGCCCTCGACGCGATCCGCGAGGTCGGGCCGGGCGGGCATTACCTTGGCTGCGCCCATACCCAGGCTCATTTCCGCGACGCCTTCTGGCGGTCGGAAGTGTTCGATTTCAAGCCGTTCGAGACCTGGGAGGAAGAGGGCGCGCGCGATACGCAGGCGCTCGCCGGGGAGCGGGTGACCCGGATGCTGGCGGACTACCGCGAGCCACCGATCGACCCTGCGGTGCGTGCAGCGCTTGCCGAGTATGTGGCCGAGCGCAAGGCCTCGATGCCGGACGCTTTCGTCTGAGGCCAGCCGCAGCGGCCGCGGCTGTTGGATGCGGCGTCTTCAACCGCACCGCACGGTGGGCAGGTTCAGGCGGCCCGCTCTTCGCGCGGCAGCAGCCGCGCCTCGGCCATCAGCGCGATCAACACCTCGACATGGCGCGCCGGCGAGTAGGCCGCGCCGCCGCACTTGCGGATATCCTCGAGGCGGGCTTCTTCCTCGATCAGGCGCGGGATCGCGGTCCGCGGCGCGGGCACGGCGGGGACGCGCATCAGCCGGCGCAGGTCGCGCTCGCGATTGTATTCGTCCAGGCCAAAACGGGCGGCGCGGATCAGCAGTTTCGGACGGCGCAGACGGCTCAGAACGGCGAGGGGATGATCGGACATATCGGCTCCTTTCAGATGAGTCGCACCGATCGTTACACAACCCCAACGAGTGTTGCGCGAACCGCGGGACCAGCGTGCGCCACGCCCAGCACCCGGTAAGGATTTGAGATTTATATTCGAACCTGTCGCGTTCGGTTAACCTTACGGTAACCAATTTGGGATCATTGTGGCATGCGTTACTCGCCCGAAAGTTGTCTGCCAACGACCAGACGGGCGAGCGGTCCACTTGAGGGGATGTCATGGGAGTCTCACGTACTGCTGAGGTGCGGCTGGAAGCCGTCGCACCGCCACACTGGCTGCCAACGCCGGTCCGGACCTATCTCGCCCATACCGAGGCGGGAACCAGTATCCGGGCACTGGCGCGCACAGCCGGGGTCCATCCGTCGACGGTTCTGCGGCAGGTGCGCCGCACCGAACAGCTGCGAGACGACCCACTCGCCGACGCGGCGCTCAACCGGCTGGGCCGCTACTGGAAATCACCGACGGCACCCGGGCGGAACACATCCAACAATCAGGATCCGCTGCTCATGACTGCCCCGAAGGATGACGATCTGCGCCTTGCGCGCGAAAGCTTGCGCGTGCTGCGCACGCTTCTCGAACCCGATACCCTCTTGGTGATCGCCGATGGCGTGGAAGATGCCGTGGTGGTGCACAATTCCGGTGACGGGCGCCCGGTGCGCCGGGCCGTGCTTACCCGCGACGTCGCCGAAGCGTTGGCGCTGAAGGAATTTATCGCCGGCACGGTATCGGGCCGCCTCGCGCGTTACACGATCACGCCCTCGGGTCGGTCCGAAGTCCGCCGCCTGTTGGCCGAGACAGAATCGCGCCGCGCCTCGGCCCGGGGCCAGGCCGAAGACACCGACGTGATCGACGCGGGCGAGTTGTTTCTCGGCGCCGATACCGACCGGCGGTCGCGCAAGCGTAGTGCCGGGGCAGAATCGCCACTGTCGGTGCTCGCGCGCCGCAAGCGCAACTCCGGCGGGGCCTGGTTGACACCGGAGCTCGTGGCCGCCGGGCTGCGGTTTCGCGAAAGCTGGGAGATCGCCCATCTCGGCGGCGAGTTGACCCGTGACTGGGACAAACTGGTCGCAGGCCGGATCTCGTCCGCAGGCGGCAAGGGCGCGGGCGGCGGCGCGGTAACGCGGCGCCTTGAAGCCGAGCAAGGGCTCGCGGCGGCGATCCGCTCCCTCGGCCCCGACATGGCCGAAACCGTCATCATGGCGGTCTGCCAGGAACAAGGCATGGAGGATATCGAGAACCAACTCGACTATCCGGCCCGCTCCGGCAAGATCGTGCTCCGGATCGCGCTCAACACGCTTGCGCGCCACTACGCCGAGGCCGGGTCCGCCGGGTACGACCTGATCTATTGAGGTCTTCGCGGGCGGCGGCGGGCCGGCAACAGGCTCCTGCCGCGCCGATCTAGCTGCGGTCCGCAAGGACCACGAGGTCGAAATCGAGCGCCGGGAACCGGTCGGTGATCTCGCGCCGCACCAGGTCCGGGTCGGGCACTGTGGGCGCGATGGCCCGGTACTTGCCGCGAAATCCGGCGGCGGCGAGGCGTTCGGAGAGGTCGAGGCAATCGAACCCGGGGCCGACAAGCGACGAGACAACCACGTCGGGCCGGATCCTGTCGAGCGCCTCAGCCGTCACTTGGGCGAAGGGCAGGCAAGTGATGTCGGCCGCCGCCTCGTCACCGGAGGAGTCACCGACCTCGGGGTGCGGCGGAGCCATGTCCCCTACTGCCAGAAACCGCACGCCCGTCTCTCGGCCCGTCTCTGCGCCCGTCTCTCTGGCCGTTTCTCTGGCCGTCTCGCGGTCCGGTCCCATGCCGGTGCCCGTGCCCGCCCCGGTGCCCGCCCCGGTGCCCGCGGGGTCCGAAGTGTTTTCGCCCATAAAACGGCATGCCCCCTTGAGTCCCGCTTCCCGCCTCGCTCCTGGCAGGTGAGCCGCGACACTCGTTAAACGTGTATTACGCGAGTCACTTTCCACTATGGAATGTCGCCTGACCGCGTGCAACCCCAGCCGGTTGCGGCGGTCGGGCGCAAGGGCGGCAGCGGGGTTTACATAGGGACAACACTGTCGGAAGCTCCGCGCGAAACTGCCCGCCAGGAGCCGCCAGGAGCCGCCATGACCCCGGACGAAGTCGTCACCGCCATTCCGGTTCCGGCGGGCCACATCGGCCCCGATGGACGCATCCGTGCGATCAACGCCGGGCTTGCAAGCCTGTTCGGCGCGGAGATCGAGGGCCGCCACTACATCACCGCCTTCCGCCAGCCTTCGCTTCTCGACCGAATCGAGGCTTCGCTGGCCGAGGGGACACGGACACGCGGCACCTATGTTGGGCGACAGGCAGGGCGCGACACCACCTATGAGGTGACCATTGCTCCGGCGGGCGGCGGCGTGCTGGTGTTCTTCGAAGACCGCACCCATCTTGCCGAGGCCGGTGAACGGCGGTCGGAATTCGTCGCAAACGTCAGCCACGAGCTGCGCACGCCGCTCACCGCGATCGCCGGATTCATCGAAACCCTGCGGGGCCCGGCGCGAGAAGACCCCGAGGCCCGCGACCGGTTCCTCGCCGTCATGGAACGCGAGGCGCGGCGGATGAACCGGCTGGTCGACGACCTCCTGTCCCTCTCGCGGGTCGAAGATGTCGAACGGATGCGGCCGCTCGACCCTGTCGACGTGGCCGGGCTGATCCGGGGCGCCACCACCGGGCTCGCGCCACAGGCGGCGCTGCGCGGCGTGACGATCGAGGTATCGGGCTGCGACACCCCGCAAAGCGCGCCCGGCGACGGCGACCAGCTGACCCAGGTGTTCACCAACCTGATCGAAAACGCGATCAAATACGGACCCGAACACGGCAGGGTCCGGGTCGATCTCGAAAAGCTCGACACGGCGCCGGTGCTGAAAGGGGCGGGGCTCAGGGTTTCGGTACGCGATGAAGGCGAGGGCATCGATGCCCGCCACCTCGGCCGGCTCACCGAGCGGTTCTACCGCGTCGATAGCCACCGTTCACGCGGGATCGGCGGAACCGGGCTCGGGCTGGCCATCGTCAAACACATCGTCAACCGCCACCGCGGCCGGCTTCGGATCGAAAGCGAGCCGGGCAAAGGGGCCACGTTCACGGTGTTTTTGCCGCTGGATTGAAGCGGTTCGCGGCCGGTGACGTCGCGTCGCGGGGATCGGCGGGGCGATCGCGGGGCACCGTTACAAACCTGTTACACAGCCGTCATAAAAGCGTAGCTGCGCGGGACTAGACCGCTGCCCAGGACGCCAGCAGGGCGCCCCTGTGCAACCAATCCCAGGAGACAGACATGTCACCCATGAAACTGACCGCCTCGGCGCTGGCGATTGCCGCCGTGTCGGCGACTGCTGCCGCTGCGCGTGACCAAGTCCAGGTGGCCGGCTCGTCCACCGTTCTGCCCTATGCATCGATCGTGGCCGAAGCTTTCGGCGAGAACTTCGACTTCCCGACACCGGTGGTGGAATCGGGCGGTTCCTCGGCTGGCCTCAAGAAGTTCTGCCAAGGCGTTGGCGAAGAGACCATCGACATCGCCAACGCCTCGCGCAAGATCCGCGAAAAAGAGATCGCCGCCTGCGCCGAAGCCGGTGTGAGCGACATCATCGAAGTGCGCATCGGCTATGACGGGATCGTCTTTGCCAGCCAGTACGACGGCCCGGCCTACACCGCCTTTACGCAAGCGGACATCTTCAACGCGCTCGCGCCGAAGGTCATGGTCGACGGCGTGCTGGTCGACAACCCGCACGCCCAGTGGGCGGAGGTCAACCCGGATCTGCCCGCAGAAGACATCCTCGCCTTCATCCCCGGCACCAAGCACGGCACCCGCGAGGTCTTCGAAGAGAAGGTGATCGCGGTGGGCTGTGAAGAAACCGGCGCCCTGCAGGCGATGATCGATGGCGGCATGTCGCAAGACGATGCCGAAGACGCCTGCCTCGCGGTTTCGGCCGATGGCCGCTCGATCGACATCGACGGCGACTACACCGAAACCCTCGCCTCGATCGATGCGAACTCGAACGGCTTGGGTGTGTTCGGCCTCGCCTTTTACGAGAACAACACCGACAAGCTCAAAGTCGCCACCATGGCGGGCGTCGCGCCGACCACCGAGACGATCTCCAGCGGGGCATACCCGGTGTCGCGTCCGCTCTACTTCTACGTCAAGAAGGCCCATATCGGCGTGGTCCCCGGGGTGAAGGAATACGCCGAGTTCTTCATCTCGGACGAGATCGCCGGCCCGGATGGCCCGCTCGCCGAATACGGCCTCGTGTCGGACCCGGACCTGGCGTTGATCCAGGAAACGGTCATGACCGAAGAGACCCTGCAGTGATCGGCTGAAACCGGACGGCGCGCGAGATCGCGCCGTCCTTGCCTTTGCCGGCCCCCGTGCCGGCGTGTCTGACCTTCGACCCACGCGGGTGCGCCCATGTCGCCGATTTGGCTCTTCATCACCATTCTCCTGCTCGCCGTCGTCGGCTTCGTGCTGGGGCGCCAGCGTGCGATCGCCAGTGTCGACGACCACCGAAACCTGCACTCGCGACCGAATTACTACGGTGTCAACGTCGCCATGCTGGCCTTCGGGCCGGCGGTGCTGGTGCTGGGCGCCTGGCTGGTGATCCAGCCGATCATCGTCAATCAGATGGTCTCCAAGCTGATCCCGGCGCGCAGCTATGAAGACGCCGG
>Ga0209121_10001895_pt1 | contig 21717 bp, 19 predicted proteins | sample Cruoilmetagenom3_FD_187292 | JGI IMG/M metagenome (GOLD analysis project Ga0209121, IMG submission 187292) | Oil polluted marine microbial communities from Coal Oil Point, Santa Barbara, California, USA - Sample 3 (SPAdes) (version 2) | ecosystem: Environmental > Aquatic > Marine > Oil seeps ...
TCCCCTGCTCCTCCAGCCACTCCGTCACTTTGCGGACCGCCACGTCGCCCGGCGTGTCGGTGAAAGAGCCGGAGTTGATCATCGTGCCGTATTCGTGGTGGAACAGCATGTCCCGATAGAACTCGACGCCCCACAGCATCTCCATAACCGTGCGTTTGTCCTGTACGTTTGGCTTCAGTTCTTTGCAGCGAGCCAGGATCTTCTGTTCAGATTCGACGCCGTCGAAGGGCACCACCTCGTCTTGGAAGATGAAAACCCATCGTGCGCCGACCACCTCGGTCCAGGAGCCGGGCTTGATGTGCGTCTGCGCCAGCGCGATGTAGCGATTCGCTTGTTCTGCGTCCATCGTGACATACAGGGAGCCGTCCTGCTCTTCGAAGGGAATGCCTGCATCAGTCAGCGCTTCGGCGAAGCCATCCTGCGTTTTCATTGTACCCTGCATCGCGCAGGACTTGGCGACGCCATCGGGTCGATCAATGACCGGGATGATGGGCAGGCCGAACTTGAGGGCGAACTCGAAGTCCCGCTCGTCGTGGGACGGGACGGCCATGATCGCCCCAGTCCCGTAGGTCATCATCACGTAGTCGGCAGTCCATAAGGGGATACGCTCGTTGTTGACCGGATTGACCGCGTAAGCGCCGATGAAGACGCCGGTCTTCTCCTTCTCGGTGGACAGCCGCTCAATCTCGCTCTGGCGGGCGGCCTGGTGTTTGTATCTCTCCACCTCCTCCCGGTACTCCGGCATGGTCAGCTTGTCCACCAGCGGGTGCTCCGGGGCCAGCACCATGAAGGTCGCACCCCAGAGGGTATCGGGCCGGGTGGTGAAGACGACAATAGGGTCCCCTTGCTCAGAGAGGAAAGTGACGTCGGCTCCCTCGCTGCGCCCGATCCAATTCGTCTGCATCGTGACTACCCGCTCGGGCCAGTCAATTCTGGAGAAGTCCAGCAGTTCGTCGGCGTAAGCGGTGGTGCGCCAGAACCACTGCTCCAGTTCCTTCTTGATGACCTGCGTGCCGCAGCGTTCGCAGTGGCGATCCTCTCCCCAGACTTGCTCCCGGGCCAGGGTGGTGTTGCACTTGGGGCAGAAGTCCACCGGGGCCTTCTTGCGGTAGGCCAGGCCCATGTCGTACAGCTTCAGGAAGAACCACTCGGTCCAGCGGTAGTAGCCCGGGAGGCAGGAGACGGCTTCCCGCTCCCAGTCGAACATAGTCCCCATGCTCCTAAATTGCCGCCGCATGTTCTCAATGTTGGACAGTGTCCACTTGTGGGGATGGATGCCGCGCTGGATGGCGGCGTTCTCGGCCGGCAGGCCGAAGGCGTCAAATCCGATCGGGAAGAGGACGTTGTAGCCCTGCATGCGCATGTAGCGGGCACGGACGTCGGAAGGGGCCATCGCGTACCAGTGGCCGATGTGCAGGTCGCCGCTGGGGTAGGGGAGCATAGTCAGCGCGTAGTGCTTGGGTTTGCTGTGGTCAATCACCGAGCGGTAAAGTTGGTCCTCTTCCCACTTTTTCTGCCATTTCTTCTCTATATCTTGGGGTACATAGGGCTCTGCCATTTTTCTTCTCCTATCACAATTCCTCTGCCTCCTGTCTCCACCACAACAACCGGTTATCTCTCATCACGACTGTCACCTTTCCTGCCCGCTCCAGCGAGGAAAGGACGGCAAGGATGGTCGTCCGGGTGAGAAGATAGGCGGTCGCTGTCTTCAGGCAGAGTCCGAAGTGGTCGGCCACCTGCTGAACCAGGGCCGGTGTCTCCCTGGGCTCCTCCAGTGTCGCGTAGACCCGTTCCCGTACCTCCTCCAGCCGCTCCCGGTTGGCGGCGCAAATCTGCTCGATTCCCGTGCCAGCTTCGTAGGCCGGGCCATGACCGGGAGCGAAGCGGGTGTAGGGTAGGCCCGGCAGCCGCTCCAGAGTCTTCAGCGTGGCGTCCAGGTCCACGCAGAAGGTCACCTTGTGCTTCTGGAGCGTCTCTGCCGGGAAGACTGCGTCGGCGCAGAAGAGCACCTCACCCACCGCCACCCCCACCTGGTTGAGGGCGTGGCCCGGCAGCGGCACCACCTCCACCTGGAACGGGCCGATCTCCAGCGGTCTCGGCTGTTCCATCTTATCCTTTCTCCTCCCTCTCCTCTTTCTTCTCTTCTCTCTTCTCTCTCTCTTCCACCAGCGTCATCCACCCAAATCGATCCTCCAGTTCCCCTCTGACGATACCGAAGAACTGCTCCTGCAGGTGAGCTGTCACCGGGCCGCGCCGTCCCTCGCCCACCGGGATATTATCTATTGAGCGGATGGGGGTGATTTCCGCCGCTGTGCCGGTGAAGAAGGCTTCGTCGGTCAGGTAGAGCGCCTCGCGGGCAATCATCTGCTCCCGCACCTCGTACCCCAGGTCGCGGGCCAACTCGATGGTGAACGCCCTGGTGATGCCCGCCAGGATCGAGGCCGCCAGCGGTGGTGTGTAAAGCACGTCGTCTTTTACGATGAATATGTTCTCCCCGCTGCCTTCGCTGACGTAACCAGCCGTGTTCAGCGCGATGCCCTCTGCAAAACCCCGGTCGTGGGCTTCCATCACGATCAGGTGCGAGTTGATGTACTGCCCGCCTATCTTGGCCAGTGCCGGGAAGGTATTCGGAGCCATGCGCTGCCAGGTGCTCACCCCGGTGTCAATTCCTTCCTTCAGCGCTTCTTCGCCCAGGAACTGTCCCATAGCTATTGTGCCGATGATCACTTCGACGGGACAGGGTCTTGGGTCGAGAGAGATCACGCCCACGCCGCGAAAGACCAGCGGTCGGATGTAGCAGGATTGGAGTTCGTTGGCCCGAATCGTTTCCAGGATGGCCTGGGAGATTTCATGTGGTTGGTATGGGATCGGCATGCGGTAGATCTTGCACGAATCAAAAAGCCTGTGCACGTGGGACTTTAGGCCGAGCACCGCCGGGCCGCGGGGTGTGGCATAGGCGCGGATCCCCTCGAAGACGCTGGAGCCATAGTGTAGGGCGTGCGTGAAGACGTGCACGCGCGCCTCGTCCCAGGGTACCAGCCTGCCGTTGAACCAGATCCAGGGTGTGGGTTCGATGCTCATATTGCTTTTCTCCTTCTGTCTTTATTACAAAAAGCCCCTTCGCCTCAGGGGCGAAGGGGCACTCCGCGGTACCACCCTGATTGGAGTACCCACCTATGCACGGGGCACCTCCTATCTCTTAGCCCGTTAACGGGGGCCAGTCGTCGCCGGTTACTTTCTGGTGGCTCGTTTTCGTCGGCGCAGCTTCCAGGCGAGTTCAGCCTTCCGTGGCGCTCCCCCTGGGCGCCGGTTGCCGGGCTTCCACCTGGTTTTTCCCGGCTCGCTGCGGGGATGGCCTACTACTCCTGTTCACAGCCTTTCAATGTAATGAGGTGGACCCGGAGGGACTCGAACCCTCGACCCCCACAATGCCATTGTGGTGCGCTCCCAACTGCGCTACGGGCCCACGCTGGGGCGATGCTGGTGGAGCTGAGGGGACTCGAACCCCTGGCCTCTACAGTGCGATTGTAGCGCTCTCCCATCTGAGCTACAGCCCCACACCTCATTCCAATTCTACCCCAGAATGGAGAGATGTCAAGGTTTGACACCCAATCACCACCGGAGCCATCGCCGACCACCAGCCTTGTCTCTGCGTTCCCTATGTCATTATTGCCCTGGGATTCGGAATGACATTCAGAATGTTGAGTCACTTTTGTTCATTGTTCATTGTCTCATTGTTCATTGGAACGAAGTTTCCTATACTTTTTGTTCAAATAGCATTTTCGTAAGACCTCTTTGCTCGGTGAAAAGCCTATCAAGCAAACGCGTAAGAGGTAAGCAAGCCCTTTGGCATGCAATTGCCATAGAAGGAATCGGCTCACCTTCTTTTCGGTTTCTAGGACTCATTAACTTTAAGATGACTGCCGAGGTCAAACGGTTGACGAATACACTGATATACTTAACTTCTGTGAGCTTGAATCCATGTTCTTCCATGATAGTTTGATAATAGCCCACTGGCCTTACAACCCATGATTTCCCGGCTTTTATTTTGTCAGATGTGTCTTCGAAGAGAAAGACCTTTTCCCTTGTAACCCTACAGACTTCTTGCATAAGACTGGCGAGCATTTCTTCATCCGTGTTGTGCTGCAATACAGTAACAGTATATGTGATATCCATGCTCTCATTTTCAAATGGTAAAGTCACACCGTTTGTAAGAACAAGTTCGATATCGGGCAGTATGGTCTGCAAGTTTTGTATGGCAAGACCAATCATTTTCCAAGATATATCGCAACCAACCAGTCTCTTCGGGCTGGCACTATGTATTACTTCCAAGTTTCCACCAGGCCCACAGCCAACTTCCAGAACTGATTTATCTCGAAAGTTGATCTTTCTAAACTCTTCGAGGAATCTCGCACGTTTATACGTGTAGAAGGGTGTGTTATCTCCAGCTACCAGGTTCCGTAATCCACGGGCCTGGATCCTCTCCGCGACTTCCGTCCAGTAAGTACGGGGATTGTATTCCATTACTCATTTCCTCTCATCCAGCAGTGTCTCTAGTTCGGCCAGCGTGATGACGCGGGCCACCCGGGCCACGAAGGTGTGCAGGTCGGGGCTGCGGGCGCGCAGCTCCCGTACCGCCGGCCCGATGGGGTCCGCGCCCGCCGCGCCGGGCTCGTCGGCGTAGGCCCCGTGGAAGGCGAAGTAGGCCTGGTTCAGTTTGCGGATGTAGTAGCCGTGGGCGACGAACTCCTGCCGCCGCTCTTCCATGTAAGCCTCCGCCCCCTCGATCCTTCCCTGTGCCAATAGTTCATCCACCCGAATGCGCGTCTCCCGCATCTCCGCGCGGAAGTCGAAGGCAGGTGGTTCGGGCGGTGGAGCCTCCTTCTTCTCCTCTGGCTGCTCCGGCGCTGGCTCCGGTTCCGGCGGCAGGAGTTTGGGGTAGTAGCGGGCCACCATCCGTCGCCCGGCTTCCTTCCCCACGATGGAAGCCACAGTCTCGTTGATGATGCGTGCTTCGGGGATGGCGTCGTAGTTCCAGCCCAGCGGTCGCGGCGCTAGGTAATGGTGCGTCCACTCGTGCGCGGTCACCTCGGCCACCCAGTTAAGCGAATTGCTTTCCAGCAGCATCGCTGGATAGGCCGACAGGCCGCCGATACCGGTCACCAGCGACGAGACGTCGAAAGAGGTGTCCACCTGTCCCTCGATGGCCTCCCGCCGGGCCACGCCCAGCCCGTGGCGCAGGTTGAGGCTGAAGATACTCTCGATGTGGTCGCGAGGGGAGACTACGAGCAATAGAGGCAGTGGGGTGAAATGGGCGCCGACGGGCGGAAACTCCTGGCCTAGTATATCAAACCCCTCGTCCGCCAGAATGCAGGCTGTCTGCTCTTCCAGGATCGCTTCGGCGAGCGACTGGCGGGCATCCTCTTCCGCGCGCAGTTCGGCCACGTGGACGCGTAGCTCGACCGTTGTCGCCTCGGGACTCTTCACTTCCGGGTCGGTGTAGATGCGGTGAATCTCCCGCTCGAACCGCTGGATGTCGGCCACCAGTCCCAGGTAGTTGAGGAGGAAGTCGTGACGGGCCACCTTGTTCATGTAGCGCTGCGGCGCGATCAGGCTGTGGGCCAGTTTGCCCAGCAGCGCCTTCGCTTCCCAGCCAGCGAAGTCGAATCGCTCGCTGGCGAGGATGCGGTCGACCCGGGTGTCGAGACTGGCGGGAGGAAGCCCTTCGGCTGCTAGACTCACCAGCAGCGTGACCAACACCAATGCCAGTTGCCACCACTGGGCAATCCAGCTCAAGATACTTCGGAGACTCTTGACCAGTTTTTTATGAGACGCCATAGGGATAGGGTCGTATCCACTACTGCCAGGCCTGTAAATGGTACAACGCGCCATTCGACCACTGTCGGCCAGCGATTCTCCAGTTGGGCCAGGAAGAGGGTCATGAGCAGCCCATGCGAGACCACTGCCAACGTCTGCTCAGGATGCGCTGCTACCAGTTCCTTGAGGCAGCGGGTGATGCGCCCGGCGGCCTGGGCCGCTGGCTCCAGGCCGGCGATGCTCGTCTCCGGTTCGGCAAAGAGACGCGCGATGACCGTTTCGTAGTCAGGTACCAGTCGGGGGCGGCGCAGTTCGTACAGGCAGTTCGCAGTCGCCAAGGGAATATCCCAGCGGCGGGCTGCAGGCTCTGCTGTCTGCACAGCCTTAGGCTCAGGACTGGAGAAGATCAATTCCACCTCGCGCCAGAAATTCTGTCGTGCCAGGACGCCGGCCTCGCGCCGGCCCTGTTCGGAAAGGGGCCAACGTTCGGCCGCATCGCCCATCATCTGTGCGCGGGCGTGACGAATGAGATACAACAGTGCCATGCACTTACCTTTGTGATGATGTAAATTGTAGCAGACGGTGGGCGCTTTGGCAAGCCGCTCAGGTTGCGTAAAATCCCCGCTGTGGGTATAATGGCTGTAGCTTAGCGGATAGCCGTTAGCAATCAATGGTCACTGGAATGGAGTTTGCTATGAATTTGAAAGCGACAGGGAAACTATTGGCACTGACGTTGTTGTTCACCTCAACTGCATCAACTGCATGCGTCCCGATGCCGGTCACGCCCGCACCTCACACACCGGTACCCCTCGTCACTGCTACGGCCCCAGCTCTGGCTGATCCGGCTCCCACCGATGTTCCTCCCTCTCCCACCTCAGAACCTCCCATGGCTGCGCTGGTCAACAACCAGCCCATCTACCTGGCCGATTATGAGCGCAAGCTGGGCCAGTACGAGGCTTCGTTGCCGGCGCAGGGGATTGACCCCAGTAGTTCGGAGGGACAGGCTCACCTGGCTCAGGCCCGCGCCTGGATCCTCAACGTGATAATCGAGCAAGCGTTGACCGAGCAGGCGGCGGCGGCAGCAGGCGTCGTCGTCTCCGATGCTGAGGTGGATGCCTATATGCAGGAGATGATCGCCGAGAGCGGAGGCGAAGAACCGTTCCGGGCCCAACTGACGGAGTGGGGCGAGACTTACGAAGACGCTTGGCGGGAGGTGCGCGCGCAGTTAATCGGGATGGCGATGACACAGCGCATCGTTGACGGTGTGCCAGCGATCGCCGAACACGTCCACGCCCGCCACATCCTAGCGGACACATCTCAGGAGGCGGAGCGTATTCTGGCCCAACTCCAGGTTGGCGCTGACTTCGCCGCTCTGGTCAGCGCCTATTCTCAGGATACCAGCACCCGCGAAAGCGGGGGTGACCTGGGCTTCTTCCCCCGGGGTATCCTGGTAGCCCCTGAGGTGGAGGAGGCTGCTTTTGCCCTACAGCCCGGTCAATTCAGCGGTGTAGTGGCCAGTTCGCTGGGATATCATATTGTGCAGGTCGTCGAGCGTGACCCGGCCCGCCCCGTCAGCCCAGAGAACCTGCGCTTCCTACAAGACCAGGCGGTGCAGGGGTGGATCGAGGGGCTGTGGGGCCAGGCTGTGGTTCAGCGTTTCGTCGAAACGACCCCCTGAGTGTAGCGCCGCCGTGAACAGGCGGCGCTGAGGCCTTCCCCCCTCATTGTAGGGGATGGTCGGGGTGGGGGTTAAGGGCTGCTGCAAGGAGATCAAGCGATGAAGAACGACAGGAGAACCGCGCTTTTTAACGTCCTGACCATGGTGACGCTCATGGCCACGGTATGTCTGGTGGGCTTCTACGGACTCGTCGCCTTCAACGTCTTCAATCCCTTCCCACCTCCCACCCTTATCCCCACGGCCTATTTGCCTACGCCCACGGAGACACCAACGCCAGGCGGTCTAGCCGATGTTCCCACCTGGACGCCTACCAGCACCCCAACCACGTCGCCTCCCACAGACACGCCCGCGCCCACGCTGACACCGTCGGTCACCCCCACCTTCCCGCCCACCTCCACCTTCCCGCCCACAGCCACGCCTACCCCTCGGGTTACGCGCTCTCCGTGGCCTTTTACCTACGAATTATCTCTGGATATGCCGCGGTACGGCTGTAGTTGGACAGGGGTGGCGGGCCACGTGCAGGACCTGGACGGCAATCCCCTCATCGGCTACCCGGTGCATGTTTGGGGGGCAGGTATTGACATGGTCGTCACCTCCGGCGCTGATGCGCGCTTCAATACCATCTATGGCCATCAGGCTGCATGGGAGCGGTCTTTTGATGTCAAACCTGTGTCGTTCCAGGTGCGCGTGCAACTCCACGATCCCTATCGAGAAGACCACCTTCCCATTTCGGAGGAGGTTGTGGTTGACATGCCCGGATATTGCGGCGCAGCCCTGGGCTACGTAGTGTTTACCCAGAACCATTAAGAGAACAACCGGAGGTAGAACGTGGCAGATAAACGTGTGACCACCGGGATCAAGGGTCTTGATGAGATGTTGGACGGAGGCTTCCTGCCAGGCTCGATGGTGCTGGTACGCGGTGCGCCGGGCACGGGTAAGACCTCACTGGCGCTCCAATTCCTCATCCACGGTGCGGCAAAGCACAACGAACCGGGGCTGCTCATATCCTTTGAGGAATTCCCCAGTTCTCTCTACCGCGACGCCGAGGCACTGGGCTGGAACCTGAAGGAATTGGAGGCAAGCGGGAAACTACACCTGATGTTCACTTCGCCGGAGGTTTTCCTGGCTGGCCTGGAGTCTCCCGATAGCCGTCTGAACCAATTGATCCTCGACGCGAACATCCGGCGGCTGGTGCTTGACAGTGTTACCCACTTTAACCGTCTCACCGACGACGCGCAGGAATTGCGCCGCGTCTACACCTCCGTGGCGAATGGCCTGCGACGGGAGGAAGTCACGGCGATACTGCTGGGTGAGGAGAACCGAGTCGGGTATCGGCGCGCAGACAAAGGTGGCCTCTCGTTCATCGTGGACGCCATCGTCATGCTGCGCTACGTGGAGATCGAGAGTGCTATGCAGCGTGCCATCGTGGTGCTAAAGATGCGGGGCTCCGATCACGCCAAGGAGATTTGCTGCTACCAGATTGGCCCAGGTGGGTTGACGGTCTTGGGTGTCTTCGAGGGCCGCGAGGGACTGCTCAGCGGCATTCCGCACCGGGCACTGCCGTAGTTGGCCGTCAGCCGTTAGCAGTTAGCCGTGAGCGATTGGCTGTCATCTGTTCATTTGTCATTGGTCATTTTCCCGTGGGTACTCTCTATCTGGTCGCTACCCCTATTGGTAACCTGGAGGATGTCACCCTTCGCGCTCTGCGTATTCTCAAGGAAGTCACGCTCATCGCTGCGGAGGACACCCGCCGCGCTCGTATCCTCGCCCGGCGCTACGAGATCGAGACCCCCATCACCAGTTACTTCGAAGGCAACAAACTGACTAAATTGGAGACGGTGCTGAGGGCACTGGATACAGGCGACGTGGCTCTGATTTCCGAGGCCGGTATGCCAGGGCTTTCTGACCCTGGCTATGAACTCATCCGTGTTGCTATCGAGCGCGGTTGTCCGGTTGTGCCTGTCCCAGGCCCCTCAGCTCCCGTGACCGCACTGGTTGTCTCTGGCCTGCCCAGCGACAGTTTCCTCTACCTGGGCTTTCTGCCTCGACGTCATAGCGAGCGCCGCCGGCTGCTGGCCGAAGTAGTGGGAGAGCGGCGCACGTTGATCGCATTTGAGGCCCCCCATCGGTTGTGCGAGAGCCTGGTCGACGTCGAGTCCGTGCTGGGTGACCGGACGCTGGCTGTCTGTCGCGAATTGACCAAGTTGCACGAGGAGGTGTGGCGAGGGACCGTCGCCGGGGCGCGGGTCTACTTCGACGAGGTCGAGCCGCGGGGTGAGTTCACGCTCGTCATCGGTGGCGCGCCGAAAGAGCGCGCCCGCTGGGATGAGGGGCAGGTGCAGACCGCGTTGGATGAACTGCTGGCGCGAGGCGTGCCCCGTCCAGCCGCTGCACGACGCATCGCTGCTATCTCCGGTTGGAGCCGCGCGGAGGTCTACAAACTCAATCTCAGGGTTGGGCAGAATTGACTTTTTACCTCGATCACTGATAGTGCGAGTGAGGTGACACACACATGGGCAAGTGGGATTGGGTCAGGGGGCACAAGACGATCCGGCGAGAGACGACGGGGGGAATAGTCAGTGCCAGCTATACGCTCAACGGCCTCGTTCAGACCGGCCTGATTGGCCAGCAGCGCGTGGCCCGTTTCTACACCCAAACCGGCCTGGCAGATTTCGCTTGGCGCGTGTTCTGGCCGCAGGCGGCAGTCAGGCGACAGTGCCATCGGGAAGCAATGATCCGGGCGCGGGGTTTCGTCATCTTCCTGCATGGCTGGGATGGCAGCCACGCCATCTGGGAGAAGATTCCGGCACTGGTGTGCGCTGCCAACCCCCGGTTGGTCGCGCTGGCTGCCGACGTGAACGGCTTCGGTGGCTCTCTCTTTGCCGACGAGTTGCCCGCCCTCGAAGCCTGCGATCCGGCTGCGAGCATGGCCGCCGTCGAACGCTGGATTGAGTTGCTGGGGCTACGCTCAAGCCGACGGGCGACCCATCGTCTGCGCGTCATCACCCTCGTCGGCCACTCGATGAGCGGCGCGGGGCTGTTCTATCTAGACGAGTCTCGCTGGCGCCAGCACGAGGTTGCCCGGCTGGCGATTGCACCCGCGCTGTTGATCAACGACGCACTGCGTAAGAGTTTCTACAAGGCGCTTGGCGTAGGCATCTGGGCCGGTTCGACCACTGACACGTTGGGCTGGCTCAAGACCAGGCTGGCCCCTTCTATCGTTGAGGCGCTCATCGGCGCAGCCAGCCGGGTTGTGAAGGTCGAGCACGTGCGAATGTTCAACGCTACTTCCAAGGGCACACTAGCGCAGACTTTCTTTGCGATGGGGGCCATACCCTGCCAAGTCAAGCCCCGCCACTGGCGTCATTTCCACATCATGCTGGGCCACAAGGACCGTCTCGTAGGAATCACGCCGATGTTGAGACTCTTGGAGGAACTGGGCTTTACCAGCGATCAGGTGCGTGTTATGCTGGGCGACCATTATCTCTTCTCGGTCAGTAGCCAGAGCCGCCGGTTACACCTGCGCAATCGGGAGATCGTGGTCGAGGAGGTCCTTGCCCTGCACGAAGCGTGCCGACGTGGGCTTTCAGAGAGGACATAGGCGATGATACCTGTATGTCATTATTGCCCTGGGATTCGGAATGGCATTCAGAATGTTGAGCCACTTTTGTTCATTGTCTCATTGTTCATTGTTCATTGTTCATTATATGAGATGGACGGAACCGAGAAACACCGCCATCTACGTGCCACGGAGATCAGGCGTGCTCTCGCCTTGCTGCAAGAGCACGTGCCTGATCCTGAGCAGCGTTGGTCTTGGGGCGTGCGACTCATTGAAGACCACCTGAACACCACTTTGGGTGTTAGGTTGATTATAACCTAGTTGGCTGCCGATGAGCGACGCTTCGTCTAGCGCGCTGTGGCTTCGGCGATGCGGAACCTGGGGCGACGCCGGTACACGCAAGTGGTGCCAATTCTCAAAGGCTGGCTGCACGACGAGCAGCGACGGCGCGCGGCTGAAGTAGCGCTGCGGTACATTGAAGGTGATACGTGCCGGTGATGTTGAAGCTTTCGGCTGAAGAGCGATCCATGCTGGCGGGTGACTTCGGCCCCGGCGTGCGCAAGGCGATGGAGATCGTCGTCACGCTGGGGCAGATTTACGGTGCCCGGCGGCTGGTGCCGGTGGGTTCCGTGCAGGTGGCGGGGGTCAGTTACCGCAACCTGGGAGAGGCGGGGCTGGAGTTCCTGCGCGAGTGGGCCGACCAGGGTGCACGGGTGCGCGTGCCCACGACGCTGAACCCGGCCGGGATGGACCTGCGCGCTTGGCGGGAACTGGGCTTTTCGGAAGCGTTCGCCCGCCAGCAACTGGCGGTGATCGAGGCTTACCAGCGGCTGGGCGTGCGCACGACCTGCACCTGTACGCCCTACCTGGTGGGCAATGTGCCCCGTTCAGGTGAGCACGTGGCCTGGGCGGAGTCCTCGGCGGTGAGTTACGCCAACTCGGTACTGGGGGCACGCACCAATCGGGAGGGCGGGCCGGGCGCGCTGGCCGCGGGCATCGCGGGGCGCACCGCTGCCTGCGGCCTGCACCTGGACGAAAACCGCCGTGCCGCGCTACGCGTGGTCGTGCGCTGTCTGGTGCGCAAACATTCCGACTTCGGGGCACTCGGGTATCTGGTTGGGAAGGTAGCGGGCAATCGCGTGCCGTATTTCGTGGGCTTGGAGGTAGGAGCTGGGTTACTCCGCCCCTACTCCGACGCTGACTTGAAGGCGCTGGGGGCCGCCATGGCGGCCAGCGGCGCTGTGGCGCTGTATCACATCGCAGGGGTCACGCCCGAGGCTAACCGGCCAGATGTGTTGGTCCCTGACCATGAGACGCTCATCGTGGACGATTTGCAACCTGCCTATGCCGCGCTCAATTCCGACGTTCGTGAGATTAACCTGGTCTGGTTTGGCTGCCCGCACGCGGGGTTGGAGCAGATTGCGGAAGTGGTGCGGCTGCTGGCCGGGCGACGGGTGAAGGCCGCGTTGTGGATCACGACAGCGCGGGAGGTGCGGCGGATTGCCGAGGCGGAGGGACTGGTAGCCGCAGTCGAGGCCAGCGGGGGGCGGGTAGTGGCCGATATGTGTGTAGTTGTCGCTCCGATGCAGGAACTGGGCTTTCGCACCCTGGCGACCTCCTCGGCCAAAGGAGCTACCTACGTGCCTCCCCACGCAGGGTTGCGGGTGCGCTACGGGACAGTTGAGCAATGCGTTGAGGCGGCAGTGACTGGCATCTGGCCGGACTGTGGTGCTTCTGTAGCCTTGGGGAGTACAAAGTAGAACGTGCTGCCTCGTTCGAACTTGCTCTCGGCCCAAATGCGCCCGCCGTGTAACTCCACGTAAGCACGGACGATGGCAAGCCCAAGTCCCGTGCCCTGTTGCTCGTATTGTGCTCGGTTGACCTGGAACAGCGGTTCGAAGATGCGGGGGAGTTGATGAGCCGGAATCCCAACCCCGTGATCCTGGACGCTCACCTGAATTCCTTCGGGCGTCTCCATCGCCGCTACTCTCACCACGCCGCCCTCCGCCGGGGAGAACTTGATAGCATTGTCCAGCAATTGCCGCAGTATCTCTTCGATCTGCTTGCGGCACACTCGTACGGGCGGCAGCGAGGGGGCTATCTCCAGGACAAGTTCCACTCCGCGTTCTCGTGCCGTCTCGGCAAACCTGGCAATGCCCAGGTGCAAAAGCGTGGATAGTTGCTCATCGGCACAGGCGAGCAACTGGTAGTTATGTGCCGCCTTGCCGGTGCGGATCGCCAACCAGGTGAGCACATCTTGTACCACCCGTCCCAGCCGGTCACTCCCGGCCTTGATGCCGCGCAGGTAAGTTGTCAGTTCTTCCTCAGTCAGAGGGTTGCGGCCAGAGGCCATCAACTCCAGGTAGCCGTGGATGTATGTCAGAGGTGTTCGTAACTCGTGACCGATCATCATTGTCAGTTCGTCCTTGAGCGTCGTAACCTCGGCTCGAGCCACGGCCTGTCGCACCTGGGCGCGCTTAATCTTGGCTTGCACGACCACCAACAGATCCTCTGATAAGAAGGGCTTGGTCAGATAGTCGTCCACGCCGAGTTGTTTACCACGTCGTATGTCCTCCGTGCGACGTTTGGCGGTGAGAAATACGAAAGGAATGTCTACCCAAGCCAGTTCGGACTGCACGGCCTGGCAGAACTCGTAGCCATCCATCTCCCCCATCATAATGTCCGAGAGAATCAGGTCTGGCTTATGCTCTACCATCCGCTTGAGGGCCTCCCGTCCGTTGGCGGCCAGCATAACCTCATAGCCTGCCAGTTCCAGCGTATCGCAGATGCCCTCGGCCATCGTCGCGTCATCTTCAACGATCAGAATGCATGGGTTCACTTCGCACTCCGTTGTGATGGTGTTGCACGTTGGGTGGTGGCTGGCCTTGAGTGCTGCGCGACTCCTTGGGGTTGGGCTGCGGCGGGGAGCCAGACCGTGAAGGTGCTGCCCTGGCCCACCTTGCTCTCCACCTCAATCCGCCCCTGGTGCAGTTCAACAATCTCCTTCACGATGGCCAATCCCAGGCCCGTTCCTGGCGTAGCCAGCACTCGAGTCTGCTCCCCTCGGAAGAAGCGGTCGAAAATGTGTGGCAGTTCGTCCGGCGGAATCCCAATCCCACTGTCGGCGACGCTGATGGTGACATACGGGCAACCTTCGGCTTCCGCTGTTCCCAGCCGGATAGCGATCTCCCCCCCCGGCGGAGTGTAGCTTATGGCGTTGGCGATCAGGTTGCTCAGTACCTGGACGATCTGGTTGCGGTCGCCGTTGGCCGGGGGGACTTCGGGTGGAAATCGGGCTTCCAGACGCAAGTCCTTCGCCGCAGCCGTCTGCTGGTGAATCTCTACCAGATTCGCCAGCAAGTCCTGGAGCATGATCGGTCGAGGAATAATCTGCGCCCGACCAGCGTCCAGTCGCGAGAGATCGAGGAGATTCTCGATTAGATTCTCCAGGCGCGTGCTTTCTTGCTGCAATACCTCCAGGTACCGCGCCCGCTTCTCTGGTTTACCTCTCTCGAGCAGCGAGAGATAGAGTTTCACGTTGGAGATGGGAGTGCGCAGTTCGTGTGAGACGTTGGACACGAACTGCGTTTTCATGCGATCCAACTCCCGCAGCCGGCTGACGTCGCTGAGCACGACCACGGCCCCTAGTGAGGGGTCCTCTTTACTGATGGGTGTGGTCCGTGCCTGTAGTGCCAGATCGCCCAGTTCGACAATCTCCTCCACTCCCTCGCTGGCCCGGAGGCCCCATTCGCGGACGCGATCGATGAGATATTCTTGGTCCTCGGCGCGCAGTTGCCCATTCATGAGATGTCTGGCGCGCTCGTTAGTAAGCGCGATCTCTCCCTGCGGGTCGGTAACGAGCACAGCGTCGGCCACGCTGTGCAGGATCGCCTCGGTACGTTCCTTCTGGCGGGCGATCTCAACCGTGCGTTCGGCTACCCGCTGTTCGAGGCTGGCCGCGTATGCCTTCAACTCGCGGTACAACAATGCGTTCTCGATGGCTGTCGCAGCCTGGTTGGCGATGGTGGAAAGGAACCGTTGGTCTGCCTCTTCGAATTCCATTGGCCCTATGCGGGCAACCGTGAGCGCGCCCAGTGGCCGCTCGCCCACAAACAGAAGTGCGTAGATATCTGAGCGCAGCGCTGGCATATTGTCAGGGAGAACGTTGTCTGTGTTCTGCACGTGTCGCTGGATCGGGCCGGCGGCTGGCGCGGGCGATGTGAGGGCGGGCCAGTGATCGAGCATGCTCCGCTCCAATTTCTTGAGCACTGCCTCTCCCACCGGCTGGGAGATGTGGAAGAAACTGCATAGCCTGCCGTCTATTGCGACCAGTAGCCCGGCAACGTCGTTGGGAATCAGGTTGCCCAACTGGCCCAGAAGCCGCTCTGGAATGCGTTCCAGATCCAGCGAGGTCATCTGGCGGCTCAGACTGTACAGGGTACGTGCCTCACGTTGACCAGCCTCAGTCGTTTCGAAGAGTTGCGCCTGGTTCACGGCAATGGCCAGCGAGCCAGCCAGCGCTTCTAGCAACTCCAGGCGTCCAGTATCTCGCGGGTCGTGCAGACCCACAAGGTCCAGCACGCCGATGATCTGTTTTTTTGTGGTCAGAGGTAGCACCAGTTCGCATCGCTGTTCCCCGGCGAGGGTGTCAGCGGGCCCGCCCTCCGATCCGTCCGGGCTGATAGGCGCCAGCACCGCCTGGTGGCTGGTCAGGACGCGGGCGACCGCCCTATCTTCGGTTTCAGGCTGCCACGGTGGCAGGGTGCGGTCGTCAACCCCTGGGGCTTGTGCGGTGGCGTAGATCTTCAATCCTGGCTTCAGCCCGGCCTCCCCCAACAGGGCTACACAGACACGGTCATATCCGAAGGCAGCCTGGATTCTCTGTGCCATCGTCTGAGTCAAGGCAGCGACGCTGCGCAATGCTGTGATCTCGCGCATTGTCTCGTTGGCGAGGGCCATCTGTTCTGCCTGCTGGCGCAGCGCTTCCATCAAGCGGGTGTTCTCCACCGCTACGGCCACCTGCTGAGCCAGTTGGGTGAGCAGACGCAGGTCGTGGCGGTCGAAGCGGTGGGGCTCATTGCTCTGAACCGAGAGTACGCCGATAGGCCGATCCCTGATGAGAAGTGGCACGCCCATCCAGGCGCTGGGCACCTCGCTGCTTGTGTAGGGGATACGTGGCAGTACGTCCTGTTCCGCGACGAGATCTTCGATCAGCAACGACTCGCCAGTGTGGATGATGTGGCTCACGAGTCCTCCCTCGTCGAGAGGCAATATGGTGGGAGGCATCCGCTTGCGTTTGTCAACCACTTCGATTCGCAGCGTCCCGTTGGCTTCGTCGCTAAGAGTCAGCGCCGCAGTCGTCACGTGAAGCATCTCATCCAATCCCTCGACCAGTAGCGAGAAGATGCGCTCAGGGTCGAAGGTTGAGGCCAGGGCGGTGGCGATGTCGTACAGCATGGCCAGTTCCCATGCTGAGTGTACCATGTGCGAATAGGGAGCAGTCGTCTGTGGATCAGCGGTGCTCCCGGATGCCGTCTCTATACTCACTGTTGGCGCTAAGGTAGCTGAATTAAGCGTAGGCAAGGTTCTCCGCCTTCAGTGCGTAGCGACGGATGAGTGGCACCAGGTCGGTGCTGAGGGTAGGCTTGGCTACGAAGCCTGCCGCGCCTGCCTCTGCTGAGGCGGAGCGGTATTGGGTGGTGTCAAGCAGCGTGACGAGGATCACGACCAGGTTGGGGTGCTTCTCCCGCAGCATGCGCGTCAATGTTAGGCCGTTGACCTCCGGCATCGCGATATCCACCAGCGCGACTTGGGGAGATGCCTCCTGTGCCAGGTCGAGTGCGCCTTCGGCGCTGGTGGCTTCGGCCACTACCTCGATATCAGCGAAGCGGGAGAGGAAGCGACGCACGATACCAATGAAGGTGGGGTTGTCATCCACGATCAGGACCTTTATCGGCTCCATTGTCTCCCCCTTCTTCAACAGTCTAGTTTCTGGTGCAAAAGTGGGGCAGGCTTTCCAGTCTGCCGCTTGGACAGGCCAGGAAGCCTGACCCACACCGTTTCGTACTGAGAAACCAGGGTAGGATCCAGCATTCATTCTCCACAAGCGAAGTGACATATCTCTCGCCCGTAGCAGAATAATCATACCGCAATCTCCCAACCGTGTAAATCCCCAATAGTACGGAGAGCAGTGTGAGAATAGCCCCGGTTTGCCAGAATCGCCTCCGTAGTACTACGGAGACATCTTATTTATTAAAGGGATACACCAGGCCTTTACCAATTTTTTACGTTTCCGTAACCCGTCTCTAACGGACGTGCGCTATAATTTATGGTAAGAGCAGCGGAGTAAGAGCAGCGGAGGTGAACGGCGATGTTAGAGACACAGCGGCACGTCTATGAACAGTTGCAGGGCCTGATGAGCCGGCTGGCCTTGGCCGCGTTGGCCGTCACAGCCCTCGTGGTGGCACTCGTGGCCCTGCTGGGGAAAGGATAGCGCGGAGTGGATGAGGCGACGAGGAGGTAAGCGAGGCCGAGAGCGGCCGTATCACTGTGGCGCTGAGCGGCTACGACGTTGAGTTGTGGGCGGAAGGCACCGGCGTGGCCGTGCTGCGTGGCAACAGCGAGTACGAAGTCAACGACCAGCGCTTCCAGTGGACAGCCGAGTTTGAGCCGACCCAGTTAGGATAGCCGTAGCCCCCGCGCATCCCACGCGACGAGGCGTCCCCCGGAGGGGGACGCCTCGTTGTTTCCTGCTGCGAGACCAATAAACCGGTGACCGCAGCCTAGCCTCGGATGATGCTACCGACTAATGGCCCAGGCGGAAACGGACCAGTACCGGGTCGTGGTCGGAGCTGCGGCGGGCGGTATCGGGCGCGCTGTCAAGCGCGGATGGGTAATCCGCGTTGATATGGACCGGCGTCACGGCCACGAACTCATCCCACGGGTCCGGGCTGATCAGCACGTGATCCAATACCTCCGATTCACCTTGGTAGATGTAGGTGTAGTGCTCCGCCTTCGGCACCTCCGGCAGCAGATCGCTCAGGTCTCAATCGAACCGACTCTAGCGCAGGTTGAAGCGCCCCTCCAGCGGATCGTGGTCCGACGCTCTGAGCGGGGTAGTCGCGTCCTCGCCCAGATCAGTGGGGAACCCGGCGTTGAAGTGCAGGATGTCTACCGCTGCGAACAGGTCATACAGCGCCGGGCTGACCAGCATGTGATCCAGCACCTGGCTGTTGCCGTCGTAGACGTAGGTGTAGGTCTCTGCGTCCTTCTCCAGGTTTAGCAGATTCGTGAGCGGCACTTCCGTTGCTCCACCTTCGAGGATGGCAACCGGATGATCCGTGCCTTCGCCTGGCTCGCCGAACTGGAAGTCGTTGAGGTCGCCGGTGACCATCACCAGCGCGTCCGGGTCGGTGTCCAGGATAGAGTTCATGAAGTCGCGCACCACCCTGGCCTGGGCCTTGCGCTGCACCTCGGTGACGCGGTTCGGCGGCCAGTTCACGCCGAACAACGGATCGTCGCTGCCCTTGCTCTTGAAGTGGTTGCCGACGATGGTGACCTGTTTACCCTCGATCTCGAACACCCCCACCAGCGGCTCGCGGCCGGGGCTGGGGCTGCTGAGACCGAAGGCGGCCTCCACGTCGGGGCCGGACATCTGGTACGCATCCAGCAGATCGCCCCGGTCGTCGTCCCATAGGAACCCGACCTCGATCCCGCGGGCGTCGCTGGTCTCGAAGGAGACGGCCATATAGTTCGTGCCGGCCGCCGCGTTGACTCGATCGCCGAGCTCTTGCAGGATCACGGTGTTCTCAACTTCCTGCACCACGATGATCTCGGGCAACTCAAGCTCAACCTCGATGGCCAGGGCCAGCTTGGTGAGTTGAGTCTCGAGTTCCTCAGGCGTGGGCGTGCTGCCGGCATCGTCCTTGCCGCCTTTGCGCAGGACGACAGCGTCATCACCATTGAACTTAACGCCGCTTGAGATCTGGTCCGCCTCGTCCAAGATGGCAGTATCTGCCCAAGGGTGGGCCAAGACGAAGACGTCCCCGTCGGCGAGGGTGCCAGCAAGAGGGATAGTCTGCCCGGGCGAGGAACTTCCGTTGAAGTAAACCTTAACCACGTAACCACCAGCCCCCAGATTCACCGCGGCCCCGGTGCCGTTGTATATCTCTAGAGCCTTGTTGTATGAGCTCCCCTCCACGTACTCGGACAGGAAGAGATCAGCCGCAGGCGCGCAGCTCACTGTGTGCGTGCCCAGTCCGTCGAGGGTGTCTTTGGCGAAACCGTCCCACTCAAGCGATGGATCAAATGCGTCCGTTCCGTCGGCGTCGCCCTGGCAGACGGACGACTTTCGGCGAATGGTGTTATCCTTGGTGGAAGTCAGGCCACTTCCCCATTCGCTGCCCGGATCGGAGCCCACCTGGCCGATAACGTCTACCACAACGGGGACGTTTTCCTCCAGGTCGAACAGGTTCTCGACGTTGAAGGTGGTAATCACCGTGTCGCCGTTAGGGCCAGAGCGTGTGCTGGCCGGCAGGTTGGGCAGGTTGTGTATTTTCACGTCGAAGCTGGCCGGCTGGAGCTTGTAATTGCCAAAGGTGTAATCAACCGCGCCGACCAGGCTGCGCACGCGGTCGCCCGGCATCACGACGATGGGGTCGTCCAAGGTGCTGTCGTCCACCAGGATGCGCTCGGGGTTGTAATCCACATCTTCCTCGCCCAGGCTGCGGATGAGAATCTGCTGGGTTTGCGGATAGAATCCAGAGCCGGGCTTCGCGTCGTCCTTGGTCAGCATCGCGAACTCGCCGTAGCCCGAGGTGGCTGCCACGACGGGCGCGTTCTGCACCGAGACCAGCATCCCTTCCAGCGGTTCCCAGAAGGCAATGCCGTCCGCGATCGACTCGTCCGGCAGGTCGTTCAGCTCGATCGGGGCCGGCAGCGGGTTGCCGCTGGACAGCACCTCGATCAGCCCCACACTCCGCAGGCGCGTCAGGGGCAGTGCGTTGCCGTACTGTTGCTCCTGCACCTGGGCGATGATGCGGATAAAGTCCCCCACTTCGGGCCTAGGCCCCTCGTCTGGATAGCCTCCTCCGGACACAAAGATGCCATCGGAGGTTGCGGGGTCGTCGTCGCCGAGTGGGTCTTGCAACCAGAAGTTCGCCCCATTGGCTGTGAACAGCGTCACGACGCCACTTGTTTCGACAACATCGCCGTCATAGGGAGAGAACTGGCCACTGCCCTGGATCTCCATGATCGTGACCACCGGGGGTGGTGGGGGTGGCGGCGTATCGCCGCCCGTGGGCGTGTTGTTGAGTCCCAGATTGAAGTCGCTGATCACCCAGTCAGCCGTCGTGTCGGTGTCTACGCCATCAGTCACACGGCGGGCCCCGGCTGGGAACCAGGATCCGTCCGGCCCGATGACGGGAGCACCGAAGAAGAACGTATCGCCGGTGTCGCCATCGTTGAGCGCCACTGCGTCGAGCACGACTTCGCTGCCGGTCACCGAGCCACCACTGATGCTGCTCGTCTCGACGAGCGCGACCGTCAGGCTGCTGTTTTCTAGGTAGTCGTTGCTGATGGCGATGTTGGGGGTCACGCCATAGTTGGCCGCCAACCCAACTGGGTTGCCCACTAGGTAGAAGCCATTGGAACCCAGGATGTCGGTCGGGCCAAAGTCAAGGCGCCGGTCAATTTGGCCTAACGACGAACCATTGTCACTTTCGACCACGATCAGGCTTAGGCCGTCAAGGGACGTCCCCGGCGTACCGTAGAACTCGATGTACTCGGTGTCGTCTGTCCTGGTGTGGCTGGCCAACACCTCGTTGATCAGGACCGGGTCGCCAGTGGCTGCCAGGGCCGGCCCGACGCCACCCATAACGGATAGCAATATCGCGGCCAGCACAAAGATAGTGATTGCTCTTTTCCTCATTTTCGATCCTCCTTGCTTCTCTGTTAGATAGGCGGCCGCACACGGGCCGCAGGCTAAATATGGGGGAGGTCGCAGGATCCGCCTGTGGACCTCCCCCTCGACAACGCTTGGGCCAGCCCTGCGGCTTGTTCTCTCTATGCATTGGAGAACAGTCTCCCATCGATCTTGTGAGTAAAGGGCCTGCCCGTAACAGGGAGGAGGAGCCACCAGAGACGGTGGCTCCCCTTCTCTCTCAGTGTCAAACTCAGTGGCTAATCGAGGAATCCCTCGATCCACTCCAGTATTTCGGGGATGTCCACGCGGCTCGAATACCCAACACCCGCACAATTGTAGTTGGTGACATACGAGTTGACGGCCAGGACGGTGTTCGTGTCACCCAGCAGGTCGGGGCCACCGGAATCGCCAAAGCAGGTGCCGCCCGTGCCGCCGCCGGGGTTCAAGCTGAGACGCATGTACTCAGCGCTGTGCACGAACTTGCCGGAGACCATCTTGCTCGGGGCATAGAGGCGGACCTTCGGCCCCATCCAGTACGGCGGGCCGCCACCACGGTGTTCCTCCTGGACGCCATAGCCGACGAGGTCCACATCGGTCTTGTTCCTCAGCGTATCCACCTGTCCCGCAAAGGGCAGTTCGGCGTACTCGTCCATGTAGACCGGCTCATCCAGGACGACGATTCCTACGTCGCGATAGGAGAAGGCGGGAAGACCATTACCACCCCCATAAGGCTTTTCGTCA
>Ga0209121_10001896_pt1 | contig 21717 bp, 25 predicted proteins | sample Cruoilmetagenom3_FD_187292 | JGI IMG/M metagenome (GOLD analysis project Ga0209121, IMG submission 187292) | Oil polluted marine microbial communities from Coal Oil Point, Santa Barbara, California, USA - Sample 3 (SPAdes) (version 2) | ecosystem: Environmental > Aquatic > Marine > Oil seeps ...
ACACGAACCAAGCACTGAATCCCATATGCTGCGTTCCACAGCAGAATAAATTAAGGCATTTTACTCAAAACAACCTGTTTATGGATGGGCACTAGCTATTCTATCTGAGCCGCCGGACTGCCTATGTTAAAAAACCGGTAGTTTACCCGAGATGACGACCCAGTAGTGCAATAATCGTACAAAAACTCAACATCCCTCACCAAACGAGGGCAACGGCGTGTCATAATATAGAACACCGCGGATACAAGCTCTTGAGAAAAACTCATGCGTTAAGACTCATTACGCAAGAACATCTACTCATTGGCACATACTTCGTCGCAGGTTCCCAGCAATGCATTTTCAATGCAGGAAAAGCAGGCACGCATACATATGTATAAAAAACAGCTTTTCAATCTAGGGACTTGCAATCTTACGACCTGGACATCGTCCTCAATAGACTTTTCACCACATCGAAATGCTTTTCTAAGATACTAGGTTGTTGAAATATGTATCAAATCTCAGTCACCACGTCACTGCACAAGTCCGTCAAAGAGGGCGAATATAGACAGTTAGTGGATGCTTGCACTGACTCCACAGTGTTTAATGATTGGCCATGGCTACTTACTTGCACAGAGCACCTCACTGAGGAACAGCAATTCCAGGGAGTTCTGGTTAGAGATGATCAGTCGCAACTCGTCGGTTTTATCTCCCTCTGCGTAACGAAAGAGAGCTTACATACCATTCCTCTTCGGGTCGCGCGCTTTGTCCAATACCCCTTGGGCGACAGAATTGCGATACTGCTTCATCCGAGCCACCTTGCTGCCTGGGAACCTTTGTTGGAGTTTCTCAATGAGTCCTCAGGAATCTATTGGGACTGCATGATATGGAATGAATGGACAGAAACCCAAGGCTTACTGCATAGAGCAGAACAATGGGCAAAAAAAAACCAGACACCCTTTTTTCATCGCGTGACCAGCCTGTGCCCCATATTAGCACTGGAGTATTCCACTGAAGAAGAAATGATTTCCAGCTATTCATCCAAAATGCGCACAGACCTTCGGCGCAGAAAGAAAAAGCTCAATGCATTGAGCAGTGAGGTTTTTCACCTGAGGCCTTCAACAACTGAAACATCAGGGCTTATTGAAAACATTCGTAAAACGGAAGCTGCCAGCTGGAAAGGCAGAGAAGGTGTGGGAATTTTCAACGCCCCCGATACCTATGCATTTTTCAAGGACCTATCTCAACGCTTGGCAGCATATGATCAGCTTGACCTAAGCATAGTTAACATCGATGGGGAGCTAGCGTCTTATAAATACGGATTCTATTTTCGCAAAACATTTTATGATTACAGTATTGGATATCTACCTCAATACTCAAAACTAGGGCTTGGCCGTATTTTGCTTGACGAGCTAGCACTATCCGCATTGACCAAAGGGTATAAGGCAGTTGACGCATCCCGGGTTGGCGCCACAACGCAGCACTTACTCTTAGAGCGCACCAAGGTAACAATACCGCACCATCGTGCCTATTGGTTTGGAAACTCGCTAAAATCTAAGCTGCTGATGATCCTTGTAATACATGGCAAGCCTCGAATGAACCTTGCCCGGAAAAAATATAGAAAATGGATCGCGTCGAGAGAAGCCATACAGCGTAAAGCCGAGAAGTAGTCATACAGGAGTTTTTCTGCGTGGCTTTTTCTTAAAATGAGTAAAGCGCTCGCCCGAGTATGACTCCATTTTTTGCCACTGATAGCCAAAAAGCCGGTGAATGTGAATTAACCGCCCCATTTCTTCCCAGTGGAGATGAAACTGAACTCGCAAAGAGGGGGCATTAGAGACATCCGTGTAACAAAACACCTCATCCTTTCCTTGTTCTTCCCAGTAGGCCCACGCAAACCGCATGATATCTACACTTATCGTGGTATTTCTATAGGGTAACGATACTTCTGCTGCAACTTGTAACACTTGATGGGGTTCCACAGAAAACTTACACCGGAGGTAGTGTTTATCGTAAAAATCAGAATCCGCGTACCAAATAATGCCAACTACATTATTCGTTTCTGTTTCATAAGCTGCATAACTCTTGAGACCATCATTAAACAAATCAATATAGTCGGGTATATACTGGCCAAAATGAGCACGACACTTGGGTATGTCCTGGGGCGTAAATACATCAACCCTCCAACGATTTGATACTTTATATTTTTTAAGGGGACTGTGCAGGTCATGCTGCGTAAATAAAAAGCTTCGCTTGCGATAAACAGTTTTCTTGAAAACTTTCCGCGCCAGGGGTACAAACCCTTCATTTTCTAAAACGCTTACGATTCTTTCCTTCGACAAGCTACTATTATTCAACGCTTTTTCTCCGTTACTCTATTAAATATCACGACCACGCATTAAAAACGGCCTTTTAAAAAGGCGCGCCGAATTAGGCTGCCTCGGGCATTAAACAACTAATTTTAATGGCGGATCAAAAGCCCAAGTACGCGCCAGATAAAAGACGGGCTTTAATCAGCCAGCCATGATTCATTTTCGGCGCAAAACAACATTCTCTTTCTAAAACTTCTTCAACGCCCTGCCTGTTAACTGAAAACATATTGTGCATTTGCCTCCACATGCGACATTTGAAAGAAAATTCACCAGAATATTTCGTTAGTATTTACTGAGCATTTTCTAAATCTTATGGCTCTTGAGCACCTCATATGTTTGCAGCATAAGAGACCCTCCTCGCATACCCTATATTCCAATAAGCTCCACCACCACTTTGGCGTACTATCGCAGCTAAAAGCTGCGATTGAAAGTAGGTAATTGGAGAACTAGAACTGAGCATCCAAGTTGATTACACTACGAACGCTAATCAATTTCATTACAAACTTCGTAAAACCACTTGCTGGAGATGTATTCCTTAGAAGGATGAGAGACGAGATTGTAGGAAAGCGCCATAAAATCACCGCATTAGCACTTGTTTTAATTGTGACCAACTCCTCAGACAACCTCATCACAAAGATTCTACAGTGTATATGGGTGGCTTTTCCCCATCTATACGTTTAGTTTGGTTGCCAGCATTGAGTGGAATTATTTGGAATACATCAATAGAACCGTTTTAAGGGGTCAGTATGCGTAATTTCGCGTTTTCTTTTGTCACGCTAATAACAATCTCTTGCGTTAGCATAACCTGGACGGAGTCGTGTTTAAGTAGCCCAGCCAACCCCAAACCACAGGCATTTCATAGCGAAAAAGGCACTGTGAAGCAGTTCAACTTTCAAGATCCTACTCAGTTATCTGCACTGAAAACCTGGTGGATCGATCCCGCATTTGTAGAAAATGGATATCTCAAGTGCCCTATTGGGAGTGGCCTTCACAAAGGCTTAGGGAAAAAATTATTTTTTGTGGATGGTGATGAAACCCCCAGTATTGACCGCCTGTCGGATCTCAACAGTAAGCGCCCAACCTCAGCAACAATGGAGTTCAAGCTGTGGCTTGATGAAAACTTTCAAAAGGATGGTGCAAAAAATGAAGCGGGGAAGTTCTCTGGGTTTGAAGGCATCTACGACCAGCAGGCTGGCTGGGGAGGTAAAACCGTCACTGAGGAGCACCAAAATAGCTGGTCGGTGAGAATTGCCCATGGCGCAGAGAATTCTGATGGGCAAGTGCCCATCGGCTTATATGTATACCACCCAGGAATGCTCGGCAAGTATGGCACAACCATTAATCCCAATTTCAGCCTGAAAAAGCAGCAATTTTACCTGATCCAACTACACATAGAGTTAAATGACATAGGGAAATCAAATGGCGTGTTAGTATTATCTGTAGATGGTAGTGAAATATATCGTGGTGAAACTTGGCTCCTAAGAACGCACCCAGATGTACGCATCGTATCTGCCTGGCTTGATGTGTATATCGGGGGCACCACACCATCTAAGCATGATACTTATGTGCTAATGGATGACCTGAAAATATCCTATTGATTCCTTTAACCCCACCGTAGTTTAAGCTGAATTTTACAACCCTAGTCTGTAAAGATTATCAAAGACTTTAACACTCATCTATGCGCAAGCTAGCTATCTTTACAGGCTTAAAATATGCGCCGGAACAAAAACAATAAAACCCACCACCACCCCAGCTGTAAAATCTGCCGTTAAGCCCGGTAAAAAGACAAATGCATGATGCACCGCTTCTATATTGTGCACAAACATTCCGCCGCCCACTAACAACATGGCCACAGTGCCAACAACAGCAAGCAAGCGAATCACTTTGGGTAAAGCAGCCACCAAGGTTTCACCAATAAATTCCATACAACGTTTGCTAAAACCTTTCATTTCATCCGCACGCTCAATTAAATAAATGCCGCCATCATCCATGCGCACCAACAGCGCCACCAGACCATAAACACCCACCGTTGCAAGCAATGCAACAAAACCAACCACGATAATTTGAATCGTCAAATCTTGATCCATCACCGCACCCAAAGCAATAACAATGATTTCAATAGAAAGAATAAAGTCCGTACGTACTGCTGCCTTTATTTTTATAGACTCACGCTTTAAAAGTTCCTGAGGGTCTGCAGTTTCCTGCGCTGCAATAACAGCGTGCTTATGCGGCACAAACCACTCGACTATTTTTTCAACGCCTTCATAACAAAGATAGCAACCACCCAGCAATAATATAGGCACTATCAGAAAGGGCATGTAGCCACTTAACAGAAATGCGAGAGGTAAAATAATCAGCTTATTCAACAATGAACCTTTGGTAATCGCCCAGACCACCGGCAGTTCACGTGAGGCATAAAAACCTGTGGCCTTCTCGGCATTTACCGCTAGATCGCCTCCCAGTATACCTGCCGTTTTTTTGCCGCTACTTTGCTCATCACCGCAGCATCGTCAAGCAAGATCGCCACATCATCGAGAATCGCAAAAACTCCACCGGCTACGGCATCACTCCATCTTGTTATATTGACGAATTAATTAAAAATAACTATCCGCTGATAATAAGTCAGCTTTTCTTTTCGTAATGATGCACCCAGACCAAGCTGCTCTCATCCCAACTCATACCCGGGTGCATTTTTAATATCAAATCACGATAACTGGCCAAATCTGGATAGCCTTCTGCTTGAGCACTGAGGTCATCCATTTCCGCCAAACTTTCTCGCGTTAAATCAGAAACTACGAATTCTTCATCGTCCAAAAGAAACGTTTCACCGGGATATGCGTAGATACCATCTCGCCGCTGCTGGGTTTTCACTCCGGCCAAACTGGATTTAATCGATTTTTTGTTTCGCACCAACCTGTCAACAGAACAGGTTTTTTCTGGGTAATCCGACATAATGTCTCCTAACTACAAAAGAACCGCATACTAACATTGCACGAACTCAAGCCGTAAGAGTAAGTGCGATTTTTAATCCATTGATAAAATAGATTAAGTTTGCGCCCTCTCCACCCGCTGCTTATTCACATCTATTCATTGCTATTGAAACCACGCAGTTTAAACCCTTTCGACTTGTTAACCGCGCACTTTGTCCGAGGAATACACCGCTGAATAATTTCCTTTGCATTTTTAGCAATGGCAATGATACAAACACCAGTCCTGCCCACGATTAATAAACGAAAACCACTGCAAAGGAATATCGTTATGATTAAAGCATACGCGGCTTATGAGCCCAAAGGTGAATTAAAGTCTTTCGAGTACGAGCCTGGTGACTTAAAACCCGATGAGGTAGAAATCGACGTCCATTATTGCGGCATTTGCCACAGTGACCTGAGCATCATTGATGACGAGTGGGGGATGACCAGCTACCCCGTCGTGCCTGGCCACGAAGTGGTGGGCGTTATCTCGCAGATAGGCGCAAAAGTTAAACACTTAACACCGGGGCAAAATGTGGGCTTGGGCTGGCACTCGGGTTATTGTGACCAATGCAATCACTGCCATTCTGGAGATCATAATTTATGCGCTGAGGCGCAACCGTCTATCGTTGGCCACCACGGCGGCTTTGCCGACAAGGTACGCGCAGCGGCGAATAGCGTCGTCGCCATTCCTGATGGCATTGAACTGGAATCTGCCGGCCCTCTATTTTGCGGAGGAATTACCGTATTCAACCCCCTGCTTCAATACGACATCAAAGCGACGGACAAGGTTGCCGTCATTGGCATAGGAGGCCTTGGGCACTTGGCCTTACAGTATCTCAATGCCTGGGGTTGCGAGGTAACAGCATTAACCTCAAGCGAAGCGAAAAAGGGAGAGGCATTGCAACTGGGCGCCCATCACACCTTAAACTCCCGCGATGAGGATGCACTGACCGCTGCAGCAGGAAGTTTCGATTTCATTATTTCTACTGTAAACGTCAAACTTGATTGGAATCTTTACCTGGGAACACTCAAACCCAAAGGCCGCTTGCATTTTGTCGGGGCAACTTTAGACCCGCTCGACCTAAACGTATTCCAGCTTATTATGACCCAACGTTCAGTTTCTGGTTCTCCCACAGGTAGCCCCGCATCCATTGAAAAGATGCTGAACTTCAGCAAGCGGCACCAAATTGCCCCGGTGATCGAAAAATACTCCTTCGAAAATATCAATGAGGCCATTGCAAGACTTCGCAGTGGTGACAGCCATTATCGCGTGGTTTTGTGTCGGTAGAAAATAGGTTTCTTATTTAGTACGGGGCTTGCACCGCTAGCTCCGTCTGACCTCACCAGCTGCTTACCATCATTAATAATATATCGGAAATATGTAGGGAAAACATGGCCATAGAAATAAAGAAGGTTTCACTAGACGCCTTAGATGACTTGGTCGCTCTATTCGACCAGTATATGGTATTTTACAAGAAACCATCATCTCCTGCTCAATACAAAAAATATCTAGCAGAAAGAATCAAAAACAATGAAGCGACAGTATTTATTGCTTACGATGATGCAGGCTCTCCAGTAGGATTTTCATTAAATTACCATAGCTTTTCGTCTGTTTCACAAGGAAAGGTTGTTGTCTTAAATGACCTCTTTGTTTCGCCAGATCAACGAAAGAAGGGCATTGGTAAAGCACTTATTTCTAGTTCGCTGAATCTGGCAAAAGAAATTGGCGCGATCAGAGTAGCCTTGGCGACTGCAAAAGATAACCTAAGCGCCCAATCGCTGTATGAGAAAATCGGATTTATTAGGGATAATGACTACTACTCATATAGTTTGAGCACGTAAAAATATCGATCTTTACATACAACTTGCGCTAACGGAGCTAGCGCTTAGCACCTTAACAAGGTTCAAAACGTCTTAGCAGCTTTCGCAAATATAATTTTAATGCTTCCCATAGAAGTGCTGCTGAAAATCTTCTCTAAATTTCTGATGGCATGCCAGACAAGTATTTTGCAGCGTGGCAAAATTTGAAATGACCGTTTTGCCGTCTTTACTGTCAGCCGCTTCTGCAAGCAGACTGGCAGCCTTATGTGTTTGCCCATCATAGTTTTTAAACTGGGCCATATCGGCTTTAAAAAAACCGGCAATTTTGCCGCGCTCACTTAATGGCGGCTTGGGGTGGTCAGCAATAAGCCGTGCACTGTCCTCTACCTGAGCCCAGTCCTCGCGGGAAATCGCACCCACAATACTTTGCATATTTGTGCCTATATCGCGCATTATGCTTTGCAATGCGAACGGCTCGTTTAATTTCGCTTCAGTTTCTGCAAGTGCTTGCGTGCTACTCAGGATAACAACTCCCGCCAGCAGTGCTTTTTTACCACATTGAAAACGTTGCATAATATTCTCTCCATTTTTACTTTAGCTTAAAAACTGTATTGAATTTCTGTGAACATTCGGTCGTTATTTTCGATGGCCCGATAAAATGGAATGATGCCATTACCGCCAATATAATTTACAAAACCGGCATTGAGTGAGACGGCATCTGTGTATCTATAATCAATCCAGAAACGCTTAAAACCACCATCAATATGATCGCCTACCCCACTGCCTCCGGCCAAAGATAAGAGATAGCTTAGCGTGGCGTTATCGTGACTAAACGTATAGGCAGTACGTAAGGCAATTTGCATGCTATCTTCACACATAAAATCAGGAAATGTATTTTGCATACTGGCTTCTTGCAGGGTCATGCTTAGCATTTTTTCTTCATAAGAAAAACATGACGATTCGCCAGCTCTAAAGAAATAACCGTGTTTTTTTTGCCCATATAGTCGAATCCAACAAGTGCATCAAGGCGATTTTTTCTGTTAGTACTTCGGTAGTTAATATCACCAATGAATGCCGCTTCTGCTTTGAATAACCAGCTACCGGAAACAAGATTGCTGGCTATGCCGGCCATATTGATTTTGCTTACCTACCGTATCGGCACGCCATTGATGGGTATGATCGTGAAGCGATTATCGTAAACCCGCGCGGCGTAATATGAGAGATCCCAAGCACTGAAGCGGCCATCCAGGCTTAGGGCGTATTGGGTATTTTCAAGTGTCGGATTTGGCTCATTGAGGTCTGGAAAATTTGCATAGAGAATCGGGCTGCCAAAGACATTACTGGGACGATAGTCACTGCCGAATACTACTTCGATATCAAGGCGGGGCTCATGAATAAGGATGCCACTTAAATTCCAATCTCCGAAATAATAATCAAGCCTTGTCATGGTTTCATTTAAGCGGAGGTCTTCAATATCAACAATTCCAGGGTTGCGGTTATCCAGGGGATTGATAATGTCGGTGATACGTATGGAGTCGGGTTTACCCCAGATAACAATTTGGCGGCCAAATTTTAAGTCCAGATGAGAACTCAACGAACCCTGAATATAGGCATCGTTCAGGTCAACAAATGACTCATAACTATCGAGAAAATCGGAAGTATAATTTTCTGTGCCATTAATTTCCTACGATGCGTCATACCAAGCAAGGGCTTCAATTTTCGAATGCCCGTTGGTGCCATGTTTTATTTCCAGATTCGCACCGCCTTTTAATCGCATGCGACAAAGGCCCTTAAAATCCATAGCCATGTCTCTTAGAGAAAGCTGGGGCTGAGTTTTTGATACTGTGCTAACGTACTAAAGGCTGAGCCATATGCATTGAGCATGTAGCCTGTGTTTTCTTTCTTTGCTGATGTAACTACCGAGACATCTCTCGCTTGTTCGGTATCGCTCGCATCAACATCATCAAAGCCACCCAGCGCGTCATCTAGTTCATCGGCTTTAAGGCCTGCAGAGAAAATCATTACTAAAAGGAGCCCGGTGGATTTTGTATATTCCACCTTATAGCTCTTTTTCAATGCGCCTTACGCTGAAAAAATCAGCATCCAAATCCTGATTAAACTTTATATCAACGAGTTTCAACAGAATTTCATGCGAGGTATGCTTGTTTATAGGTATCGTCATTTCTATTTCACTTGCTACCCAAATACCATTGATTAACTCTAGCTTTTTCACATCAAGATATTTCTTCTTTCCAGTTTTTTTAAGCGTGCAGTCCCGATGCCTATCCTGTAAGTTTACTGTAAGTTGTAGCTGTAAGTTGTACCTTCCCTGTTACGTACTTAGTGCATTTAATATTTTACTCGCAATCTAGGCCGGTAATAATGGCAACACCAAGACCTCCCTCTTTATGGAAATTCCCTCTCGACAAGGGTGGGTCTGCTATTTTTTACCGCAATATTAGCAGCACCAGCCTCATGATTTTGAACAATAAAAAATTAAGCAAGAGAAAAAATATGTTAATTAGTTACTTGACTACCTAATGTTTTCTGAAATGAGAAAGCATGATTGGCTTGCCAGCCTTCTTTTCTGCCTATTTGATTTATGCCGTTATTATTTATAATCCAAATTTTTTCCTAATTCGACGTCAAAAAAGATTAGCCAATACAGTTATTTTCTTCCAAATATTGATTTATAGCCTGAAAAAAGGGAAAGTAATTGTAAAATTACCTATTTTGTATCTGGACAATAATTATATAACCCAATAAGATTTCACCCTCTTGCTTTAGTAACTGACATTTCCATTAAGGAAAGAAAAAGCAAGTATATTTTATCGATCATTATGGGGAATAAAACTATGAAAACAATTAAAGCGCTTTGCGGAGCCACTTTGTTAGCTGCATCAGTAGGCGTAAATGCGGAAATTAAACCAGTAGATAATGCTGAACTTGCTCAAGTAGATGGCCAACTTGGACTAATCGATACTACTCGCGCCCTGGCTGTTTTAAAGATGGCTCAAATTGCATATACACATGAGAAAGGTGACTATGTGGCGCAATTTAACGCATTTAAAGCGCATGCCAAAGGACAACTGGCAGATCACGTTTCTGATGCACAGAGAAATGCTTCCTTCTTGAAAATGGAAGTTGCTGACAGCCTAGGTGACCTCAATAGAATTGACTCCACCGTTACTGCTCATGTTGCTGATCATATTGCTGATGCCAGAAGAAAGACAGGTATCTTAGCTACAATCGGAGCGGATCACATCAGCGACGAGATCGCGGACACAAAAGGCGTTTGGAGCATTATCAGAGCGTACTAGTGATAGCTTGGTATCTCTTAAGGCATTGAGATACCATAGATATTAGAAAAAGCTCACCCCTGATTCTCTTTATGAGAGTTGGCGATGAGTTTTTCGTTTTTTCAGGGTACAGAAAACATCAAACACTAGAATATGAGCAATACCAAACCGGTTGCACTTTGTGGTAACGGTTTCCGGTTCATGTCTACGATATAAGTCTTTGAGAATATTCAAATTCTAATCCATAGAAAATATTCGAATGCCACCTTTTCCCTTATAGGCCTTTCCTACAATTAACACCTTTTGTTCAAACTTATGCGCGAATTAACAAAAAACTAAACCTGCGCCAAATCCCCCTTCGTTTGTAGCCACTCTTTCCTATCACCCGAGCGCTTTTTCGCCAGCAACATATCCATCATTTGTGGTGTGCCGTCATTTTCACCAATGGTTAGTTGAACCAGTCTTCGGGTATCTGGGTCCATAGTGGTTTCACGTAATTGCAGGGGGTTCATTTCACCAAGGCCTTTGAAGCGCTGCACGTTGACTTGCCCCCTTTTCTTTTCTGCGGCGATGCGGTCAAGGACGCCAGTTTTTTCGTCATCATCCAGTGCGTAAAACACTTCTTTGCCGATGTCGATGCGGTAAAGCGGCGGCATGGCGACATACACATGGCCGGCGGCTACCAGTGGTTTGAAGTGACGCAGGAATAAGGCGCAGAGTAAGGTGGCGATGTGCAGGCCGTCGGAATCGGCATCGGCGAGGATGCAAACTTTGTGATAGCGCAGCTTGCTGAGGTCATCTTCGCCAGGTTCGAGGCCGATGGCGACGGCGATGTCATGGACTTCCTGGGAGGCAAGTACTTGCTGGGAGTCCACCTCCCAGGTGTTTAATATTTTACCGCGCAGGGGCATGATGGCCTGGCTTACACGGTTACGGGCTTGCTTGGCAGAGCCTCCTGCGGAGTCTCCTTCTACCAGAAACAGCTCACCTTGCTCTGGCTCTTGACTGCTACAGTCGGCAAGCTTTCCGGGTAAAGCGGGGCCGCCGCTGACTTTTTTTCGCACCACTTTTTTGCTGGCACGCAGCCGGCTTTGGGCGCTATTGATGACTTGTTCTGCGAGCAGGTCGGCTATATCGGTGTGTTCATTTAGCCATAGGCTAAAGGCATCTTTTACAACACCCGAAACAAAGGGGGCACACTGGCGGGAGGAGAGGCGCTCTTTGGTTTGGCCGGAGAATTGCGGTTCTTGCAGTTTGGCGGATAACACAAAGGCGCAGCGATCCCAGATATCTTCTGGGGCCAGTTTGACGCCGCGAGGTAATAAGTTGCGGAATTCGCAGAATTCGCGCATGGCTTCAAGTAAACCGCTGCGCAAACCGTTAACGTGGGTACCGCCCTGGGCGGTGGGGATAAGGTTAACGTAACTTTCTTGCAGTAATTCGCCGCCTTCGGGCAGCCAGCAAACAGCCCAGTTTACGGCTTCGTCGTTACCAGCCTGCTCGCCCACGAAGGGTTCTTGCGGCAGGCGTTCGTAGCCACTGCAGGCTTCGACAAGGTAATCTCGGATGCCGTCTTGGTATATCCAATTTTCGCTTTCGCCACTTTCTTCATCCCAAAACGAAATTTCTAGACCGGAACACAGGACGGCTTTGGCTTTGAGTACATGCTTAAGGCGCAATACGGAAAATTTGGGGCTATCAAAATATTTCGGATCAGGTTTAAAACGCAAAACGGTGCCGGTTTCACGTTTTTTGCAGGTATCGATAGAGGCTAATTCAGTGGCTTTGTCACCATCGCGATAACTTTGCCGATAGACCTTGCCGTCGCGTTTTATTGTCACTTCCAGCATGGTTGAAAGCGCGTTCACCACGGAAACCCCTACGCCATGTAATCCGCCGGAAAACTGGTAGTTTTTGTTAGAGAATTTTCCGCCAGCGTGCAGTCGCGTAAGAATCAGTTCGACGCCACTGATACCTTCTTCCGGGTGAATATCGATAGGCATGCCACGACCATCGTCTTCCACTTCCAGTGAGCCATCTTTGTAGAGCCTCACTGCGATTTTTTTGGCATGGCCTGCAATGGCTTCATCGACACCGTTATCGATCACCTCTTGGGCAAGATGATTGGGGCGGCTGGTGTCGGTATACATACCGGGGCGTTTGCGAACCGGGTCCAAGCCACTGAGCACTTCAATGGATTCTGCGTTGTATTGTTGTTCCGCCATGGAAACAGGGTTCTCCTAGTTGAACGTGTAACGATAAAAGGGGAAAAGAAAGGCCGTGCTTATTCGTCGATGATACCGGCAAATTCCAGCACTGTAGGAATCATTTTATCAAAGTCATCAAAACCGTGGCTGCCGCCTTGCTGTAATATTAGCGGGCTATGGGGAAATTTCTCTACTGCATGACGATAATCAAGCACCTCGTCTGCCGTTTGCAGCATAACAAGAAAACGTTCTGGCTTTTGTATGATGTCGATGTCGTAGTGCTTTAGTTCTTTAACGTGGTGCGGATGAAAGGTGAAGGTTTCGCCACTATGATAGTTGCGATTTTCACCGAGATATTTTTCTAAGCTGATATAAGGATGAACGGCTGGGTTAATCAGTACGGCCTTCAAATCATAAGTGTGAGCGAGCCAAGTGGCATAGTAAGCACCTAAGGAGCTGCCGATAAGGCAGATATGCTGTTTATCCACCATTTCCATTTGCTGTTTGATAAGAGACTTTAGCAACTCTATAGCTGCTTTGGGGCTGAATGGTAGCTGAGGGATTTCAATCCGGTGAGGTGGGCGCGAGGCGATTTCATTTTGCATCAGCTGCGCCTTCCAGGAGGACGGCGAGCTAGCAAAACCGTGAATATAAATCAGAGTATGAGGGAAAGGCATGAGAAAGCGGAATCAATACCCCTTGATGGTGTAATCCACTTCGAACTTAAGCTCTTCTACACGGGAAACGCCGGTATCAAGGCTGCCATCTTCAAATAACTCTAACCAGCGATAACCAGGGGCCTCGGTGCCGGCGGTAAAATCATCCTGCCCCGGTTTAAATTGCACGCAGGTGGAAGGAGAAGAAAGTAAGCGCAGCCCATTGTCGTTTGTGGTATCTGTCTCCTGATGCACATGGCCCCACATAAGCGCCTTAACCTGTTTATGCTTACGGATAATTTTAAGAAATTCATCCGCATTACTGACCATCTGCTCATCGAGCCAGGCTGAACCCATTTTTACCGGGTGATGGTGCAGTGCCACAATAATAAACTTGTCGCTATGTTCTTCGAGTTTTTCACTAAGAAACGTCAGCTCACTTTCGGCCAGGCCACCGCCCACTTCGCCTTTTATGCTGCTATTAAGCATGATAATGCGCCAAGATTGCCCGGCAGAAATCACACATGGGCTGAGGCGTTCATTCCCATTCAATACCTGCAGAATGGCAACGTCGTTGTCATGATTACCGTGCAGCCAGTAAGACGGGCTTTGCAGGGAACTGATAATGGATTCAAAACGACGGTAGGATTTCTCAGAGCCATCCTGGGAGATGTCACCAGTGGCGAGCACAATGTCTAGGTCAGGCTGTTCGGTTTTTACCAACTCGACCACACTTCTTAGGCTTTCATCGGTATTTAAACCCAGAAGCTTGCCATCAGTAGCGCCAAACAAGTGAGGATCAGTGACTTGCACCACTTTAATTCCAGCAGATTTTTTAGTTTTCTTTTTTTGCTGACTCACAGCAACTCCTTCACTTTACTTGAACCTCTGAATATCACCAGAAGCTTCCACGGCCATACTACGCAAAAACAAGTTCTCAAATTAATTAGCGGCGCTTAAAGGGATATAAGGGCCTCAGGCTATAGCTAAAGCAACAATCTGGCTTGTAACTATTTCACATTACATCAATTTTTAGACAACAAAGGGGGAATTTGCAATATTTTAGGCCGTTCTAACTCACTACGGTGCGTGCGCGGCAACCTGACCATGGTGCAAGCAATGTTTTACCCAATCACCAAGAAAACGATTTAACTGGGCTTTTTCGTCACGATGATGCATGCGAGGGTTGGGGTAGGCGTTACGTGGCTGTATGCGCCGCTGCTGCTGAAAAGCAATCACTTCGGCCATCGCTGCATCATGATATAGACGCACAGTCATACTAGGCCCACCCAGCCAGGAGGCCCCAGCACTGCCTTCTCCTGCATCCAAGCTCTGGCTGACGGACAAGGTGGTGGTGTATTTGCAACGTTCACTCACTCGCATATCAATGCGCATAAGCCTATCGGCTCTTTCAAGCATAAAGGTACGCAAATCTTCTGAATCCAGTGCGGGCATCAGCTTCATCAGACTATGGTAATTCCACTCGCATTGGGAGATATGGCCCCGCAAATCGGGTATATAACGCGGATTAAAGCCACGTAAATCATCGGGTGATTCTTTCTTCACCTTACTACTCATCGAAAAACAGACTCATGGTTTAACTCCAGCCACTGCAGGGCAATAATAGTCGCCGCATTGTCTATACGGCCTTGCCTCACTGCTGCAAATGCATCAGAAACAGAAAGAACATGTACGCGAATATCTTCCCCTTCATGGGCCAGGCCATGAATACCGCCGGCATCACTGCTATCCACCTCCCCACAGTATAGACTGATCTTTTCCGAGGTCCCGCCGGGGCTCACCATATAGTCACAAATTTTGAGCAGTTCCCCACAGACTTGTATACCGGCCTCCTCTACCGCCTCACGCTTTACCAGTGTTTCAAGACTCTCGCCGGGCTCTTCGATACCCGCCACCAGCTCAAGTAGCCAGGGCTTATCGCCACAGATATAAGCGCCGATTCGAAACTGCTCAACCAGTACGATTTCCTGTCGTTTCGGGTCATAAGCCAACAAACCGGCGGCTTTGCCACGCAGCATGACCTCTCGTTCAATTTCCTGGCTCATACCTCCGGCAAACAGTGGGTGGCGCAGGCGATAGGAAGACACGCTGAGAAAACCCTTGTGCAGGGGCGTTTCGCTTAACACCTCCACTTCATTTGCCTGGAATTGTTCCGTTTTAAGCATGGTTTTTCTCTTCAGCGCGACCCGTCATGATTTTTGGTATATCTCACTGCCTTGCGCTTTGAACTCTTCCGACTTCTCAGCCATGCCACTTTCCACCGCCACTTCGCTCACAGCAATTTTTTGCTTAGCGGCATACTCCCGAACTTCTTGCGTGATTTTCATAGAGCAGAATTTTGGCCCGCACATGGAGCAAAAGTGCGCCACTTTGTGTGCATCTTTGGGAAGAGTGGCATCGTGGTACGCGCGGGCGGTATCTGGGTCGAGAGATAGGTTGAACTGGTCATCCCAGCGAAATTCAAAGCGCGCTTTAGACAGTGCATTATCACGCACCTGGGCAGTCGCTTGGCCCTTAGCAAGGTCTGCAGAATGGGCCGCGATCTTGTAGGCAATCAAACCCTGTTTTACATCGTCTTTGTCGGGTAAGCCAAGGTGCTCTTTGGGGGTCACGTAGCAAAGCATGGCGGTGCCATACCAGCCAATTTGTGCCGCACCAATACCGGAGGAAAAATGGTCATAACCAGGGGAAATGTCCGTTACCAAAGGCCCGAGGGTGTAAAAAGGCGCTTCGCCGCAAAGCTCTAGCTGCTTTTCCATGTTTTCTTTCACCATTTGCATGGGCACATGGCCGGGGCCTTCTATCATGGTTTGTACATCGTGCTTCCAGGCAATTTTGGTCAGTTCGCCGAGGGTTTCCAGTTCTGCGAATTGGGCTTCGTCATTGGCATCCGCCAGACAACCAGGGCGTAAACCGTCTCCCAGGGAGAAGGTCACATCATAAGCCTTCATAATTTCGCAGATGTCTTCAAAATGGGTATAGAGAAAGTTTTCCTTATGATGCGCCAAACACCACTTGGCCATAATGGAACCACCACGGGAGACTATTCCTGTGAGGCGTTTCGCCGTCATGGGCACATAACGCAGCAGCACACCCGCATGAATGGTGAAATAATCAACGCCCTGTTCCGCTTGTTCGATAAGCGTGTCGCGAAAAATTTCCCAGGTGAGGTCTTCGGCAACGCCATCCACTTTCTCCAGCGCTTGGTAAATTGGCACCGTTCCAATGGGCACGGGCGAGTTTCGTACAATCCATTCGCGGGTCTCATGGATATTCTTACCGGTGGATAAATCCATCACATTATCCGCACCCCAGCGTGTCGCCCAGGTCATTTTTTCCACTTCTTCTTCGATGGAGGAGCTGAGCGCCGAGTTGCCGATATTGGCATTCACTTTCACCAAAAAATTACGGCCGATAATTTGAGGCTCTACTTCTGGATGATTGATATTGGCAGGAATAACCGCCCTGCCCCGTGCCACTTCATCCCGCACGAATTCAGGCGTTACCTCTTCAGGCATGGAGGCACCAAAGCTCTCGCCAGGCTGGTGATTACGCAGCAAACCCGCTTCGATGGCCTGTTCGCGCCGCAGATTTTCGCGAATCGCTATATATTCCATCTCTTCGGTGATAATGCCTTGGCGAGCATAGTGCATTTGGGAAACATTTTTACCCGCTTTAGCGCGCAAGGGCTGGCGTATATGGGCAAAGCGCAGGGGCGTTAGCGCCTCATCTTGTAAACGTCCGCGACCATATTCAGAACTTAATGCTGGCAGGCGCTCTGTATCTGAACGCCCGGCAATCCAATCAGCACGCAAATCAGCCAAACCCTTACGAATATCAATACTTACTGCTGGGTCGGTATATGGGCCGGATGTATCGTAAACCGTCACGGGTGGGTTAGTCTCGCGCCCCTCTTCAGTAAGGGTCTCGCTCTGGCTAATTTCCCGCATAGGCACTCGTATTCCCCGTGAACCTTCTACATAAATCTTGCGGGAATTGGGGAAAGGCTGCACCGACTCACTATCAACCTGCGCCTTGTTACTGAGAAAACTTTCGGGATTTGCGCTCATTCAAACTCTCTTGTAGTTAACCAACAAAATGGAATTACTATATGTGACGGACTGGAGCGCTGCAAGGCGCGAGAAGGAAGTTTAACTCCCAAATTCGGTATGGGTGAAGTATGAGCTCCTCCAGGTACGCTCATCACATGCACAGCTCTCTCAACGAACGCGGCACAAAGCACTTAAAATGGCATGGGGTGCTCTTCACGCAGGGCCTCGATGGCCTGCAAAACATCCTCATTGAGCTGCAGATCAATAGAGGCAATATTAGTTTTGAGCTGCTCCATCGTGGTTGCCCCGATCAGGGTCGAGGTGACAAATGGCCGACTGTTTACATAAGCCAGCGCCATCTGGCAGACATCAAGGCCCTGCGATTGCGCCAAATCCATATAAGCACGGGTGGCGGCATCGGTTTGGGGGCGGGCGCGGTGTTCGGCCCGAGTTTCAATGCTCAAACGGCTGCCTGGAGGGAGGGCACCGTTAAGATATTTACCGCTGATAATGCCTCGCGTCAATGGAGACCATGCCAGCAGGCCACAATCTTCATGCAGAGCAATCTCATTTAAATCTGGCTCAAAATGGCGACACAAAACAGAGTATTCATTCTGGATAGACACCATGCGCGGCAGGGAATATTTTTCTGCCAACTGCAGCCATTTCATCGTACCCCAGGCCGTTTCGTTGGATAAACCCACATGGCGAATTTTGCCTTCAGCGATGAGCGTGCCACAAGCTTCCAACACCTCGATAAAGTTCGCCTCCACCTCAGCCACATCAAATTGCGGCTGAAACCCCCACTGCTTGCCAAAGTGATAGGCACCCCGGTTGGGCCAATGAAGTTGGTAAAGATCGATATAATCCGTCTGCAAACGTTTTAAGCTGTCTTCCACCGCCAGCTTGATGTTTTTAGCGTTGATCTCGCTACCTTCACGAATCCACGGCAAACCCGGTCCTGCAATTTTGGAGGCCAGTATCACTTGCTCTCGATTTTTCCGCTTTGCGAACCAGGAACCAATAATGGTTTCCGTACTGCCATAGGTTTCGGCAGTAGGTGGAATCGCATACATCTCCGCCGTATCAAAAAAATTAATGCCTTGCGCCAAGGCATAATCCATCTGCTCATGACCCTCCGCCTCGGTATTTTGACGGCCCCACGTCATGGTGCCCAAACCAATCAGACTGACTTCCAGACCACTGCGGCCAAGTTTTCGGTATTCCATAGGAATAATCCTGTTATTAAAAAAAGAATTGGGAATAGAAGCACTAATGTGCTTATTATCCTAAATTGAAGTTTCTAGGATTATTACGGGAAGGGAGAAAGTACCATCTCTGTTAGAGTTTACTCAACTCCAATAAGCACTCAATCGTTTATTGGAGCGTTCTTTGACGGCTTACCAGAAAGGTATTATGAAAACTGGCTAACAAACTGGTCGATCAATTCCGCCAACTTATCGTCAAAGGCATCTTCCATCTCATCAAGGTTTTTATCAAAGGCCTGCAGGTAGCGCACCGCCTGATCGCGAGAGAGGGTCTTTGTTCCTTGCAAACGATATTCAAATTCAGGCAGGGTTTTATCGTAACGTGGGATAATTTCCCAGTGGAATACATCACCTTCAGCGGGTGCCAGAGCGGCATAAGCAAAAAAGCAAAAGTCTTCAACAAAGTCCTGCCCTGATGGGCCAAGACAACCCGCTTCTACGCGGTACTGAAGCAAGATATGATTAGCGGCAGAGCGGGCAGCATGTTCTGTCATAGAATTCAGTAATATAAAACCGACTTATGGAAAAAGGAAACCACGTGTTTTGGGAGGCTAAAAAACCAGGCAGCTAAATGCCTAATTTCTCAGACCGTATACTCATCAGTATAGCCAGTTTTTTCGATCCATTAGCGCAAATACATATAAGCTACTAAAAAAAGGGGCCGAATAATCAGCCCCTTTTTATACCATTAATTTTGAAGATATTATTAGGCGGCCGCTTTCTCCTGCTTTGCCACACTGGTCAGCGTTATAATGCGATTAATGCACTCCAGAAAGAAACCACTGACTGCAAAAAGCCCCCATCCTAAAACAACGAAACCCCAATGCACAGGTGCTGCAAAAAGCTCTTCCGCATAGAAGAAAGTATGTCCCCATTCGTTATAGCCTAAATTAGGCATAATCAATAACGGCGCAGAACCAACCATAAATAAAGGGATTGATACTCTTCCTACATAATTTGGCATACGAGTATGCAGCCAAAACAAGCCAATCACCAAACCAACAGCGGCCAAAGGAATCACTCCATAGAAAAGCTGAATATGGGTCGGTGTAAAATCAGTATCCCGAATGGTTACTTGATGCCACGCCGCATCAGCCTCAACCCAAAGGCCAAGCACACTGGGAACCAAAATTCCCATCACTGCCATTACGGTAAAAATAAGTATATAAACACCCAGCTCATCCCTTGGGGGCATTGCCAACACCTCCTCTCTGGTGGGGCGCGTAAACCATAACCACGGAATTGAAATCGCACCAACCAGTGCAAAAACAGTAAGCTGACCATAAAGCCAGCTCATCCAGTAAGTTTGAAATTCTGGTTCAAAATAATCCAGCCCCACCGTAAACGCCGTTGCTTCCATATACCATCGATACCCCCCAAGAAGCGGCATAACAACGGCCATTATAATTACACAAAACCATATAGGCGCTCTTGGCGTGCCATCGGCAGTGTAAGGAAACAGCAATCGCTTCATAAAAGGTCTATCATGCCCATCAAGTGCCCCTGTAGGCTTACCTGCAATAACAGCCATATTCATATCCTCAGCATTCTAATTATTTATTTTTAAATAACGGCAATATATTTTGCTCGTCTATTTACTTATAACAACATTTATAAACCCTCAACCAGAAAATAGCACAAGACCATAAAAGACGAGCATAAGAAGCTGGTAAATAAGTGGCAAAACTATAACTTTTGACGACTAAAACAGCTTTCCATTTAAGAGTATTTATCTCTACGACAGAAGAGGAGGATTTTAGTCGCATCGAAACAAAATAAGTCTTATTTTTATAATCCCTATAAGCACGAAAAATTTCTCAAGCTAAACGACGTTTTTATCGCCCCCCTATTAGAACTCGACTATTCCCACGAGTTTTCATGCAGCATTTCATCCAGCGACTTTTCTTCAGCCCAGTTTTCCGTCACTAACATCGGTTCCGAATAGAATTCCTTTACGTGCCCCAGGCACAAAATAGCAATGGGGTGACTACCTGGCGGCATTGACAACAACTTGCTAAGTTCAGCCGGATCAAAAATTGAAACCCAGCCCATGCCCAAGCCTTCCGCTCTTGCGGCAAGCCACATGTTTTGAATGGCACATGCGGCAGAGGCTAAATCCATCTCAGGCAGTGTGCGCCTTCCAAAAATATGTTTATCCCGACCTGGCGGCAGTGCAACCACTATCAGCTCACCACAATGTAAAATGCCTTCAATCTTTAAACGCAGAAACTCCTGCTTACGCTCACCCAATGCATCAGCGGTTTTTTTCGCTTCTTCCTGAACACAAAGATACAAGATTTTGCGAAGTGCCTCATCGGTAATACGGATAAAGCGCCACGGCTGCATCAAGCCAACACTCGGTGCTTTATGCGCGGCATTAAGCAGCTTTCTTAAAACATTCTGATCGACAGGACTAGGGACAAAGTGCCGCATATCTCGACGTTCATAAATAACGCGATAAACAGCATCTAAATCGCTTTCACTATATTGAAATTCACTCATTATCTATTTGTACTTCCACGAGGTATTTTAATATTGAATTGAATCACTAAACGTTAACCCAAGGCCATGCAAAATATTCAACCTTGGAGATTGAAATATAAACAAAATAATAGGAAAAAAAGAAACAGAATCGTGCACGAGAAAAATAAAACTTAATATTTTAACTGCCGGCTACAAATAAAATAACAAGGTATATGGCGACACCTTACACCTTTCTTTTAATTGGTGCTTCATGCAGATTGATTTCACTATTTGGGAATAGCGCCCTTACCTTTTCCAACACGTTTAAAGGTGGGGGGCACTTCGTACATATCAGCGCATACTCATAGGAAACTTTGCAAATAAGTAAAAACGGCTCACCATCTAACTCGTAGGCCCAACGAGTTTCGATGCCATCGGCCACCATCATATGCCGTGTCTCGATATAGTGTGGCTCACCGAGGGCTTGTCGAATTTCCGTTTCTGGAATATCGAATCGTGCAATTTCGAAGGGTTCAAAATCTAGAGGCAGGGATAATTTTTTCATTCGGTATCGTTCTTTTATAAGGTATATGAGCTTTCTGTTAATCGA
>Ga0209121_10001898_pt1 | contig 21713 bp, 20 predicted proteins | sample Cruoilmetagenom3_FD_187292 | JGI IMG/M metagenome (GOLD analysis project Ga0209121, IMG submission 187292) | Oil polluted marine microbial communities from Coal Oil Point, Santa Barbara, California, USA - Sample 3 (SPAdes) (version 2) | ecosystem: Environmental > Aquatic > Marine > Oil seeps ...
GGATACCCTGAAAGGTGATCTGACCATCGACTTTGCCGGTAACAACTGTGACGGTGCGTCGCTGGCCTCAGGCGCAAACTGTACGGTCAGCTACAGCACTGCTGCAGGTGTTAGTGGTGGTACGGTGAACAATCAGGTGAACGCAGTGATGAGTGCGGTGGGCTACTCCAATGCCATTGCACACAATGCTTCGGACAGTGTGCTGGTTATCGATCCCAACTTTACTGTGTCTAAGAGCTGTGTTGATGAGCCAGTTCCCGTGGGCTCATCGGCCAATTTCCGTATTCGGATTGAAAATACGGGTGATGTTCCCTTGGAGCTAGCGATTGTGGATACAGTATTGGGTATAGACTCCAATGTCACGCTTGGTGTCACCGCGGGTGCTTGTCAGGAAGCTGACTTCGGTGGTGACCCCGGCACGGGTTGTTACGAAATCGAGGATGGCGTAATAGCTACGGTACCCGGTGAACTGCTGAATACAGTGGATGTTACAGCAACGTTGGTGCAGTCTTCACATCCACTGCCTAATAGTATCTTTAAACAGGCGGGTGATGCTTGCACCATTGAGGAGGGTGGTGCCACTCGTACCTTAGGATTCTGGAAAACGCATGGAAGTGATGGCGATAATGACTTCCCATTTCCAGTAGAGTACGGCTATACCTGTCATGTTGCTCAGGATCATATAGGGTTCCCCATAGACATCGGTTTTGCAGAGCTGAATAGTTGTGAAGATGTCTTTGGTGTCTTTATGGCAAGTCCTGGGAAGCAATCTGATGGCGACAATAGAAAAGACAAGGTGTGCAAAGCTAGAGTTCAGGCCTCTTGGGTCTATTTAGCGGCAACCTTGAATTTGGGATTGGATAATGGCGCGTCAATTGATGCTGGCGATTACCAAGCGTTGTATGACGCACTGGCAGGCAATAACTTTAAAGCAATCAAGAATGCTGCTGGGCCAGTTAACTTCTATAACGAGTCGGGTGATGATGTCATGATTGTTGACAATGATGGCGCGATGATTCCAAATGCTGATCCAACGGGTGTGAAGTTAATTGCAAATACTTCCATAATGGATTGTAACTAGTCTTAAAAAGGAAAAAAAAGGCCGGTCAATGACCGGCCTTTTTTTATTCAATGATAATGTTTATTAATTGAAGGTTAATGGAAGCATTTTCTTTTTCAATTCCCTTTTTTGATTCAATATTTCGAGTAGAAATTTTAACGGGATACGCCCCTCTTGCTTCAATACGCAAATCAGCTTTAATTTTTGGTAATGGAGAGGCGAGCAAGATTTCAGAATTCTCAGAAAAAATTGCGTCATCAAAGAAAATCTCATTTAGCTTGTCATAATTATTAGCGATTAAAATTGCACCTCGTAAGGAACAATTGTTTCCTGCTGTGGAGCAGACTCTCAGGTCAATATCTTCAGTTGTATCGACGGTTAATGGGTGTAATAACGGTTGTAGTTCAAAGGCGCCAATGTCGGTGAACCCAAATACATACCTAGGATCGCCATTGCCTCGTTGATCCCAGGTTAAAGGATTGCCCTGCTCATCTACTGACTTTAGGTTGTTTCCAAAATTGATGGCCGGGCTTCTTTGTGCCAGAGGTATGGTTTTTGTTGGTCCATTGTAATAATTGGGTTCATCCAACAAAGGGTTTTCACTGGAAAATGAAATGCCGCACCCAATAGAACTTTCGACAATATTACTATTTTCTGGGACATCAAATACGGTATTGGACCAGCAATCAGATTTTGATGTGCTATTAGCAAGAATGGTATTTGCTACAGACAGTGAGCCGGTATTGTAAATGGCCCCTCCCGCTTCGGAACGATTTTCGGTAAATGTAGCATTGGTGACAGTTGAAGTTCCCGACTGATTGTATAGGCCTCCACCATATTTCTCGGCTGAATTATCTATTAATGTGCTGTTAATAATAAATAAAATTGTTCCATTATTGGCAATGGCACCACCAGACTTTTTAGCGTGATTGCCTTGCATCGTTACACCAGTGACTGATAGTTGCCCATTATTTAAAATTCCTCCACCGTAGTCGGCCATTCCATTGGTAATAGAGAGATTTGTTATCTTGGCTGTTACTCCATCATCTATTTTGAAGGGCCGTATATTCCCTCCGCCATCTACTGTAATACCTGATGCCTTCCATAGCATATCTTTTATAAAGCCATCTATGATCAGGTTGTCAGTAATGTCGGGAAGTGGCTGGTTCAGTAAAATATTTTGAGGCTGTTGGTACAGGCCGTCCTCATTTTTGAAAAAGATTTTATCTGTGCCGGGAGAAGCGTTGGCGAGCTGAATGGCTTCGCGTAATGTTCCAGATCCTGAGTCAAAAATAGATGAAACGGCAAACCTATTTTCAATTTTTCCCAAATCAAAAGAGAATGGTTTTGTTTTTTGAGTACTATTGTTGTTCGGTTCGAGGTCCTTCGATTGTCCGCAGCTAGGCAGGATTGTAAGGCAGCTGGAAAAAAGAACGACAAGACTTGTTTGTTTTAACATAGTGCGCCCCATAGGCTTGCTTGCCATTATTCTCCAGTATTTATTTATTGATCAGTATAGGTCTAAAAGCCTGTTCGGCAAATTTCAGTAATTTTTGATTTGTAAAGCTATCGCCTTTCAAATCAAACGTCTAGACTCTGTAAGTACAAGGAATATTTATGTATTACGAGTCTTACTTTGAACTCAAGGAAGCGCCGTTTTCCATTTCGCCAGACCCCCATTATCTGTATTTAACACAGAACCACCGGGAGGCTCTGGCACACCTGTTATATGGTGTTAGCAGTAACGGCGGTTTTGTCTTGCTGACCGGTGAAATTGGGGCGGGTAAGACCACGGTTTGCCAGTGTCTTCTGGAGCAGTTGCCAGAGCATACCGAGGTGGCCTACATTCTTAACCCTAAGCTTGAAACCTGGGAGTTTCTGGCGGCTATTTGTGATGATTTAGGTATCGCCTACCCCAGTGATCATACTGGATTGAAACTCTACATTGATCTGATACATGAGCATTTGCTGGCATCTCATAGTAAGGGCTGCAATACGGTATTAATGGTCGATGAAGCTCAGAATCTCAGTCTTGAACTCATCGAACATTTACGATTATTAACCAATCTGGAAACCCGCGAGAAAAAATTGCTCCAAATTATGCTGGTGGGACAGCCAGAATTGCGTGACAAAATTGCTTTGCCAGAAATGGAGCAGATGGCTCAAAGAATCACTGCCCGTTTTCATTTGGGGCCGTTATCAAAAAATGAAGTGGCAGCCTATGTCCGGCACCGACTCAAGGTGGCAGGGGCAGAGCATGAGTTGTTTACCCGCGATAGTTTGAAGCTGCTGTGGAAGTTTACTGGTGGTGTGCCACGGCTAATCAATATTATCTGTGATCGGGCACTTTTGGGTGCTTATACATCAAAGCGGGAAAGAGTTGATTCTGTCATCTTGGCGCAGGCTGCCCATGAGGTGTTGGGTATTAAGGCGCATGTCAGAAATCCAGCTGTAGTGAGATGGGGTTGGGGTATCGTCGTGTTGTCGGTTATGGGTGTCGCTTTTGCGGGAGCCTATTTCTTTAGGAATAACCTGTCGCCAGAGGCCCGGATAATTGCCGATATGGCCACTGTTGAACCGGTCGCGGCGGTAATGCCGGATGTGGAGCCGTTGTCCAAAGAAGCGCGGCCAGAACTCCTGGTTGTTGAACCAGTTGAACCAGTTGAACCCGAGATGGTGTTATCGGAATCTGTGGCGATAGAGTCGGTTGTTGATTCCGCAATAACTTCTCTGGCACCTGATGTGCCGGAGGTCATGCCTGTCCCTGTTGATATTCCTGAGCAAGCTCTGCCAGCGCTTCAGTTTCCTGATAATTTATCACCGAGAATGCTGGAATTGTCTGCATTCAGTGCGTTGTTTCGCCGCTGGGATATTAATTACTTGCCGGAGTTGGGCGTCGATCCTTGCCAGTTCGCCTCAACAGTCGGGTTGGGGTGTCTAAAGGGGCAGGGTAATTTACCCATTTTACAATCACTGAATAGGCCCGCGTTGGTCACGCTATATGATCAGCAGGGCAAGGGGTATTACGCATCATTTTTGGGGGTTGATGGCAGCGGTGCGGACATCGTATTGGTTTTAGGTGGCGAAGTTCAGCGGCTTCCCATCTCATCGTTGGCCAATTGGTGGTACGGTGAATATTTGGTGTTGTGGCAAATGCCCGTGGGATATAAGTTTCCACTGAAAATTGGTGCATCGGGTGATGTGATTGTCTGGTTACTGCAACAATTGGGTGAGACTATTGATAGCACTGGTGAAAATACAGTCCAACAAACCTATACCGAGGAGCTTGAGGTCGAGGTGAAATTATTTCAGCGCAGTCATGGTTTGATACCCGATGGCATCGTCGGTCCCAGAACAATTATTGCCCTGAATAACCAGTCTGATGCGGTATTGCCCAAGCTCAGCACCACGGTAATGGAATAGTGCAATGTCCTATATATTAGACGCCCTTAAAGAATCACAACGTAGTCGGGATGAGCAACCTGTCCCGAATATCGGTTCGGTTCAAGTGTCACCAGAGCTTGATGCGAGTCCTGAAAAAATCAGCAAAGGCTTGCTGGTTGGTCTTGTGTCGCTGATTGTCCTATTGGGCGCTGGTGGTGGGTGGTGGTTTGCCGGTCAGCATGGTGAAGCCCCGACTATTCCCGAACAGCCAATCTCCTCAAATAAGGTTCAAGCTGCCAAGGCTCAGGATGCGCGTCTTGAAGAGACCGCTACTGACCTGGAAGCAGTCACATTAGCGGTGTCTGAGCCTAACGAGGTGTCGGCGGAAAATCAGTCTGCCGCTATAGATGACCGGTCTTTGGCTGGTGAGCCTGTAATTGAAAATTCCGAGGCTAAGCTAGACGACACGCTGGCAGGTGAGTCTGCATCGGAGATGAGCTCAGTTGTGGCGACGATAGATATGGGTCGCTCGCCGTTAAAATCGTCGTCACCGGAACCTATCAAAGCGCCTGTTGCCAACCAGCCCGTTGAGCGAGAGCAAGTTGCTCGGTCTGAGCTTCAGCAGGAAGTGCCGCCAATGGTCAGCGAGGTAAAGTCCGAACCCTCTGTTGCAGTAACAGAGCCTGTGTCTGAGATCGCGAAGCCGATCTCTAATATTGTGGATGAATCACCCGCACCGAAGGTGTTATCGACAGAAGCCGTGCCGGAAGCAGAAGGAGAACCAGCAGTTGTTGAGCCTGAGCGAGTTCCCCACTATCGGGAATTGCCGTTTGATATTCAGCAGGAAGTGGAAGACGTTAAGTTCTCTGTACACCTTTATTCTCCCAACCCCGCTCGTCGATTGGTAAAAATTAATGGCATTGTGCATCGTGAAGGTAGCGAAATTTCACCAGGATTAGTTCTGGATGAGGTGACACAAAAAGGCGCTATTTTTACTTACCGAAATTACCGTTTCTGGGTGCCAGTGCAATAACATCATTTCTATGTCTCGGGTAAGGTTTGATCGCGCGTTAAATAACCTTGCCACAATTTAGAATGTCGCTTGGATCAAACAACTGCTTTAACTGGCGCATGACCTCAATTTCAACCTTGTTTCGGCTGAAGTGTAGGTAGTCTTTCTTTTCCAGGCCAATGCCATGCTCTCCAGAGATAGAACCTCCTCGTCTTTGCAGGGGGGCGTAGACAGCGTGCTCGACAGCGGCTTTTCCCTTTCGTGTATCTTCATGCAGTTGTACCGCCACGTGTAGGTTGCCATCGCCCAGATGGCCCAGTATGGCGACAAAAAGGTCTTGGCTAATAGCGCTAAGATTTTTCTGCATATCGTCCAGATACCCTTCCATTTCACTAATAGGTAAGCTGATATCAAACAGTATTATCGGCTGGAAGGCCGTTAATGCGGGAATGTTGTCTCGAATAGCCCACATGGCTTGTTGTTGCTGGCCGGATTCGGCCAAAACAGCATCGACAATCAACCCCTCTGACATGGCTTCGTCCAGGGCGAGCAAGAACTGTTTAGTATCGGTTGTCTGATGTGCGCCCGTAGATTCAATTAAAATATAGAATGGGTAGTTATCCGACAGAGGGGGCAGACCCATATTTTGACCATGGCAGGCAATGCCATAGTAGTTTTGCCACATGGTTTCGAAGGCGCTGAGTTTCCCCCCCAGATACTGTTCCATATGGTTGAGAAGCTTCGCCATCTTGGAAAACTGATCGGTGGCGACTAACGCAGAGGCTGTTGCTGGCATGTGAGGTCGCAACCGTAATACGGCTCGGGTAATAATGCCTAATGTACCCTCGCTACCAATAAATAAATGTTTTAGATCGTACCCGGCATTATTTTTTAGCATTTGATTCATCGAGCTGAGGATGCGGCCATCTGAGAGCACCACTTCCAATCCAAGAACTTGTTCACGGGTCATGCCATAGCGGATAACCTGATTTCCGCCAGCATTGGTGGCAATATTCCCGCCAATGGTGGCAGTACCGCGGGCACCTAAATCCAGGGCAAAAAACAAACCATGGGTTTCTGCGTGCTCCTGAACCCGTTGAAGAGACACCCCGGACTGAACGGTCATGGTTCGATTAACTGGGTCGATGACGTCGATGCGATTCATTCGCTCCATCGATATAACCAGTTCGTCTGTTCCAGCGGCACAGCCTCTGGTCATGTTGGTGCCGCCACCCAGGGTCACTATTTTCTGGCCCGCTTTATGACAGCATTTCATGACCTCGCTGAGCTCATCTGTTGTTGCCGGGCGGATAATGGCCGGTGCCATGCATTCCCGTGCACCCCAGCCATCGGTTGACCGTTGATTGACCCCTTGAGTGAGAACGCCTTCCGGGCCGGTGATTGTGCGTATTTGATCCAGTAGCTGAGACATTATTTGCCCTTGTCGAGGATAGCCTGCATGGCTGAAGTGGCTTCTGGGGATGTTACCAGCTTGTTAAAAATACTTGCTTCATGGGCAATTCGGTCTTGTAACGATTCTTCGTTTTTTCTTAGCAGAGCCTTGGTTTGTTGCATGGCATTGGCGGGTTTTTTGGCTAGTTTTATAGCAATATTTTTGGCATGTGAAAGTAAATTTTTTGTCTCGATAATGCCGTTGATCAAGCCCGCTCTCAACGCGACCTCACCACCAAATGGTTCCCCGAGCATCAGTAGTTCTGCTGCCAAGTGATTGCCCGCATATCTTGGCAACAATAACGAAGAGCCAAATTCCGGTACCAACCCCAGGTCAATAAATGGCAGTATAAAAGTGCTTCGATCAGAGCAATAGACTAAGTCGCAGTGCAGTAATAAGGTTGTACCAATGCCAACAGCATAGCCATCAACGGCAGCAACCACGGGCTTGGTGCAGTTGGATAAGGCTTGAATAAAATCACCCAGTGGCGAGGTTAATAGTTTGGTCGGGTGTTGGAGAAAGTCTTCAAGGTCGTTCCCCGCAGAAAAATCGTTACCTCCCGTGATGAGAACTGCTCTGATATCTTCGTTATGCGTTGCGTCCTCAAAAGCATTGCTCAGCGCAGCATACATATCCTGTGTCAGGGCATTTTTTTTGTTAGGACGGTTGATGCTAATTTGAAGAATATGGTCAGTTACTTCAACCAGAATTTGATCAGCATTAGAGGTTTTCATGAGCCATTGCGTGCCTACCTGGAGTACAAGGTTAAACAGTAGCCTTGGTCAAGCAAGGAGGCAACTGGCCGGCCGATAATGATTTGCGTATAGAGCGCTATAAATGAAAGCGCTATTAGCTGTAACGAGACTCAAATGCTGCGACAAAGTTATCGAGCAAGTCGGACGGTAAATCATTAATACCAGCTGCGGCTTCGCGACCGCCCCCGGTGGGAAATTGTCGGCAAAGGTCGGCGGCACCTTTTTTCTGGGTCAGCGGTGCTCGCACACTGACCAGGTAGTTGCCATCGCTCTTTTCGGTTAACACGGCATGGGCTCGCTGAGGGTGGTTGTTGGTGAGGTCATTGCTGAAAACGCCGCTGACACGCCTTGCCCAAGGCTGGTTGGGGAGGATGAAAATTGCAGTATTTTCGTCAACTTTTTCTGGCCGAAGCATTTTGGCGGCAGACATATCTGAGTGATAGCCGCTTTCCAATTTCTCGAAACACTCACCGCTATCCGTTATGAAATCCAGTGGATCGGCATAGGTGCTGACCAATCGAAACAGCGCGTCTGGCTTGAAATGCAGGTCGTCAAGATCTGATCCGTAGCCGTTGTAGTTGATATATATTCCAAGGTCTTGCAGCTTTTTAAGTACCGATTCACTTAAAGCAGATTTTTTGGCAAGCCCCTGGGCGCTCTTGTTCAGGTTGTCGCCGAAAGCACCGACCACAGCCCACGCTGGATAGGCGTTTTCGAGATGATGGTTGACCAGAAGGCTGGTGCAGACATTTGGTGCTTCATTGATAATGGCTGCTAGGTAAGGGGAGTCAGGTATCGCGCCGGGAAAGTGATGATCCACATAGAATACATCCACACCGGCGTCCAAGATGCGGGTCAGGTCTGTATGGTTTTTGTCCATGGAGATATCGAGAACCGTAACGCTATCACCACTTGTTGCATCGACGCGTTTTAATAGATTGATATCCCGCTTCACTCCAGTGATCAGGGTGGTTTCACGGGGTTCAGCTAGCCTGAGCTGGGTAAGTGCACAGATGCCATCGGCATCACCGTTAAATACATCAAAATTGGCCATTGTGCTACCCGGCTGGTTACGAGGGGGATAAAGAAAGGGGGCCTTGTGTGCCCCCTTGCTAGGGGTGTATTAGCTGTTTTCAGATTGATAGTAGTCCATGAGGATTTGGGCTACTTCCGGGCGAGAAAACTCGGGCGGGGGGGCAATGCCTTCCCCCAGTATTTGTCGGACTTTGGTGCCGGAAAGAATCACAAAATCTTCTTTTTCATGGTCTTCGGCTTCATTCATCATCACGACCCGGTTTAACTTTTTGGAATAGGCTGTGTGATCAGCACGGAAAATTTCGATATCCAGTGCACCCTCGGGGACTTTCTCATCAAAAATGGTTTGTGCGTCGAAGGCACCGTAATAGTCCCCAACACCGGCGTGGTCACGACCAACGATCAGATGGGTGGCACCCATATTCTGACGGAAAACAGCGTGGAGTACCGCTTCCCGTGGACCCGCATAAAGCATGTCAAACCCGTAACCTGTCACCATGACGGAATTCTTGGGGAAGTAGAGTTCGACCATTTTTCGGATGCAGGCATCTCGAACAGGTGCGGGAATATCACCTTTTTTCAGTTTTCCAAGGAGCATGTGAACCACAACACCATCGGCACCCAGGCGTTCCATGGCCATGCGGCAAAGCTCTTCGTGAGCTCGGTGCATGGGGTTGCGGGTTTGAAAGGCCACAACTTTTTCCCAGCCCCTTTCGCTAATTTCATTGCGGATTTCCACTGCAGTACGGAAAGTGTCGGGGAAATCATTCTGGAAATAGCTGAAGCTTAGTACTTGGATCTTACCGGATATTAGGAAGTTGCCCAGGCTGGTAAAGGTCGCGACGCCAGGGTGCTCAGGATCAAGTGTGCCAAAGATTTCCTTCGCCATCCCTTGAATCTGCTCATCGGTGACAGTTTCAATATTGTCTACGTCCATGATAGCCATCACCGGGTTACCCTCGGTGTTGGGGTCGCGTAGCGCAATTCTGCTAGCCCCTTCAATGGCACTAATATCCTGGGTTAGATTCAGAATGGGGGTTGGCCAAAAAAGGCCATCTTTGGTGTGAAGGCTCTCGGCGACACTCAGGGCATCGGCCAAATTCATGTAACCTTCGAGGGGATTGAAGTAACCAGCACCCAGCATAACGGCATTTGCTGCAGCGGCAGAATTTAGCATAAGCGCTGGTAGGGACTCTGCTTCGTGCATAAGTTGATGGTGTTTTTCCGTGTCGTATACAAACAGCGGGTTCAGTGTGTCTGAGCCGTGGGGCTTGATCACTACAATTTCTCCTGTGATGGGATTGGCTAACTTTTTTTACTAATAAAAGTGGGTCTTAATAAACTATTTTTATCTGTTATTGGGTCAAGAGCCTGCCAAAAAGCCATGATCTTTAAGATGACTGATAATAATGGCGACTTCCTGGTCCAAGGTCATTTGGTCAGTACGCAAATGAATTTCCGGATTCTCCGGGGCTTCGTAAGGATCGTCAATACCTGTAAAACCTTTAATTTCTCCAGCTCGGGCTTTTTTATATAAACCTTTGGGGTCTCTTTTTTCTGCTTCATCCAAAGAACAGTCTACATACACTTCGATAAAGTCTAGTCCCGCCTCATCATGGAGTTGACGGACTTTTTCTCGGTCTGCCCGGTAAGGGCTAATGAAGCTGGACAGTGCAATGGTGGCCGATTCTACAAAGAGCTTGGCAATTTCGCCAATACGGCGGATGTTTTCTGTCCGATCTTCCGCGCTGAATCCCAGGTTTTTGTTAATACCAAGTCGAATATTGTCTCCGTCGAGCCGGTAGGCCAATTTTCCATATTCATAGAGTGCACTTTCTAGTGCTACAGCTACGGTGCTTTTTCCGCTGCCAGATAGCCCTGTAAACCAAAGAGTTACTCCTTTTTGCCCCAGAAGGCGATGACGATCTTCACGAGTAATTTCTCCATCGTGCCAGTGAACATTGGTCGCTTTTTGTACGGTCATGGTTCAGTCCTTTAACTCATTTTACTAGTGGAAATTAACGGGGGGTTAATTGTTCTTTGCAAAGCAGCCGCTTAGCGCAAAGTTCGTACATTTTAGGGTGGTATCCTGGAGGTCCAATGTAGCATCACGGGTGAGCATGGCTCCCCAGTAATTGCACAGTCCAATGAGGGACAATGCAGAAAAATGGCAATCTGTGTCCTTTGATACGAAACCTTTTAGTGCGCCATCAATTAGGATTCCTTCTAATTGTTGGCGATATCGAGAGCCCAATTCTTTGAGTTTTTCGCGTCTTTCCGGGGGTAAATACAATCGTTGTTCGTTGTGTACTTTAAGCGCTTCGGTCTTATTTCTGTAGCTGGCCAGATGTGCGCCAATGGCTAGCGTTAATCTTTCCTGAAAAGGTAGTTGTTGTTTTGAAATTTGGTCCATTTGGTCAACATAGCCATGCATCGCCATAAGGCAAACTTCTTCCAGTGCGCTTTCTTTGGACTTGAAGTAATAATATAGGCTGCCCTGTCGAATACCCAAAGATGAAGCAATGTCTTTTGTGCTGGAGCCGTGGTATCCCTTTTCCGCAAACACGGAAGCTGCTGCTTCTATAGCTTTTTTGTGCTGCTGCTGATAGCGCGGGGTGTTACTGTTGCCTGGGAGCATAATTTTTTCTATTAATCTATAGGGTTATAGAATCTATAGAGTTATAGAAAAAAAACAATAGGTAGGGTTTGTTTTTGATGAAAAGTTTGAAAATAAGGGTGGGGTTTACCTAGATAAAGAGAATCGCAGAAGAAATAGGGCGTCTAATGGCGCACCCGAGAGGATTCGAACCTCTGACCTCTGCCTCCGGAGGGCAGCGCTCTATCCAGCTGAGCTACGGGTGCTTTAGAGGTCGCAATAGTATAGCTTCCATTATCATTAGTCCATTTCGAAGTGGGTGGTGCGGCAGGAATCAGTTATGCTTCGCTAGCTCAGCTCTGAGTTATACTTGAAGTTGCTACGTGTTAAAAATCAAAGGCTAGGGTGTTTGTGAAAGTGGGATGTAAGAGCCTCGTTATCCTCGGTATCTTTCTGATGTCGGGTTGTTCATTGTTACAACCGAGAAACAGTGTTTCGGAGGTGCAGGTATGTCCTCCACCACCCGCTTGTCCCAGTTGTGAAGAGATAATGTGTCCAGCCCCAAAGATCATTGAAAAAATTGTCTTACAGCCGGGCCCAATTAAGTCGACTGAGGGGCAGCTTCCTTCACCCTCAAAAGTCGCTGGCCGGCTGAATTTGCCGATTGTCGGCGGTGTGGAAGCCGTAGCGGTAGATCCACCGGGCTTCAAATACCAAGCTCGTATTGACACAGGTGCTGAGTCTTCCTCCATTCATGCAGAAAACATTCAGTTGATTGAGCGAGACGGTAAGCGCTATGTGCGTTTTTCATTATTGAACCCCGAGACCAATGAGCCTCAAGAGTTAGAAAGGCGTCTACAGCGGAAGGTATTGATCAAGCAGCAGCAGGGCCAGAGGGAGCGCCGATATGTGGTAAAGCTATGGCTGACGCTGGGAGAGATTAAAGAGCGGGTGGATGTCACGCTCTCTAACCGATCTGACTTTGAGTATCCCGTTCTTGTGGGGCGCAACCTATTGACTGATACAGCGATTGTTGATGTCAGCCAACAACACACGCTTAAGTAACTTGAAATGACCTCTAAATTACAAATTAGTCTGGTGGCAGGAATATTAATTGTTCTTGGCTTGGGACTCACGCTCTATAAGAAAGTTGAACTAGGTTTTCCTCTGTTACCTGGTCAAAGGCAATCTGTCTGGACGCTCGAATCAAAAATCAGCTTAAAGCCTGTGGCGGGACCTATTGAGATTTCTTTGGCCTTGCCTGAGAACTTGGCGGGTTGGGTGGTGTTAGATGATCACTTTGCTTCATCTGGTTTTGACTTCACTGTGATGGAGAGCGATGGGCGGCGACATGCTCGCTGGACTCGTGAATCTTTGGAAAGGAGTACCACGCTCTATTACAAATTGCAGGCCTACCGGGCAGACGAGTTTGATTTGGGCGGAAGCCCAGTTCCGGAAATTATGCCACCGGAGTTAACGGCAGATCGCCAAGCGGCAATGGAAAGGGTCGTAGCAACACTGCGAGAGAGTACCTCTGATGCTGCAGGCTTTACCCGGCTCCTTCTGCAGCAGTTTGTGCATGACGAGATGAGCCAGGACGCTATATTTTTGTTTGGTAGTAGGGAAGAGAGCAAGCTCGGTGTGGTTATGGATGTCTTGGCTTTTGCGGACATTCCTGCGCAGCGGGTAAGAGGCGTTTTTCTAGAAAGTGGACGTCGTCGTCAGAGCATTGATAGTTTAATTGAAGTGTTTGATGGCCGACGGTGGCACATTTTTGACCCGAATACAGGCCTGCTGGGTATGCCTGAGAACTTTTTCGTATGGCAGCGCGGTGGCGAATCAATTCTGGATGTAGTGGGCGGGAGTAGTTCCCGATTGGAGTTCGCTATTGTAAAAAACACCTTGCCGATCAAAACCGTGTTGTTTATGGAGCAACAGGCGGGCGAACAACCATTGTTGGACTTCTCTATCTATTCATTACCGGTGGAACAGCAGGGTGTCTTTAAGGGACTGTTGCTGATCCCTGTGGGCGCCCTGGTGGTTGTATTACTACGGGTCTTGGTGGGTATTCGAACCTCTGGCACGTTTATGCCTATTTTGATTGCCTTGGCGTTTATTCAGACAACGCTCATTACCGGGTTGTTTATCTTTTTAACCGTGGTGGGTGCCGGTCTGTGGATTCGCTACTACCTCTCACACCTTAATTTACTTCTGGTCGCACGGATCACCGCTGTCGTGATTGTAGTTATTTTTATTATGGCGGCCCTCAGCATCGTCAGCTACAAATTTGGCTTTGACCAAGTCCTGACGGTGACCTTTTTACCGACCATTATTCTTGCATGGACCATCGAGCGGATGTCCATTCTTTGGGAAGAAGAAGGCGGCCATGAGGTCTTAATTCAGGGCGGTGGCAGTTTGCTGGCCGCGATTCTGGCCTACTTGCTAATGTCCACGGCATTGATTGAACATCTGACCTTTAACTTCCCTGAGTTGATGATCAGTTTGCTCGGTGTTGTCTTGTTGATAGGTAAGTACTCCGGGTATCGTTTGTCAGAGCTGTATCGGTTTCGCGATTTGGGGCGGCACGACCAATGAGGTGGAAAACACCTCGAGAATTGCGAGAATTGGGCGTGCTCGGCATGAATAGCCGTAATATTGATTATATCGGCCGCACTAACGATAGAAGTCGTTACCCTTTGGTCGACAATAAACTGAAAACCAAACAGGTGGCACAGCAACAAGGCATCGCTGTGCCTGAGTTATTTGGTGTTGTCAGAATTCAGCATGAAGTGCAGGGTTTAGAAACCATTCTTCAAGGTTTGGATACATTCGTGATTAAGCCCGCACAAGGCAGTGGTGGAAAGGGAATATTGGTTATTTCCGGCCGTCGCGGAGATGACTTTATAAAATCCACAGGTGCCGTCCTGAACTTTAGAGACGTCAAGCGTCATGCCTCCAATATACTCAGTGGGCTATACAGTTTGGGCGGTCGCCCCGACGTGGCAATGATCGAGGATATGATCGATTTTGATGAAACGCTCAGTAACTACAGCCACGAAGGCGTGCCTGATATTCGCGTGATCGTTTACCGTGGGTTTCCGGTAATGTCGATGATGCGCTGTGCGACCCATGCCTCTGATGGCAAGGCCAATCTACATCAGGGTGCTGTTGGTGTCGGTCTCGATATTGTCACTGGCCATAGTCTTTATGCGGTGCAAAATAATCAAAAGGTTGAGCAGCATCCAGATACCGGGTTTCGCTTTGACGAACTGGAACTGCCTCATTGGGATGAGGTGCTGCAATTAGCGGCAGGCTGTTTTGAAATGACCGAGCTTGGTTATTTTGGCGCAGATATTGTGTTGGACCGAAATAAAGGCCCCATGATTTTGGAGCTGAATGCTCGTCCCGGTCTGGCTATTCAGATTGCCAATCAAGTGGGGCTACAGAAACGTCTGCGGATGATTGATGACATGAGAGCCATTGAACGTGATGTGGAAGAACGCATCAGTCTGGCAAAGCAGATGTTTGGTGTGACACTGGTTTAACTTAACGGTAACGACAGTTAAATAGGTTCTATTCTCGACAAGACTTTGAAACTTTCCTTGAAACAACGTTCACGGTTTGAATTTATACGGCTATAATGCGCCACTGAGTTTGGCCGCTAATACGAATGATACGGAGGCGAGAATGAGCCAATTGAAAAAAGCAGGCATTGCTGCTGTTGCACTTATGCTGGTGTTGGGAATGACAGGTTGTAGTTCCGATAAGGAAGAACTGAAACTCACTGCACAGCAAGAGAAAGACATGTCCGAACGTCTCGCTCCTGCAGGTGAAGTCGTACTGGAAAAAGATGTTGTTTCTGCAGCGCCAGTTGCCAGCACTTCTGGCCCTCGTTCCGGCAAAGATATCTATAACAAGAGTTGTACGGCATGTCACTCCACTGGTGCAGCTGGTGCGCCTAAACTAGGTGCTGCGGCTGATTGGAGCGCTCGGATTGACCAAGGTATGGATACCCTTTATGCGAACGCCGTTAACGGTATACGCGGTATGCCTGCAAAAGGCCTCTGCATGGATTGCTCCGAAGATGAAATAAAAGCGACCGTTGATTACATGGTGGAACAGAGCAAGTAATTATTGTCGTGAATTAAAAAAACCGCGCTTTTAGCGCGGTTTTTTTTGCTGCGATTGTTAGTATGGAGTCGTGCATCGCAGATTGGTTGTCTGTGATTAATTCGAAGTAGAGTGCAGAGATAAAGGTGTGGGTAGCGTCAAATGACGTCGTGTCGGGGCTTGGTTTTGGCTGGTGGGTTGTCTACTCGAATGGGTGAAGACAAGGCCGCGTTGCGTCGCAAAAACCAGACGATGTTGGAATATACTGAGTCACTACTCAAGGCTGTCGGGCTAGAGGTTATTGTCAGTGGGGGCGAAAGGGGTATTCCCGACAAGGTTCCTCAGTCTGGCCCATTGGGCGGCATATATACCGCTATAAAACAATACACAGTCGATGCTTTGCTTATCGTGCCTGTCGATATGCCCTTGCTGACAGCATCCTTGTTGCAGCAGTTGATTGCTGAGGGCGAATCTTCTGGCACAGCCGTTTGCTACCAAGATTGTTACCTACCGCTGTATTTGCCCGTCAATGAAGCATTGGTTACCTACCTGACTCAGGTGTTGGCACCTGGGTCAAACTTACCCCGTTCCATAAAAAGAATGCTTGTCGCGGTGAATGCGATACAGTTGCCGGTGAATGACTCTAATCTGCTGGTCAACACAAATACCCCTGATGAGTGGCGCTCAATTAAGCCGCTAATTGAGACTGACGATGCTGAGTGAGCAAGAAAAAAAACGTTATAGTCGTCACCTGTTATTGGGTGATATCGGCGAATCCGGGCAGTTAAGGCTCTCCCAATCAAGCGTGTTAATTGTCGGTCTTGGTGGTTTGGGGTCTCCAGTGGCCCTTTATCTGGCGGCAGCAGGTGTTGGAAAGCTGCTGATTGCGGATGGTGATAGTCTCGATGTCACTAATCTTCAGCGACAGATCATGTTTGATACGAACGGTGCGGGACAGCTAAAGGCCGACTTGGCTGAAGAGCGGTTGTCTGGCCTGAACCCTGAAGTTGAACTTGAAGTGATTGACCATGCACTCACCGAAGACGACCTCATGGAATATGTAGCCGGGGTCGATCTTGTTCTCGATTGCAGTGATAACCTTCTGACCCGAAAAGCAGTTAACCGGGCTTGTGTGGAGCATCGGATTCCGTTGATATCTGCGGCTGCTATTCGTTGGGAAGGGCACTTAATGTTATTCGATTTTCGCGAGCCCGAGACACCGTGTTATGAATGTCTCTATCCACCGAATGTCGCCGAGCCAGTATTGAATTGCAGTACCAGTGGCGTAGTGGGTCCATTGCTTGGGGTTCTGGGCTCCATGCAGGCGCTTGAAGCCATCAAGCTACTACTGGGTATGGCGGCAGACATCAATGGAAAGTTGATGATGTTTGATGGCAAGTGCCATCAATGGCAGAGTTTCCGTATACAGAAAAAGTCAGATTGCCCCATTTGTACTAATGCTTAACAAGCGGTGCTCCTCCGTTAACCAGTGGTTCATTCAAAAACCATCTCGGTACACTTCGTTCCAATAATACCGGTATAAACCTGAGAGCATAAAAAACAATTTGACAACTGTACCAACCAGTCCATAATTATCTGTATGACATATGGAAGACCAAGAGAATTTGATATTGATCGAGCCCTGGAAGCTGCGACTCAGCAGTTTTGGTCTGTGGGCTACGAAGCCTCTTCGCTGCAGAATTTACTTCAGGCGATGAGTTTATCAAAAAGCAGCTTGTATCAGACATTTGGAAATAAACACGAGTTATTTATTCTTTGTCTCGGGCATTATCAGAAAAAAATAGTGGACGAGCTAAACCTCAAGTTAGACAACAGCAGTTCTGCAAAGCAATTTTTTCAAGATTTCCTCGAGGGCATTATTGCAGAGGCAGATTCAACGGATGTTAAGAAGGGCTGCTTTCTGGTCAATGCCGCAAATGAATTATGCCAGCGTGACGACCTGGTTTCAGAAGCGGTAGCCCGTGCGACAAACGATTTGGCCGGTGTCTTTCGCCGAGCTATTGAGCAAGGTAAGCATCAAAATGAATTTAGTTCTGCAATTCCTACGGATGGCTTAGTTGATTACATGATGACGTCCGTGAGCGGACTGCGAACCATGATCAAGGGCGGCGCAGCACGAGATACCCTAAATCCTGTGATTAATTTGATTATGCGGACCTTCGCATAAATGAATAACCCAAAACCCGTGTAAATTTTTTTAACCTGATATGGACTGATCAGTCCCAAACTGTTCGTTAAAGAGGAAAATACCATGAAATCAGAATACAAAGTTTCACTATCGCCCGTTACCATCGATGCGGCTGGTGACTCAGTAAAAGCTACGCTTGAACAGCAGCAGGCGAACTTTGGATTTTTGCCCAATATGTATCAGACCATGGCAAATGCGCCGGGGCTACTGAATACCTATCTATTTGGTTACAAACAGTTCCGTGAAGAAACTGAATTTACGCCCTGTGAACAGGAAGTGATCTTTATGGTCATCAGTCGTGAAAATGGCTGTGAATACTGCGTGGGTGCCCATAGCTTTATTGCCGACAAGATGTCCGGCGTTCCTGAGAAAGTAACCGATGCCATTCGCGATGGCCATCGTATTGGTGATGACAAACTTCAGGCACTGGCTGTCTTTACCCAGATATTGTTGAGTACGCGAGGTCTTCCGACGCAGGCTGAGGTTGAAAGTTTTAAACGGGCAGGTTATTCCGAACGGCAAGTATTGGAAATTATTTTAGCAATTGCTGTAAAAACACTGAGTAATTATTCAAATCACCTTTGTCAGCCAGAACTGGATGATGTTTTTAAACCTCGTGCCTGGTCTGAGTAACAGATGATGCCCGGTGGTTATAAAACCGATGAATAAGGATGCAGGCCGCTTTCCCATGTATGAAACGCCCGTTTACTTAGCCACACTGGTGGAAACGTTTCTAAAACAGAATATTGGTCATTAATCACGACATAAAAAAGCCCGGTGAATATATCACCGGGCCAAGGAGATAGGTATCGAGTTCAGGGATACCTTGGGGGGAGAGGTGAGTCAGTGGCTAAAAATTAACCGTTAACTGTAACCATGCTTTTTGGGTGTCATTACCAAACTCATCGGCATTGTAGTTAGCATACTTGAGCAGCAAGTTAACGTTTTTATGAACTTGCTTGGCAACAACTAGATCGACCTCGTCACCGTAGTCAGCACTGCCTTCTTCCGCTTCAAAGTCATGGTAAATAATACCGACTTTAGCGCCGAGTACTTTGGTGAAGACAGAGGCGTAAAGGTCTTCAATACCAGTACCTGGTGTGTTCAGGAATATGTCGGCGAATCCCTGGAATTTATGTAGGGTTGCCAGGGGGGTTGAGAAAGCGATCCCTTTTTTACCGTCGGCTTCAAGAACTTCCATACCTAACTTGGCAGTAACCCCCTTGGCCTGGACTCCACCTTCCAGATTGTAGTAATTGGCATCAAAGCTCGTAGGGTTGTTTTTGTAGTCAGACTGACGGGCAAATTCGGCGGTATAGAGGAGTTTGGTTTCCTCGCCTTGTGAACCGGTTAGGCGCGCACCAAATGTTTTGGTGGACAGCACGTCTGACAAGGCGTGATTAACGGGGTGGTCATCCACATCCAGCAGGTAGGCGTAGGCAGAAATAGCTCCAATACCTAAACCCTTATAGTTCACATTGAAAATATTGGCCTCAGTATCTAGGTTAACATCGGCAGCGGGTGTGCCAGCTCGACCACTATTTGGACCAAATATGCGATTTACGTTACTCACGTGGGCATAAACTACAGTGGTGTCTGGCAGCGAGGTATTAACTACAGTAACGCCATCATAGGTTTGTTCGTTCTGACGCCAGCCAACACCGCCAATAAAACGTTGATTATCCAGGTTGATACGTTGACGACCAAATTTTAGTGTCGTGTTGTCTATACCGGAATAGGCAATCCAGGCTTGGTTGATTTCAGTGCCTTCAGGGTCTGCTACAACGGCATGGTCAGTTAAGCTGCCATGGAGATCATCGTAATTATCACCGCCAAGTGCTTCCACATGGTCTACTTCCAAACCAACCTGAAAATCACTAAAGGTTTTTGTGTTATAGGTTAAGCGTGCGCGTACAGTTGAAGCGTGTGCTTCTTCAGGGCGTACATCGTCATCAACATTCTCATAGCGATAACGGAGGTTAAAATTAAGCTTGCCGTCTGTGATGGCATCTTTCAGTGTGGTTTGCTCTTCAGCAATTGCTTGGCCGGCAAAACCAAAAACTACAGCGGAAATCGCCGCAGTTAATAATTTGCACTTAGGCCCTTTTCCAACAGCATTTTTCATGTGCGTATTCCCCAATACTAGGTAAATCATTTGAGCTACTACTAAGGGGGTAGGATGGATGCCACCTTGGTGGTAACTCTCTGTTTTTGAAGTGATTTTTTCGCTTCAGGGGTAAATTATCAGGTCTTTAGCGTAGGGCTATTGACCTTGATCAACGAATTAACAGGCCGACTATTTAAACTGGTGTTCTGTTAGGTTGAATGAGTAGAATGGCAAGTCGAGTCAATAATGTGGAATACAATACTTGATTCAAGGGCCATTTAAAGATTAGTAAATACGGGATTATTTTTGTGTCGCAAGCTGAATTATCACCGCTGACGGACAAATTTGGGCGGACCGTTAATTACCTTCGGTTGTCGGTGACAGACCGTTGCGACTTCCGTTGTATTTACTGTATGTCTGAAGATATGACGTTCCTGCCGCGTCAACAATTGCTGACGCTTGAAGAAATGGCTTTTCTTGGTAGGGCCTTTGTCGAGTTGGGGGTGAACAAAATCCGGCTGACCGGCGGTGAGCCTCTGGTTCGGAAGAACGTTCAGTCACTGATCGGTGACCTTGGTAATCTCGATGGTCTGGACGAATTGCTTCTCACTACCAATGGTTCACAGCTCGAAAGTATGTCGCCTCAACTAGCGGAAGCTGGGGTCTCCCGTATTAATATCAGTATCGACTCTTTATGTCCTGAGCGATTTGAGGCGATCACCCGTACTGGAAAACTTGAAAAAGTATTAAAGGGGATCGAGGCAGCCCAGGCGGCGGGCATTGAAAGAATTAAACTCAACAGCGTCATCGTTCGTGGCAAGAATGATGATGAAATCATTCCCTTGGTAGAGTTTGCTCTTGAGAAAGGGCTGGATATCAGCTTTATCGAAGAAATGCCCATGGGTGACATCGGTTGCCGTGACAGGCAGGGTACGATGGTGACCAGCGAAGAAATTCGTGATGTGATCAATACTGCGTATACATTGGTTCCCAGTGCCGAAACCAGTGCGGGACCCTCGCGCTACTACCGTTTAGCAGATAGCGATATTCGCATCGGTTTTATCTCGCCAAACAGTCATAACTTTTGCGATACCTGTAATCGGGTGCGTGTGACCAGCGAGGGGCGATTATTGCTCTGTCTGGGTAATGAACACTCTGTAGACCTTAAAGCGGTGATACGCAGTCACCCTGGTGATATGGATAAGCTAAAAACCACGATTGTTGAGGCGATGGATATCAAGCCCGAGCGGCATTATTTTTACGATGATGACCAACCTCAAGTCGTGCGACTGATGAACATGACCGGCGGCTAATCCCCAAAAAACAACGCTGCTGTTAGGGAAAAGCTTGGTTTTATTTAATACAACCTCACCCCTCTAATTAAAACTAGATCATTCATTCCATTGAATTTGCTGAAAGCACCTAGCCGTGAGGCTATTAATCAGTGGTGATTAATAATAAGTCTCAGTGCTAAATCGGCTGTGTTTTGTGTTGCTCATTAGCTTGCCAAACTGTGCTTTGGTCAGGTGAACCAATGTTTCATGATCGCCTGCTTCAAAATAGACATCGTCCAGTTGATCCAGGGCTTCGTCGTAAATTGAATTCATGTTATAGGCCTGACCTAAAGCTGGCACCGCACCTTCTTCGCAATCGTCGAACATCTGGTACACCTGGTTTTCATTGGCTAAATGCAGGTTCATATCCAGATTGTGGTTCAATTTATGCAACTTGATCTTATGGTTGGCGGGCAGTATTGCCATCAAATGACGGTTGTCATGATCTTCCAGTACAACCGCTTTGGCGACAGTGTTAGGAGAAACACGGGCTGTAATAGCCGAGCCAACTGTTGTGCTGGTATAAGGATGCTCAACCAGATCATATTCAATGTGCTGATCGTCTAGGTAGCTCGCAACACGAGCTGGAATACTCATCGTTGTACCCTTCTTAAATAACACTTACCTTTTAATAATAAATCCTGGAGAAGCCTTGCAT